>CEQQ01002632.1_pt1 | contig 9778 bp, 5 predicted proteins | sample 531041 | NCBI WGS metagenome assembly CEQQ01 (sample SAMEA2621222, study PRJEB7988) | marine metagenome | biome: marine biome (ENVO:00000447); feature: deep chlorophyll maximum layer (ENVO:xxxxxxxx); material: "saline water (ENVO:00002010), including plankton (ENVO:xxxxxxxx)" | depth 150 m | reverse complement strand
CATTTCATTAGTTATAAGCACATTGTCCTTTACTATAATGTCTGGAGCATTATAAACTGGAATTCTTGTATTATAGTAATCTAATTCCTTGGGCTGTTGAGGATTAGTTATATCAAAAATCCTTAAATATGAATTGGCCCATGTTTCTTCACTATTATTCCAACTATAACCCATTCCATATAAGCGATTTCCACTAATCTCTACCTCATCCATTATTTCAGGCAATTTAATTTCTAGAGGTAAAGTGGACGCCTGCGTCTTTTTAGGCGGTATAACACCTGAATAAGTAAAGTATTCTTCATTTACACCATAAAAATCTTCGACACCTTCACCAATAAGACCTAGAGCAATTGACAAAATTGGGTATTCAGAATTGATACATTGATCCCAATTTTCGTACCATTCATTTTCTTCCCAATTATCACAAGGAAGAAAATCCCCACCTAGAGTCATTGATGTTCCATCAATTTCATATGGAATGGTCAATTTTTCATACGAATCAAATCCATCTCCCGTTTCATCATCCCATCCATAAACAGGCATAAGAAGTGTTAGAATTTCATCGTCAGCTCTCCAGACAAATTTTGTACTATCCACTAATTCCTCATCAATAGTATTTCCATCATCATCTTCCCATGAATAAGAACGTTCAATGATTTCTTTCCCTAAATTACTTCCATAGAACTCTAGAGTTCTTGAAACCATGTCATCTTCTTCCCAATCACTATACAGAGATGGCAATTCTATTTCTTCGCCAGAAGGTAAAGTTTCTTTATCATAGACAATATTTCCATCGAAAACCCAATTGAACTCTTCCTCATAATCTTCTTCTTCATCATAATAATAAGCATTTACTTCAAGCTCGGAAATGTCAACACCCATGATTGGGGGGAAACGAAAATCAACGCTGACCGTATCACCATATTCAGGATCTATATATACCCTACCTACAGAAGCTTTAACGATAGAATCATTATTTCCTAAAAAATCAAGAGTTACATGATCTTCTACATAAACCTCCTCAAAATCAGATTCAGAAGAAAATCCTGCAAATGCGGCTCCAAAATTACCGGCTAAGGAGGCATTTGTTAAACCGGAAGATTGTTTAACAGCTATACCCATAGCTCCGTCAACATCCAAACCATCTTGATAAACGTTGCCAAAAATAATTAAATCGTTTTTTCCACCAACAAATCCGACCTCTTCATCATCAATGATTAAGACTCCAGTGGAAGTAACATCGTATTGACCTGAATTCGTTTCATCATCAATGACCTCATAATTTCCGGCTCCATCAAATGTAATTAATCCATTGTAAAAGCCAGAATTTATTTCAATATCTAACCCTACTCTCGCTTCTACACCAAATTGAGTCCATGCAAAAGTACCATCTAAGCTTGCAGAACTCTTATCGGAGCTTTGTTTTACGTGTAAGCCTACAATAGCGGCCTCATCATCTTCCAAAACTTGGGCGAAAACTCCATATAGGGAATCTGATGAAATAAGACCAATAGCGCCTTCACCATCATCGGCTATAATAAAACCATCTTCATCAACAGAATAAGTTCCTGTAGTTGTTTCCTCATCTTCGAAACCAGCAATTGGAGTAATTGAATAATTACCAGCACCATCATAGTTAGCTGAATATGTTTGAATTCTAGGAAATTCATAATCATTACCAAGAATCTCTATCTCATCCATAAATAAGGCTACGCCAAAATAATTTCCCTCGACAGATCCTTCATCAACAGAAAAAGGCAACTGAAAACCAATCCCTATAGTACCAGATTCGTCATCTCCTTGCAGAAAGCCCATTACTGTGGCATCTGGAGTAAGCATAGCTAAGGGCTCATCATCACCACCAAATGTTATGGCACCATCATCAGCAACTGTATAGGTGTCTGTATCAGGTTCATCCGGATCTAAGGTGTTAACAGATGTAAAACCACCATTACCATCGAAAGCTATTGATAGTATTCCAGAATAAAATTCTAAGGAACCTTCAGGAGAATAATCACCACCTATGGGAGTCCAAATATCCGTTCCATCTACGTCCCATTCATAATAATAAAGATCTCCGGCTGTTGGATGTTTAAGATTTACGTTTTTTATGTAATCTATATAAGATCCCCAAGAATCAATTGATTCATCCTCATAATACAATGATAGATCATATACAATGTTCCCTTCTTCAATTGAATCGAACCATGGTTCATTGGAAAGAACCAATCCTCCACCAAACATATAGTTCGGTGAATATAAATATATGAGCTCTTCTCCATCACTAGATTCGCCAAAAACATCGACTCCACCAGAGGCTATATCTCTTCCTACAACTTGATAAAGATCTGGAATTGTAATGGAGGAAGATAATTCTATGAACACGCCTTCGCTCATATCATCTAGTTCCCATTTCCCAAAAAAGTCTTGATCTCCGGCTGAGAAAGAATTCGTTTCTTGTTTTTGGTCATTCATAGAAGGAATACTTTTAATATGTGATCTATAAGGTTCGTTCTTTATTCTATTCCCAAATCTGAATTCGCTTCGTAACTGATTATATTTTTTTGGTGAAAGTTTAGTTAGATTTTCTCTTTTAGCCGTATTCCTCAAACCTTTAAGCTTTTTATGCTTTTCTATTCGCAAAGCTACATTTTTCTTTTGGGAGATTGTTAGGTCTGAATATTTTGTAATTTTTGGAGATCTGTCAGATGCTACTAGCAATACACTACTCAGGATAAAAAAATAAATACGTTTCATTAAAACCCCTTTTTAAGTCTTTATTCTAAAAAATTTAGTTAAACTATAACTTTTAACGATTTTAAGCAAATCTAAATAACTAATTATTATATAGTATGTGATACTAATCACAGTGGAGATTCTTCCCTTTATTTTCCTTTTTTAAAAGAACTATACGACAATACTTAGCAATCGGTTCTTAACTAAGACGGTCTTTTTGATTGCTTTATCCTCTAAATAACGTGATACATTATCGTTGTCTTTGGCTAGCTTCAATGCACTGGCTTCATCTATTCCTGGATTAACTTCAATTTCCGCCCGTTTTTTTCCATTAACCTGTATTGCAATTTTAATAAGATCTTCTTTGGCTAATTCCTCGCTATAATCGGGCCATTTTACAAAGGAAATTCCTTTTCTATGTCCAAGTTTCTCCCATAATTCTTCGCTAAGATGAGGAGTAAACGGACTCAAAAGTAAGACAAGAGTTTCTATTGCAGCGCGTGGTAGACTATCTCTATCCTTCAAATCGTTGAATAATATCATAATTTGAGAAATAGCCGTATTAAAGCGTAAAGTTTCAACATCTTCTGTAACCTTGCGAATGGTTTGATGCAAAAGACGATTAAGTTTTTCATCACTTTCTTTGCTTAATATTTTTGTTGATAATTGACCATTATTATCTACAATTAAATTCCATACACGCTTTAAAAAACGATGACTACCCTGTATTCCAGTCGCACTCCATGGCTTAGCTTTTTCAAGAGGACCTAAAAACATATAAAAAAGGCGTAGAGAATCAGCACCATATTGTTCAATTATTTCGTCAGGATTTATAACATTACCTTTAGATTTACTCATTTTTATGCCATCTTCGCCAAGAATCATTCCTTGATTAACTAATTTTTTAAATGGTTCCCTAGTAGAAACATATCCAAGATCATGTAAGACATGATGCCAAAAACGAGCGTATAATAAATGTAGTACTGCATGTTCTTGACCACCTATGTAAAGATCAACAGGCATCCAATACTTTTCCTTTTCTAGGGCCCATGGTTCATTATGATTATTTGCATCAATAAATCTCAGAAAATACCAACACGAACCAGCCCATTGTGGCATGGTATTAGTTTCTCTCGAACCATCTTTACCATTAACAACAACGTCCAACCAATCTCCTGCGTTAGCTAAAGGAGGTTCTCCGGATTTTGAAGGTTCATAGTTATCAACTACAGGTAGTTCTAAAGGAAGATCTTCGTAAGGTAGGGCTACTACCCCATCTTCCGTATGTGCAACTGGAATTGGTTCACCCCAATATCTCTGCCTAGAAAAAAGCCAATCTCTAAGCTTATATTGTACCGTACCCTTACCCATACCATTATCAACTAACCATTTAATTATTTTCTCCTTAGCATCTGATACATTTAATCCATTTAAAAACTCACTGTTTATAGCCAACCCATCACCAGTATATGCTTCCCCTTTGAATTTTTTGGGCGTTTCTACGGTTCTTATAATCGGAAGATCAAAGTTTTTTGCGAAATCCCAGTCTCGTTGATCTTGACCAGGGACAGCCATAATAGCACCAGTTCCATAACTCATAAGAACATAATCTGATATCCAAATAGGAATTTTTTCATCGTTAACAGGATTTATGGCATAAGAGCCAAGAAAAATTCCAGTTTTTTCTTTTTCTAATTCTGTTCTAGCTAAGTCCGATTTTCTAGATGATTTTTCAATATATTCTTTTATTTCTTTCTTGTTTTCAATTACCGACAAACGTTCAACTAATGGATGCTCAGGAGCAATAACCATATATGTTGCACCAAAAAGAGTGTCTGGACGAGTAGTAAACACTGTTAACTTGTCATTTATCTCAGGTATTTGGAAGTCCACTTGTGCTCCCTCTGAACGTCCAATCCAATTACGCTGTAGTTCCTTAATACCTTCAGGCCAATCCAAGTCATCAAGACCAGCAAGGAGACTTTCTGAGTATTTAGTAATTTTTAACATCCACTGTCGCATTGGAACACGAAAAACTGGATGCTCACCTCTTTCAGATTTTCCATCAATAACTTCCTCGTTAGCTAGAACCGTTCCGAGAGCTGGACACCAATTGACAGGAACTTCGGCTTCATAAGCGAGACCTTTATGAAAAAGCTGGAGAAAAATCCACTGAGTCCATTTGTAATAATTGGGATCCGTAGTATTTATTTCTCTAGCCCAATCATAAGAAAGTCCAATAGTCCTAATTTGTCGACGAAAATTTTCTATATTGTTCCCTGTTGTCTCAGCTGGATGTGTTCCAGTTTCAAGAGCATATTGTTCAGCTGGTAAACCAAATGCATCCCAACCCATCGGGTGAAGAACATTATAGCCTCGCATTCTTTTAAAACGTGCCACAACATCTGTGGCCGTGTATCCAAGGGGATGACCAACATGCAACCCTTGTCCGGAAGGATAAGGAAACATATCTAAAACATAATATTTTTCTTTTGATCTATCTTCTTCAACTTGAAAAGTATTGTTTTCTCCCCAAAAGTATTGCCATTTGTTTTCTATAACTTTATGATCGTAATTATTTGACATAACGAATGAAGTTTAAAACAAACATTTCTATTCTGAATAAAATTTTCATAAAACAATTGAGCTCAAATAAGATACTTTATTACAAAAAACCCGGAAATTAGAATTACTGTAAAAATAATCGACAAAAGATTAAAATACTTATCAATAAAAGACTTAATAGAATCACCAAAATAATAGATTAGACTAGCAACGGCAAAAAATCTTATAGACCTTCCTATTGCTGAAGCCACAAAAAATTCAAGAAAGTCAGCTTTTACAGCACCAGCTGTTATTGTAAATACTTTATAAGGTAATGGGGTAAGAGCAGATGTTAAAACAGCAATAAAATTGTAGTTTCTAAAACTTTCACTTAATGAATTGAATTGGCCTTCATACCCATAAATACTAATTATTGGCCAACCGATTGATTCCATAAAATAATTACCAATTAAATACCCTCCAATTCCACCAAGGACAGAAAATAAACTTGCAAGGCAAGCATATTCAAGCGATCTCCTTGGATTAGATGTCGCCATTGCTATAAGCAACAAATCCACAGGAATTGGGAAAAATGAAGATTCGGCAAAAGCAATTATCATTAACGCATATACAGCATAAGGGGTTTCAGCCCAATGCAACACCCAATCGTAAAATTTCTTAAGCCAAATAAACATTATTACCAGAGAAAACTTTGAAAATACATTCTTGTAAACTTGATAGTATCCTGAAAGTTTTTCATTGCAGAAATCTCATTGTTATAAATGGTTGGTATGTCTAAATGGGTAATTTTATATCCAGACATAACAGCTTTAATTAATATTTCGCTTTCAAATTGAAACCCACTATAAACGAATGTTAAATTTTTAAAAAGCTCTGTTGGAATAAGACGAAATCCACATTGAGAATCCTCAAAATAATAATTTGATCTAATTGAAAGAAGCAAAGAAGAAATTTTATTTGAAAATCTTCTTTTTAAAGGCATTGAAGTTAAGTTTCTCCTTGAACCTAAAACAAGCGTCTCTTTGTCTTTTAACTCAAGGAAATTTGCAATGATTTCTGGGGTATGCTGTAGATCTGAATCTATTGTTAGTATCCAATTATATTCATTTCTGATCGCCCATTTGGCACCAGTAAGAATGGCCGCACCTTTTCCTTTATTTTTTTTATGAAAAGACCACGAAAACTCTGAATTATCTAAAAATTCATTAGTGCCATCATCACTGCCATCATCTACAATATGGATATCAGAATAATTTAAAATTTTGAGCTTATCTAATAGACTCGGAAGAGTATTCATTCCGTTATAGGATGGAATTAGAATAAGTGTTGAAGAATCATTCAAAACTATAAATATTCTATAAAAACTCTAACGGGCGTAATCTTTTATAGAATTTGCAAGAGAAGCTGACAGTTTTCTTGCTGCCCTATTAACCATTTCTCCAGCAACAGGAACTTGTTGCGATCCCTGTCTAACTAATTGCCTTGTAAAATAGGATAAAGCTCTTTCATCACCTTCAAATTTTGCCCACTCTGCATTAGCACTAGCATAACCTTCAAATGTATCGCTTTTCATAATTTTTGATGTCTCAATATCAACAATTGTATACGAACAATTTATCCTCGCTGATGTTAAGCGTGTAAAGAACCTTACCTGAGCTTCAACAGTCCCATATAATTTCCGCTCCTTTTCTTCCCCTTCCTCATTTGTATACTTTTCTTTTCCTGTTTGCACCTTCTTCGTTTCCTTCCTTTTCCTAATCGTAACCTCAGGTGGACTATAAATGATTTGGGTTATTTTGCCAGCAACAATTTGATGGATAGACATCAACCTACCCGCTTCTAATGCCATCTCTTCATCAACAATTCCTGATTGGGACATTGCTTGTTCACTTAATATAATCTCAAGTTGATCTCTAGAAACTAACTCTAAAAACTCTGTAGCATCTTTATCATTGAAAATTGAATTAACAACATTATCCATAACAACTTCATTAATAGCGCCAAATTTATTTTGTCGGCTTTTATCCTCAATAAATACTGCCATTCGCAAAATTGCTGCTTTCCTCATTTCTTCATATCTAACGCCACTATCACGAAACCCCGGTATATATGTCCCAGCTAGCTTGAACTCCTTGGCGGATAATTTTTTTATTGCCAAATCATCGCTGGTGGATAATATCATACCTTCTTCATAGTGTACTTCAGCAGCTTTTTTATTTGATGAATCAAGTTCAGATGAGTAATCCATAATTCTAAACTCAATCAACTCGCCAGACTTTACACGAATTGCCGGCAGTCTTTTAATGGTCTGATTTAATTTTACAAGAGAGTTATATCTTAAGGCTACTTCATCCCATCTAAACTTTTCTTCACTTTGCCTTAAACGATTAAGTTCATCTTCATGTGAAAGAACGGCTGCTTTAAAGGCATCTTGAATTAAAATTTGTGCCGGTTTATAATCAGATTTTAAGGCTAATGCTTGGGATGCCTTGTAAACAGCTGAGTCAAAATCATTGTTCCCGTATGCTATACGTCCTTCTTTTTCTAGTCTTCCATGTGCTGTAAATATAGAGCAACCGCTTAGAGCTATCATGAATAACAGGGATATAAACAGCCTGATAAACAATCGATTGTTACATGAAATTTTCATATTTAAAGTTAAATCTTGATTCATCAAATTAATTAATTAAGTCTCAAATTTAATGCCAGAAAACCCTGGAAGTTTTTTAAGAATAGAGGTGCCCAATAATAAGGCTGGTGTATAAAAGCCTGAATCTTCAGTGTTATTTAAAAGGTGAACTACAGCTTCAATGGCTCCGGAAGCTGTGACATCATAACCGTTTCCAATAGAAAATATTCCTTTAACACTTTTCTTATTTTTGTCTTTAACCTCTCCCCATACAACAATTTTAGACTTTTCTCGTTTAAGATTATTAGGTCCTTTAACAAAAGTGCTAATAATCGACTTTATTACCTTCTGTATAAAAATATTGTCTAAAAGAAATAAGAATTTTTGACTTAACCTCAATCTTTTAAGAGATTTTGATGAAAAAGGATAAAAAACACAAATATTACCTATGCCTGAAGTGTAAAATGCAGTTGAAATATCTCCCCAAGATATAGATGCTGTGCTTCTAGGGCCATTACCAAAGTCTATTTTCCTAGACTTATGACCAATAGGAACCTTAATTATTTTTCCATCAGCTCTAACTCTTCCCCCATTTCCCAAACTTTCCACACTAGTTTTAAGAGTTCCAGGACTTAAGGATCCTCCTTTTGGAGAAAAGGCTAAAGAAAGTTCAGATGCTGTAGGCAATTTTTCTTTTAATAGAAATGAAAGGCAATCAGTTGGAATTACATCAAAACCTACTCCAGGACATAGAACGACGCCTGATTGTTTTGCTCTTTCATTCAAAGTATGAGCAATCTCATAAATATCTATTTCACCAGTTATATCCAAATAATGTGTATTTGACTCTATGCATCCCTTCATTGCAATATTAGCAGTTTTTGAAAATGGACCAGCGCAATTAAGGAAAATATCAATGTTATTTAATTGCTTTTTTAAAAATTCTATGGATTCTAATGAAAATACTTTTGAATCAAGTGAATGTTTTTTGGCAATTTTGGTAATTAACCTTCTATTTCTTCCCGCAACTATCGGTTTCATTCCACGACTTACTGCTAATTCAGTGATAAGAATCCCTGTATATCCATTAGCGCCATAAATCATCCAAGATCCAGTCATCAGTCACCTCTTTGCGTATCCTCTATATAATTATCGACTAAACGATCGAGCAATGAAAGAGGAACTGCACCGTTTTGCAATACAACTGTATGGAACTCTTTTATATTGAATCTTGGTCCAAGTTTTAACTTTGCTTCTTCTCGGAGTTCAAGAATTTTATTCATTCCAATCTTGTAAGCACAAGCTTGTCCCGGCCATACGATATATCTTTCTATTTCAGCTGTTACCTCTAAAATAGGCATTCCCGTATTGTTGCTCATATAATCAACAGCAGTTTCTCTATTCCATCTTTTAAAATGAATCCCGGTGTCTACTACAAGCCTTACTGCTCTAAATAGTTCAGCTTGCAATCTTCCTAGATCTGTATAAGGATTCGTATGAAAACCATATTCAGCGGCTATACGTTCCGCATATAATGCCCATCCTTCAATATAAGCGGTAAATGGAGAAAATCGTCTGAAAATAGGAACATCCTCCATTTCAAGTTGTATAGCTAATTGGTAATGATGACCAGGAATAGCCTCGTGATATGCTAGAGTTTTCATTCCAAAGCTTGGGATATCATTTACATTCCTTAAGTTTGCATAAAAAATCCCCGGTCTTTTACCATCCATTGAAGGCTGGTTATAGTATGCCCCAGGTGCTGTTTTTTCTTTAAACTTTGGAATACGGCGAACTTCCACCTTAGACTTAGGTCTAAATTCAAAAATGGGAAAAATTCCATCGTCA
>CEQQ01144433.1_pt1 | contig 9788 bp, 4 predicted proteins | sample 531041 | NCBI WGS metagenome assembly CEQQ01 (sample SAMEA2621222, study PRJEB7988) | marine metagenome | biome: marine biome (ENVO:00000447); feature: deep chlorophyll maximum layer (ENVO:xxxxxxxx); material: "saline water (ENVO:00002010), including plankton (ENVO:xxxxxxxx)" | depth 150 m | reverse complement strand
ACACTACCGTCAGTCCAAGTGAAGTCAATAGGCACGACTTCTACATCATCTACGTCGCAACAGGACTTAACCTCGGCAACATCGGCCATGATGTGTCGTATCGACTCGGGTTTTTGAATAGTAGTATATTTCTCGAAGAAAATATTAGGTGTCAAAATAGAGGAATAACTGCAAATGTAGCCGTTACACTTTCAAGAATGATACATTGTAGTGTGTTCGGGGCGACTATGTCGAGATCAAGATTGACTCTTGTGATTACGTTGTGCGCCCTGTTATTGGTGCCGCTAACATCGGCTGTTCCTTCAGGACTAACATACTTAGATTCCACATGGTCCACTAATGATGGCGATGATGGTGATTTAATAGCACTAAATCAAAATCGCACAATCCTTGCATCATATCACGGAAATGATATTGTCTTGTTTAATACTAGCAATTTTGAACAAATAGGTAAGATAAATTTTGATGAAGATATTGCTGGGATGGAATTCAATCCAAATGGATCCGTTTTAGCAATAAATAAACGTTCGACTGTACAAATTCGTGAATCGATTAAGTTGATTGATGTTGAAACTTTGGAAGTTTACGATAGTGGTGTACTTGCAGAAGACCGATTTCGTGACATTTCATGGAGCACCGATGGACAAGTAATTTCTGCTCAAGGTCCAAATGGTGATGTTGAGCAGTATCGATATCCTGAACTATCAATCAAAAATACACTCCATGGGGTGCATGTTGTCGATATTACTTGCATCGATTACCGCTCTGATGGACAATACATTGTTACAGGCGATGAATCTGGTAGATGGGCTATTTGGAATATGCAAGGTCAGAGACAAGGTGATTACAGAGAATATGGAGAAGGTTTAGTCGATTGTAAATTCTCACCAGATGGCCTAGATATTGTGCTCCTCGGCGATGATGGTATGATAACTTCAAGGGAATTTGCTGGGGCAATGAACCACATAACCAATGTAAGTGGAGGTAAGGAAATTTTGTTTTCCGATTCAGGTACAAGAATGCATGTTTCAGTCGATTCGGATGATTTCAAAGGATTACTAACATTTGATTATTCAAATTTTAATGAACTGCAAAGGACAAACTTCTTTCATAAAATTGAGGATATAGCGTTCATTGATGATGAATACAGTAGGATACAGACACTCTTTGTGTCAGGCGGAACAGGTGAAGTAGCTATTTACCTGAGAGATATTGAATCACCTGGGTTCAACCAACCGGGTTCTGATTTAGACGGTGATTCGATTCCTGATAATTTGGATGATGACGATGATGGAGATGGGATAATTGATGATTGGGATGATGATATTGGATGTGATGCCCCTACAGGTACTCCTTGTTCGAGATATCCTGATTTATCAAAAATAAGAAATATCGAAATTTCTGTAGGAGATAATTTTGTTATCCGCGACCAGATAACTCTTCCTTCTGAAGACTCCAGTAATATACGTAATTTATCTCGAAACACTATTGCTAAAGATCAAGTCCTGAGTGCTCAAGAAACCAATTTATTTGCAAACGCTATGTGTGCAAACATGGACCACGGAGATATAATCGATCAGTGGAGGGATTCGATTGTTTTGTCAAATGGTGAGTTAGGTGATGCTACGATAAGTTGTTTCATTGTCGATGGAATGGAATTGGTGCGCGATGGGGATTCAACTACACAAATTACCTTAGCAATAATTACCACTTTTGATTATGCAAGTATGGTTACATTACCTCTAGAGGTCACTGTAAATGAACAACCACTACCTACAGACGGCTCAATATCCTGGCTAGCTCCAGCGCACCCAATTGCAATTACATTTACTGGGGATAATGTGAAATCAGTAACGATACCATTGTGGTGGAATAATGGTGAAGATGTTGCAGCAGCGACTATTCAAGAAATTGAGGTCAAAGACCCTACAGCTATCGAAAATGCAATTGATTGGGCATTCCATCCTATAGCATTCGTGCTTTACTTTGGTATTTTATCTGGTTTAATCACGTTGTGGTTGCGTCACCAGAATAAGATAGACTTCGAAATTGAAGATGATGAATTTGATTTAGAAAAATCAGATTATGATGAAGATGTGGATGATGAAGATAATTACGATGATGATGTTCAACAAGAGGTCGTTGATGAAGTTGAAGAGACGGAAAACTCTAGGCCTAAAAGAACCCCTCCACCTAGTAAAAGAACGATGTATAGCACTAGTACAGATGATGAATTATTAGTTAAGAAAAAACGAGTATCTAGCGCTGAATTGAATAAAGATGGTCCGATAATGAAAACTAAAAGAAAAAGATTGGTTTCTGCAGATCAGGATTCTGAAAAGACCAATGTAAAACCTGTCATTGCTACTAAGAAAAGGATTGTAAAATCTAGTGAACCAGTAATCAAAAAGAGAAAGGTCAAGTCGATGGAAAAAGAAGTCGAACCTGAGCCTGAGGTTAAGAAAAAGAAAAGAAAACCTGTCAGAAGGAAAAAGAAGAAAGATTCACAAAAGAAACTCGATGAGGAGAAATTGCAAGAAAATTTAGTCAATGATTTCCTCAAAGAAGACTAATTACCAAGCCATTTTTACTTTGTCTTGCATTTGGCATGCATTATTTAGAAACTGTTCTAGACCAGTCATATCCTCGGGGTCCATTCGATTAATTACTTCTCCAAAGTACCTCTCAAGTCTCTCTATACTTTGGGAAGATTTTTGACTACTAGTCTTAATCACTTCTTCCCTAACAGAAGAATTAGTTTCAAAGTCGATCAGTCTTTGAATCAATGCAGTATATGCAGATTTTACACTATTGACATCTGAATCCTTACGTGCTGCAAATACGCCAAACACCATTGGATGACCACTAACTTCCTTCCATTCTTTGCCTAAATCCATTCTAACTAATTCTGGATAATCTCTAGCTGCCTCGAGTGCTCTATCTCCAATTAACAAGCAGCCGTCACATTTGTCCAACATACCCATTAAATCAGGGCCCATTTCTATGTACTTTGGATCAAGTTTGCGATGCTTAATCAGAAACTTTAGCAAAGTAACGGAAGTTGCAGAATCCGAAGGCAGTGCTATGGACTCCATTGTTGCAATATCCTTCATTCCAAAGAGTAAAACGCTCCCAACTTCTCCTTTGCTTGAAATAGATAAATCAGGGACTAGAACTAATTTATCGGAATTCTTTGCGTAATCTGCAGCAGGAATTGGGGCTAAAATACAATCGCGTCGCATCAAATGTCCTGTGAGCCATGAAGGTGGCGCAGGAAGTACATTCCAAGATTCTTCAAGGCCATGGAATAAAGGTTCACAATTGATGAATGAAACCCTGCCTATGGTTTTCTCCCAAGTCATTTAATCACCTACCGCCATTTGCAAACTTATCCGCTTTGGAACTTTAGATGGAATGAATTCAACAAATGATGAATATGTTGTGTTTCTCTGTATGGGTATTGAGCCCGAATTTGAAACAATCTTGGCTAATTGAGCCTTATCATGATCTAATGGGGCGTTAGAACCTGCAAGATGCATTATGGATTCTTTTTGCACGGTTCCATCAATGTCATCGGCTCCAAATTGCAGAGCCAATTCAGACACTTCATCGCCTAGATTCATTCGATACGCTTTGATGTGAGGGATATTATTCAACATCAATCTAGAAATTGCAATTACTCTAAGGATTTCACTACCTGTAGCTAATTGTGCTTCAGGCAAACGAGAATCGTCTGGTAAAAACGGATATGGTACAAAGCATTGGAAACCATTTGTCTCCGATTGTAAGTCTCTTAATTTCATCATGTGCAAAACTCGATGTTCAATCGACTCAATAGTGCCGTATAACATAGTGCAATTAGTTGGAATTCCTAATTCATGAGCAGTCCTGTGGATCTCCAAGTACTCCGCGGAAGATTCTTTTCCACGACAAATAACTTCACGGACTTCATCATCAAGTATTTCGGCTCCTCCACCAGGCAATGAACCCAAACCAGATTCCTTTAGTAAAGTCAAAGTTTCTTGTATTGAAATTTCAGATAATTTGGCGATATGTTTGATTTCAACCGCTGTTAGCGCTTTGATGTGGATATGTGGGAATTCTTTACGTGTTTGTCTAAACAACTCAGTGTAATGCTCTATTCCCCATTCTGGATGTAGACCCCCTACGGAATGTACTTCATCCACATGATTGGAATAAGTGCGTAAATCTTCGATATACTCGTCGATTTCCAACTGATATGCATCTTCAGCACGCTTACCTCGTCTGAATGCACAGAACTTACAAGCTAGTGTGCAAATATTGGTTTGATTGATATGAACATTGACATTAAAGAAAACCTTGTTGTCAAATCTTGAGCGTTTTACGGTATCTGCAAGATGTCCAAGCGTATCCAAATCTTTGTAGTGAAACAAGTATTTGCCATCCTCCAAAGAAAGAGGCGTGCCTTCAGACAATTTAGTGACAATATGGCTCAAATCTTCAGGCCAATTATCCGTCGATAACGATGCGGACAGAGCGTCTTGCCAATTTGGCGCTTCGCCGTCTGCCATGGTTACCCGTCAAACTAGATGTTTTTGAATTAGCGTTTAGACACGCTTGTTAGTTCTAACGCGGAATATACCTGTTGAACGTAGCAATTTACGGAACTCTTCGACCATAAAGACAGTGCTTGCCACTAGTACAATTACAATCCAGTCATCACGTTCAAGAGGGATTGTAGAAAGCAATTCTCCAATTTCAAACGATGTTAATGGGATTACTATATCCGCACCTTGAACAACCAACAATAGCAATGCCACGGAGAAGAATATTGCAAGGTAAATTGCTCGATTTGAAAACAATCCTAACTTGAATACACTGTGCTCATTGCTTCTACAATTCATTACATTGAACAGTTGGAATACTATGAAGACGCTAAAGCACATTGTTTGGGCGTATGCTTCCGTGCCGTTTTGAAGTGCAAGGAAGTAAACAATCAATGTTCCTGCCACCATAACTGCACCTAGGTAGAAAATTAACAGTAAATCGAGCAAATTGGGTAACGATTCATCTACGGGCCGCGGAGGCCTGTTCATTACATTAGCATGCATACGCTCAACACCTAGGGCTACTGCAGGAGGTCCATCCATTAGGATATTGATCACAAGTATCTGTGTTGCAGTCAAAGGAAGAGGCCAACCAAATACAACTCTAGCAAGCAATAACAATGCAACTGCGGCGACATTTGTAGAAACCTGATATCTTACGAAATTCCTAATATTTGTGTAGATTTTTCTTCCTTCTTCAACAGCATTAACGATGTTAGCGAAATTATCATCTTGTAACACCATATCTGAAGCGTCTTTAGCTACGTCAGTACCTGCAATACCCATAGAGATTCCAATATTAGCTCTTGAGAGTGCAGGCGCATCGTTTACACCATCTCCGGTCATTGCAACAACTTCACCTTCATCTTGAAGAGCAGTAACAATGCGCATTTTTTGTTCAGGTGTAACTCTACTGAAAATTGCAGTACCTGAAACAATATCCCTCATCGCTTCATCGTTTAATTCTTCTAATCGGTCACCACCTACAGAATCAATGTGTGGTTTGGTGATATTCAAATCTTCACCAATGGCTTGTGCTGTCATCTGTTGATCACCAGTAATCATTTTGACATCTATACCTGCCTTTTGACATCTTAGAATAGCATCGTAAACTTCTGAACGAGGAGGATCCATTATACCAACCATTCCTAAGAAAATCAGATTGTTTTCCATAGATTCCATGTCTGTAATATCGTCTTCTGGCTCTACCTTTCGTGCACACAAAGCAATAACTCTCATCGCTTTGCTAGCCATCAAACGATTAGCGTTGGATGCTTGTTCGAAATCTCCATCCTCGATTGCAATAATTTTACCGTTAGATACTTTCCAATTAACCAAAGTCCTGAATCCACCGGCTCCACCTTTACAGAAAATCCAATCTTCGCCTTCATATTCATGGATAACAGACATTCTCTTCCTATCTGTATTGAAAAAGAATTCATGTTTTCTAGGATGTCTCTGCGCGAATTTTGCAACTGATCCATTAATCTTGTATCCGAGCACTGCGCATGCACTATCTGTAGGATCGCCAATAGCTGACCATTGACCATCGATTTCAGCAATTTGTGAATTGTGGCAGAGAGATAGACATGCTGCAGTCAATCTGAATCCTAGGTCTCTCTGTAATTCTGACATCTCTTCGTCATCTAATTCTTTATTCTCAGAAGTCAAAGTCCCTTCAGGGAGAAAACCTTCGCCAGTGATGCCAAATACCTTACCAGGTAGCATCAACTGCCTTACAGTCATTTGATTCTTGGTCAATGTTCCGGTTTTGTCTGTACAGATTACTGTTGTAGAACCAAGTGTTTCCACTGCCTTCATTCTACGAATAATTGCTTTGTGACGCGCCATATTACGCATGCCTATTGCTAATGTAGTCACCAGAATAATCGGCAAACCCTCGGGAACTATTGCGACGAAGATTGCAATTGCAACCAAGAATTGGAATTTGGCTTCTGTCCATAGATCGCCTCCATCTACATATTCAAGAATCAAACCTATAGAAACGATTAATGCGGCAACAATCAATGCGATAAACCCAAGGAATTTACCTAATGACTCTAACTTATGTTCCAAGGGTGTTTTAGGAGTCTCTGCTTCAGCAATATCGCTGGCTATCTTGCCCAGTTCGGTCTTCATCCCAGTTGCTGTAACAATACCAACTGCTCTTCCAGTAGAAATTGTTGTACCCATGTACAGCATGTTTTTTCGGTCTGCTAGAAGAGTTTCTGGGGGAAGTGAATCTTCATTCACCTTAGCAGGCATAGACTCACCTGTTAAAGCAGATTCATCCACTTTACATTGCCAAGCTTCGCTGACACGTATGTCTGCAGGGACATTTAATCCTTCTTCGATTTTAACTATGTCTCCAGGGACTAATTGTGAAGTATTTATCTCCAATTCCATGCCATCTCGGCAAACTATACATCTGGATATTGTCATTTGCTTTAGTGCACCCATTTCCTGTTCTGCTTTGTTTTCTTGCCAATATCCGAAAAAGGCATTCAGAGTTAGTACTATACCTATGAAGATCGCATCACCAGGTTTGTCAGGATGGGTTGCCAAAGCAAGTAAACCTGCTCCGATTAGCAGATAGTTAAGTGGATCATGGTATTGCGATATGAATCTAATGAATGCAGATACCTTTTCAGGTTCACGAAGTTTGTTTTCACCATACTTATCGAGACGGATTTCTGCTTCTTTGGCCGATAAACCACCTAAAGGTGTACCAAATTCGGAGATTACCTCATCTCCGCTTTTTGTGTGCCATAATGTATCTGACATAACACCGCCAACCATGCGCTATACTTTCGGGATAATACATATCTTATGATTATACGGGTGGGTTTCCCTTACTTCTTATCCGATTATTTGACAAATAAGTTGCTGGTCGGAGAGTTATGAGCGGAGAGGGAGAGCCATGGATTCCAGCTCATATGAATATACAAGAATTGACAGTTAGGGTTATTGTCATAGGTGTCCTTCTTGGAGGAGTGATGACCGCTGCTAACGCTTACCTTGGATTGTATGTTGGAATGACGGTTTCTGCTTCAATTCCTGCCGCAGTAATGAGTATGCTTATTCTTCGTGGATTCAAATTCAAGGACGTTACTATACTGGAAAATAACTCAGTCCAAACAATGGCCAGCGCTGGTGAATCGTTGGCTGCAGGTGTCATATTTACAGTACCAGCGCTACTAGTATTGGGTATTTGGGATGACATCCAGTGGGTAGACACTTTCCTGATTGCTATTCTTGGAGGATTGCTAGGTACAATGTTTACCATAGCGTTACGAAGATTATTCATCGTCGAAGAAGCCTTACCATACCCTGAAGGCGTTGCATGTCGTGAAGTATTGGTTGCTGGAGAGAAAGGAGGTTCTGGACTAATTGCTATCATTTATGCTCTTCTTATTGGAGCTACTTACGGTTGGATGGTTAAAGGGTTCAAAGCCACTCATTCGAAATTGGAAGGAGTAGGAGAAGCACTGGGTACCCGCTTTTATGCAGGAAGCGAACTATCATTGGCATTACTTTCTGTCGGATATATTGTAGGTCTACGAATTGCTTCATTTATTTTCTTAGGAGGCGTAGTAGGATTCGCTATTCTTGTGCCAATATACGGATTGTTTAACGGATTCCCTGATGGAACAGGTATGTTGAATACAATCGGCGTTTATGATTACAAAGAGGTATGGGGGACACAAATTCGCTATGCTGGTGTAGGCGCGATGGTAGTTGGAGGAGTATACACTCTGTGGTCTATGAGGAAGACTATCGCAGAAGGATTATCTAAAGCATTCACGAAAGGTGATGAGGATGAAAACCTATTGAGGACTGAAATGGATTTACCATTGGACAAAGTTATGACGTTCTGTGGTGTCTTGGTAGTACTGATTTTCTTATTCTATTGGTATGCAACTGGAAGTGTCGTTATGGCCTTGGCTGGAGCATTATTCCTTGCAGTAGTATCATTCTTCTTTGCAGCAGTAGCAGGATATATTGCTGGTGTTGTTGGTTCTTCGAATTCACCTGTTTCTGGAATGACAATCGCAACCTTACTTTTCACTATAGGTTTAGTTTGGATAGTAGGCGGGCTGATTATGGGTATGGGCCAAACCGAAATGATGGTCGCAACGATGTTTATTGCCGCAATTGTAGCAACTTCTGCAGCAATTGCAGGCGATGTAATGCAGGATCTGAAAACTGGCCACATGGTTGGTGCAACACCTTGGAGACAGCAAACAGCGGAAATAATCGGAGTGACTGTTGGAGCAATTGTTATTGGTCCTGTTTTATCAATTCTACATGACGCTTTCAGAATATCTAACACAGCATGCATGGCTAACCCAAGGCCAGAAGACCCAACATGCCAGGATGCCTTGTTTGCGCCTCAAGCAGAATTGATTGGAGCAATCGTTCAAGGAGCATTTGGTGGAGAAATCAATCTCCCTATGGTTCTCTTAGGAGCTGTGATTGCAGTGGTATTGATTAGATTAGCAATGCCTGTAATGAGCGTTGCAATCGGAATTTACCTTCCATTATACCTTTCAGTACCAATTATGGCAGGTGGAATTATTTCACACGTCTTACTATCTAGTGCACGGTTGAGAATAGATGGAACGCTAGAGGGGGAGGCTAGCGAAGAAGCAAACTTTGCGATAAAGGAAGTTCAAGACAAAGGAGTACTCATCGGTGCAGGATTCATTGCAGGTGAGTCGCTTATGGGTGTTCTATTAGCAATATTCATTGTTGCAGAAATGGATCCTTCATCATGGTTTGGAGGTATAGGAACCCTATCTTACAGTCTATCTGTAGTGTTCTTTGCTTGGTTCGTGGGGGTATTCATCATGTTATCAGCCCGCTCACTCCCGAATAAAGGAAATCTAGGTTCAGACCTTGTATTTATTGCAGCCGATGCTTCAAAGAGACTCCGTAGTGCTTTCAGTCTACCCGAACTACCAACATCGAATAATAACGAAAATTCTGATTAATTTTCGCAATAATTTGAACACAAGCATCAAAGGCCATACGCAAAGGCCAATGTTTCGTAGGGGACATTATGCCGGGAATGAGTATCTCTGAAATGGAAGAAATGGCACGCAAATGCAGGGTCGAAATTTGTAAGATGACCCATAGGGCTCAAGCAGGCCATCCAGGAGGCTCGCTTTCTGAAATTGATATTCTGTGTGGCTTATA
>CEQQ01103996.1_pt1 | contig 9811 bp, 6 predicted proteins | sample 531041 | NCBI WGS metagenome assembly CEQQ01 (sample SAMEA2621222, study PRJEB7988) | marine metagenome | biome: marine biome (ENVO:00000447); feature: deep chlorophyll maximum layer (ENVO:xxxxxxxx); material: "saline water (ENVO:00002010), including plankton (ENVO:xxxxxxxx)" | depth 150 m | reverse complement strand
ACTAGCAATTTTAATATTGTTGATTTGCCTGAGCCATTTCCACCTATTAAAGCAAAGGTTGTCCCTTTTTCGACACCGAAAGATAGATCTGCAAGCAATGTGTTATTATTAAATGTCTTTGCTATTGATTTAAGAGTTATTGATGCTTCCATTTAAATAAAATCCTTAATGTGCTTCATACCAATTGTCTCCCGTATTACATGATACTTTAAGAGGGATAGATAACGACATTGCTTTTTCCATCTCACTTACAATGATTTTTTTTGCTATTTCTTGTTCATTAATACTTGATTCAAAAATCAATTCATCATGAATTTGCAATATCATCTTTGTATTTAAATTATTATTTTTAAATTTATGAAATATATTTATCATTGCAACCTTAATTAATTCGGCTGCAGTACCTTGTATTGGCATATTGATCAGAGCCCTTTCCTCAGCTTTTTGCATTTGTACGGATAAATGACTTCCTAAATTAATATTCTTCTTGCGACCAAGGAGTGTTTTGACATAGCCATACTTATTAGCAAAAGCGATAGTATTATCCATATACTCTTTAATTCTTGGATATGTGCAAAAATAAGTTTCAATTAAATCTTTCGATTCTTTAATTGATATACCAAGTTCTTGAGACATCCTAAAAGGGCCGGCTCCATACATTATGCCAAAATTAACTACTTTTGCAGTCCTTCTTTGATTATCATCTACATTATTTTCACTTATATTATTAATTAATGCAGCTGTTCTAGTATGGATATCAATATTATTATTGAATGCATCAATCAAATTGGGCTCTTTAGAAAATTCAGCCATAATTCTAAGCTCTACTTGAGAATAATCAGCTGATATTATTTTATTTCCATTATCAGAACAAAAAGCTTTGCGTATCTCTTTGCCATAATCAGTTCTTATAGGTATATTTTGAAAATTAGGATTAGAGCTGGATAATCGACCAGTGATAGTTGTTGCTTGATGGAAAGATGAATGAATTCTATTAGTTTTTTTATTAATATACTTAGGGAATGCATCTAAATAGGTATTTTTCAACTTATTTAAGTGTCTATACTTCAATACTAAATCCGCTATTGGATGATAATTTCTCAGCACTTTTAGCACTTCCATTGCCGTACTTCTTTTTTTAATTTCTTTTAATTTTAATTCATCAAATATTAATACAGCCAATTGCTGAGGTGAATTGATATTAAATTCATATCCTGATATTGAAAAAATTTGATTTGTAATCATATCTATTTCAACACTTAAATTCGAAGATAAAGTTTCTAACATTTCAGAATCGACATATACCCCTTGTTTTTCCATTAGAGAAAGAACTTCAATTAATGGCTTCTCTATATTCTGATAATAATCATATAAATTTTCTGAAATCAGCCTATCTCTTTGCTTTAAATATACTTGCAATATAATATCTGATCTCTCGCAACAATATATTGTTTGGCTATCATTGTCTAATTCTGACAAGGTAGATAATTGTTTATTTAATTTAAAAAAATCAGGATTGAATTTTATGTTTCTATTACAGTAGTCAATCGCCATGAAATCTAAATTATATGAATGTTTTTCAGGGCTTAGCAAATGCTCTCCTAAAGTAATATCATAAAAATTATCATTTAACTTAATATTGTAATTAGATAGTAAAATAATATGTTGTTTTATATTTGAACTGCAAAAAAAATGATTTCTATTTTCAAATACATCTCTTAACAAATCAAATACAGCTAATGAATTAGAATTGCTATGAATAGGCACATACCATCCTGACCCTCCTGATATTGAAAATGATATTCCATCAATAACATCTGTTTTATAATTGAATTGATTTGCTGTTATATCAAAGGATATAACATCTTTCCCATTTATTTCTTTAATCATATCAACTAGCTTATTGTTATTATCTACAATATGATATTCTCTATCTATGTCTTTAGTATTATCTTCTGAATTATTTTCACTAGTAATTTTACTAATCAAACTATTTAATTCTAAATCCTTCAGCATATCTACAACCAATTGATTACTAATATTTTTAATAATAAAATTTTCTAAATGAAATTCATAAGGAACATTACAGTCTATAGTCACTAATTTCTTTGACAAATAAGCTAAATCTTTACCCTTCAAAATTCCTTCTCGTATACGCTTGTTGCTTGCTTCATGTCCTTTTTCAAGTATTTCTTCCAATGTTTCATATTCTTGAATTAATTTCACTGCGGATTTTGCACCAATTCCCTCAACTCCAGGAACATTATCAGAACTATCCCCAACCATAGCTAAATAATCGATGAATTGGCTAGGGTCAACACCCCACCTATCTTTTACTTTGTCAACAGTATATGTGGTTGTTGGCTTAAATCTGTTCCCTGGCGAATAAACAAATACCTTATCAGTCACCAATTGCATCATGTCCTTGTCACCAGTCATAATATATGTTTTAAAGTCATCTATCTCAGCTTTCTTTGCTATTGTACCTATTAAGTCATCAGCCTCATAACCATCAAGAGAAACTAGAGGGATATTCATTAAATTTAAAATCTCATAAAGAGGAGACAGTTGCTGTACTAATTCATCAGGCATCTTTTGTCTATTCGCCTTATACTCTGTAAACAATTCATGACGAAAAGTCTTAGTTTTAGAATCTAAAACTATTGCTAAATATTCGGGCTTTTCATCTTTTATCATCTTCAATATCGAATTCAAAAAACCAAAAATAGCTGATGTATGTCTGCCATCTTTTGTTAATAATGGATTTTTAATCATTGCAAAATGAGCTCTATATATAATAGCCATTCCATCAATCAAAAATAATTTTTTCATTTTATCCATATTAAAATTCAATCATCTCATATATCATATTTATTTATTATAGGATATCTTCGGCCTGTACCAAAAGCTTTTTTTGAAACCCTAATCCCAGGAGGGGCCTGATATCTCTTATATTCAGATAGTTTTATTTTTTTAATTATTTCTAAACATAATTTATAATCATAACCTAATTCAACTAATTTGTCAACATTATATCCCTCAACTATAATTTTTTCCACCAATGGACTAACAATATCATAATCAAAAGGATCTACTTGGTTATAAGACAATTCAGCTGAGGGAGCTTTATCTAATGATGATTGTGGAATAACAGGCTTATCGTAACAATTAGAATTAATCCAATTAGCTAGTTCATAAACTTCAGATTTATTCAAGTCACTAATAACAGCTAAAGCACCACACATATCACCATAAAGAGTTGAATAGCCTAAAGCTAACTCCGTTTTATTACCTGTATTTAACAATAATGCATTTTTTTTATTTGCTATTGCCATCAAAATATTACCACGCACTCTTGCTTGCAAATTTTCTTCTGCAAGACCTTCATTTTCTTTATCTAAGAAAATTTCTAAATCTGTTAAAAATTGTTTATTTATATCGTGAATTTTTATAATATCAAAATTAATCCCTAGATTGCATGCTAATAGCTCTGCATCTCTTATACTATGATTAGAAGAATATTTAGATGGCATAGAAATTCCAAAAATATTTTTACAATCCAATGCATCTGTTGCTATGGCTGCAGTTAATGCAGAATCAATACCACCGCTCAAACCAATAACGACTTTAGAATGATGTGTTTTTTTTAAATAGTCTTTTACTCCTAATGATAGAGCTTTAAACATCTGTTCATACTTTGAGGATATTGAAAATTTATATGTTTTATTCTTAAATACATCTAACATTAATAAATCTTCCTCAAATCCTTTTGCTAAACCAATTATTTCTCCATGTTTATTAATTGAAAATGACTGACCATCAAAAATCAATTCTTCTTGATATCCAACTGAATTGCAATAAATATATGGTTTATTATATTTTCTTACTTTTTCTTTGACTACATTTATTCTATCTTCAATTCGGTTATCATAAAATGGTGATGAAGATAAATTAATTATGATTTCAGCGCCTTTATCATGCAAAATATCTGTAACCTTTACATCATATTCTGCATCCCATAAATCTTCACATATTTGTATGCCAATACTTATATTATTATCATTTATATTTACTATTATAGGTTCTATTATTTTTGAGCTAGAAAAATATCTTTTTTCATCAAAAACATCATATGTTGGAAGTAACATTTTATCTCTAAAACCAATTATTTTTCCTGATTGAATAATAGCAACTGTATTATAAAGCTTATCATCTACTTTACGAACAGTCCCTACTAATGCTACGGTACCAAAAATTTTTTTTGATATTTCTACCAATGTATTATATGCATTATTAATAAAACTTGAGTCTAACAATAAGTCTTTAGGTGGATATCCAGTTAAAACCATTTCAGGAAAAACAATAATATCAGCTTCATTTCTAACTTTTTGAATGGCTTCATTAATTAAATTGGCATTACCATTAAGATCACCTACTGTAGAATTAAGTTGTGATAATGCAACAATCATAATTATGGATTCAAGCGTCCCATCGTTCTAGCAAATGGAATAGTTTCTCTTATATGAGTAATACCTGAAATCCATGCCACTACACGTTCTATGCCCATGCCAAATCCCGAATGAGGCACAGAACCATATTTTCTTAAATCTAAAAACCAATCATAATCTTCTTGACTTAAACCCTCATGTTCAATTCGTTCAATAAGCACATCAATATCAATTTCTCTTTCAGAGCCTCCAATTATTTCTCCATACCCCTCTGGTGCCAACACATCCATCCCGAGTACAACCTCTTCGTTTTCGGGGTCTCTCTTCATATAAAATGACTTGATTTTTGCAGGAAATCGATGAACGATTACAGGTCTATCATATTTATTTGCTATGTGCGTTTCTTCAGGAGAACCAAAATCATCACCCCAATCAATATCAAATCCATCTTTTTTCAGAATTTCTATACACTCTGTATAACTAATTCTAGGAAAAGGAGAGATAGATTTCTCTAATGCAGATACATCTCTATCTAATACCTTAAGTTGATCAATACAGTTTTCAAGGACCTGTTTAACAATATATACTAATAAATCCTCTGCCCACTGTATATCTTCTTCAATATCACAGAAAGCAATTTCTGGTTCAACCATCCAAAATTCTGTCAAATGTCTTCTAGTTTTACTCTTCTCAGCTCTAAAACATGGTCCAAAATTATAATGACGCCCAAATGACATAGCAGAGGCCTCTCCATACAATTGTCCTGTCTGAGCTAAATAAGCCATTTTCCCAAAATATTCTGTTTCAAATAGTGTTGTAGTTCCTTCAGCTGAATTGGGGGTAAATATAGGTGTGTCAACCAATGTAAAATCATTAGAATCAAAAAAATCTCTTGTTGATTTTATTATTTGATGTCTTATTTTTAAAATCGCATGCTGACGCTTAGATCTTAACCATAAGTGCCGATTATTCATTAAAAAATCCGTACCATGCTCTTTAGGAGTAATCGGATAATCAACACTTAAATGATATAAATCTATATTTTCAATAAGAATTTCATATCCTCCTGGAGCTCTATCATTTTGGACCACTTTCCCAATCACCTTAACAGAGCTTTCTTGAGTATATGTTTTAAATTCATTAAACTTATCTTCTCCTACATCATGAATGCTAATAATGCATTGAATAGTATTAAAGCCATCTCTAAGCATCAAAAAACCTATTTTGCCACTACAACGACTATTGTATACCCATCCATTTAATTGAACAGTTTGATCAGTGTAATCTTTTAATTGATTTGTCCTAATTATATTCATAATAACCTTTTTTTACCATGTTGATGTAATTTGATTCAAAATTTCTCGTGATATTTTTTCAATAGCGATTCTAATAGCTCCCTCTCTAGGAGGACCAAACTCATCAGAGTCATTCCCGTCAATTAGATTATCGCCATCGTTGTCAATACCATCAATATTTATATCGGATTCCGTTCCATATATAGCAGATGTATTAATATTTGTTTTAAATAAACTCTTGCCATTAACCATGTCAACCCAATCAATACTACATGTTAATACAACTTTCCATTCGTCAACTTCATTAAATTCATTGTTAGAGCCCAATCCATAAACATTAGGGGAATCTTCAACTCTTAATATTGTTATATTTAATCTGCTATCCGCAGAATTCCAATCTTTAATTTCTAAAATATTTTCATCAATCAAAGTATTATTAATTTCATCTAATAAACGATCCGTAATTGAATGTTCTGGAGACTCATTTAAAATGGAACTGACATGAATAGATTTAATATGTACTGGCAAAGAACCTTTAGTAGAGTAAAATCCACATGAAAAAACAATAATAAGTAATATGAAAAAATTATTCACTAGTTTTTTTCTTATCCATACCATATTCGTTAATTTTTCTATATAAAGTTCTTTCTGATATATTGAGTGCTTTTGCTGTTTTCCTTCTATTAGATTTAAATTTTCTCAGCGTTTTCTCAATAATTTCCTGTTCAATTTCTTCTAATGTCAACTCTCCAACAGCATTATCCTTGACACCTGTAACATTGCCTTCGTCAATACTTATATCGCTATCATAATCTTTATTACCATCAACAGGTAAATAAAGAGCTGGATTTGAGGGCTCTACTTGTGCACTACTTGCCGATCCATTTCTTAATAAAATCTGCTTTAAATCATTAACATCCTGTCTAAGAAACAATAATTGTTTTAGAATCAATTCTCTTTCGACTTTATCTGAACTGTCACTAGTATAAACAGGCAAACTAGAATCTGCATTATAGTCATCTATCCCAAGTGATAATTTAACCATATCATTGGTAATTCTTTCACCTTTGTTCATCACAATCAAACTTTCTACTGTATTTTTTAATTCCCTTACATTTCCAGGCCATGAAAACTTTTTCATCAACTGAATTGCATCTGATGTAAAACCTTTAAAAGAAATATCATTTTTAGCTGTAAACTCTAGTCCAAATCTTTCAACAAATAGACTAATATCATCAACATGCTCTCTAAGTGGGGGGACATTGACTGTTATTGTTTTAAGTCTAAAATATAAATCTTGCCTAAAGTTTCCTTTTTTAACTTCGGAATACAAATCTCTATTTGTAGCAACTATAATTCTCACATCTGTTTTTTGAGCTTTTGCATCACCCACTCTTATAAACTCTTTTTGTTCAATTACCCTAAGAAGCTTTGCTTGAGTTTCTATCGGCATCTCACCAATTTCATCTAAGAATATAGTTCCTTTATCAGCCGCCTCAAAATATCCCTTTCTGTTTTCGCTTGCTCCTGTAAATGATCCTTTTTTATGACCAAAAAGCTCACTTTCAATAGTACCTGCTGGAATAGCTGCACAATTGACTGTGATCATAGACTCAAATTTTCTTTTACTATTTTTATGAATAGCATTAGCAACCATTTCCTTACCACTGCCAGATTCTCCATTAACAAGAACAATTATATCTGTTCCTGCAACTTGACCAATGGTAGTAAGCATATCATGAATTTGGTCAGATTCTCCAATAAGTCCTACAGACCTTCTTATTTTATCTATATCAATACTCATATATTTCTCCTGGTTTACTTGTACCCTAAACCCTTTTCTCCAATATCAGTTCTTAGGTATTTATTATCAAATTCAATACGACTTGCAATGTCATAAGCATTTGAAATTGCATCTTTTAAATCATCTCCAAAACCTACAACATTTAACACCCTTCCTCCTGTAGCATATAATACATCATCATTTATTTTCGTACCTGCATGAAATACTAATTCGTCACCTTTTGTATTCATTTTAATTTCCATATTTTTTTCATATTTAGTTGGATACCCTTCAGATGCTAAAACAACTGTTACTGCTGTTTTTTTTGAAATGCTAAAATCAATATCTACCAAAGAAGCCTTACTTGCTTTATAAAGTAAGTTGAATAGTGAAGATTCCAGCAAGGGTAATACAACTTGGGTTTCAGGATCGCCCATTCTAACATTATATTCAATTACATATGGGATGTTATTTACAATCATTAAACCAACATATAAGAACCCCGTATAAGGGTGTCCTTTATCATTCATAGCTTGAAGTGTCGGTTGAATTATTTTTTCACAAGTCTGTTTTATCATTGCATCTGTTGATAATGGAGTTGGTGAATATGCACCCATCCCCCCTGTATTGGGTCCTAAATCACCGTCAAAGATACGTTTATGATCTTGAGCAGTATTTAATACTTTAAAGTCCTTTCCATCGCAAACAGCAAAAACAGATAACTCCTCACCAATTAAACATTCTTCAACAGATACTAAATTTGATGCTTCACCAAATGTATTTTTCTCAAACATATGATCAAGTCCTTCATTAAACTCAGATTCATTATTGCATATTATAACTCCCTTACCTGCAGCAAGCCCATCTGCTTTTAATACAATTGGAAGACCTAAAACTTCTCTAGCCTTAATTGCCTCCTCTCTACTTTTACATGCGAAATATTTTGGATGGGGAATATTGTACTCAGACATTATATCTCTAGCAAAAACCTTGCTGCTCTCTAATTGAGCACAAAATGCATCTGGTCCAAAAACATAAAGATTATGTTTGTGAAATGAATCTACAATACCAGCAGCTAATGGATCTTCTGGACCAACTACTGTCAAATCAATATTATTTTTTTTAACAAAACCTATTACCTCATCATGATTGTTTAAATCTAATGGAATATTAGTTGCAATCAAACTCGTTCCACCATTCCCTGGAGAGCAAAAAACTTCCGAAACTAATGGATCATTATGAAACTTATAAACAAATGCATGTTCTCTTCCACCTGATCCTAAAACAAGTACTTTTTTTCTATCTGTCATTTTCTATACCTTCTTTGATTTTATTTATTTTATCTCTTAGCATTGCCGCTTCTTCAAATTGCATTTTTTTTGCACAAGCAAGCATCTTCCTATTTAACTTTTCTAATAAATCATTCAACTCTACACCATCAATATTATCTTCATCAATTTTAATAGAATCTCCAACTGGAGATTCTTTTGCAATCATAGTTGACTGCTTAACCTCCTCTAGTGATTTTGTGATTGTTTGAGGAGTAATACTATTTTCTTGATTATATTTTTTCTGAATTAACCTTCTACGATCAGTTTCCTTAATTAGATTTTCCATTGATGCAGTAATCTTGTCACCAAATAATAAGACTCTACCATTAATATTTCTAGCGGCCCTTCCGGATACTTGTAAAAGTGACGATTTAGAACGCAAAAACCCTTCTTTGTCTGCATCTAAGACCGCTACCAATGATACCTCAGGAAGATCTAAACCTTCTCTAAGCAGATTGATACCTACAAGGACATCAAATTCCTGCATTCGAAGCCCTCTTAATATATTTATCCGCTCAATAGTATCAACTTCGCTATGCATATACTCAGATCTTATCCCAACACCTCTTAAATAATCTGTCAAATCCTCAGCCATTTTTTTAGTAAGTGTCGTAACCAAAACTCTTTCGTTATTTTGCACTGTTTTATTTATTTCACTTATTAAATAATCTATTTGACCCTCTGTTGACTTTACCTCTACAACGGGGTCTAATAATCCCGTAGGTCGTATAATTTGCTCTACGATTACTCCATTTGAATTCTGCAACTCATACTCTGCAGGTGTTGCAGATACAAATATTACTTTATTTAATGATTTTTCAAATTCTTCAAATTTCATAGGACGATTATCATATGCTGATGGTAATCTAAAACCATGAGTAATCAAACTATCTTTCCTCGCCCTATCCCCATTATACATTGCTCGTACTTGAGGAACTGATACATGAGACTCAT
>CEQQ01058831.1_pt1 | contig 9829 bp, 9 predicted proteins | sample 531041 | NCBI WGS metagenome assembly CEQQ01 (sample SAMEA2621222, study PRJEB7988) | marine metagenome | biome: marine biome (ENVO:00000447); feature: deep chlorophyll maximum layer (ENVO:xxxxxxxx); material: "saline water (ENVO:00002010), including plankton (ENVO:xxxxxxxx)" | depth 150 m | reverse complement strand
GATTTTGGTGGAGTAACCGGAGTATCTCCTAGTAATGCTAATGTTGTTGATGATAATACCCCAAGGGTTTCTATTGGGATGGGTTTAGGCTGGGTTTCCCCATTTGGTCCTATTAGCCTAGATTTTGCTCATCCTGTAAAAAAAGAAGATCTGGATCAGGAAGAAAAATTTCGTTTTAATGTTGGGACCCGATTTTAATAACAATGATTTTTATTAGCAAAATTTTTCTACAAAGTGTTTTTTTGCTGCTACTTATTTTGAGCTCATTTAATGTTGTTGCTCAGGATAATAAGAGGGCTGTTGTTAAACTCGGTATTGTAGACCTCGCTGAGGTGACGCGTAAATCTTTTATGAGTAAAGATATAGCACGTCAGATTGATAAAAAGAGAAAAATGTTCAGGGCAGAAATTAAAAAAGAAGAAGGAAAAATAAGAGAGATAAGTGAAAACCTTGAAAAGCAGCGAGATGTGCTCTCTAAGGATAAATTCAATGAAAAAATGCAGTCACTCAGGAAACGAACAATTGAATTGCAAAGGAAAGTTCAGCAGAGGAATCAAGAGTTTATTAAGATAAGGGCCTTCGGTACGAGGGTTTTTGAAAAAGAGAGAGTAAAGGCACTCACGGATGTTGCTAAGAAACACAATTTTACATTGATACTTAGGCAAAGAGAGGTTCTGGTTAGGGCAAATTTTCTAAATATTACTGAATTGGTTATTGCAGCTTTAAATAAGCGTAAAAAGAGTTATAGGATTCCCGATAATCTCTCTAAGGTTAAGAATTAATAAGTGGCGGATCCAAGATTCTATAGTAATAGGGGGCCCTTTAGTATTGCCCAAATAGTTGAATGTTGTGGCGGAAAGTTAGCAGAAAACCCTGATAATAAAAGAATGCTTAGTGATGTTTCGGCATTAACGAGTGCTGAGATACATGAAGTTGCCTTCGTAGATAATAGAAGATATGCAAGTGAGTTGGAAAATACCCAAGCGGGTTTGCTTTTGTTACCTTCAGATTTAGCTGGAAGAGCCCCATCTAACTCAATTGTTGTTGAGTGTGATAATGCCTATGACGCCTTCGCAAAAATTGCTGAATCTTTTTATCCGGAGGCATCTGTTTCTTGCTTTGAATCGTCAAATACGGCCATCTCTAATAAAGCTAAAATTGGTATAAATGTCTCTATTTCTCCAGGGGTTGTAATCAATGATGACGCAGTTATAGGAAGTGGCTGCTTCATTGGTGCCAATACCACAATAGGAAGAGCGGTTATTATAGGAGAAAATACCTGGATCGGACCTAATTCTACTCTTTGTTATTGTATTATTGGAGATAGCAATATTATTCATACTGGTGTTAGAATAGGGCAGGATGGTTATGGTTTTTCCCCTGGCTTCCCCAGTCATAGAAAGGTCCCTCAGTTAGGACGCGTTTTGGTCGGGGATAATGTTGAGATAGGTGCTAATTCGTGTATTGATAGAGGCTCGTTATTGGATACTGAGATTGGTAGCGGAACTAAGATTGATAATTTGGTTCAAATTGCACACAATGTTAGAATAGGTAGCGGTTGCCTTTTTGCTGGACAAGTTGGTGTGGCAGGTAGCACCAGTATTGGAGATTATGTTATGATTGGTGGGCAAACAGCCATATCAGGACATATAAATATTGGAGACAGGGTTCAAATTGGAGGAAAGAGCTCTGTGACTAAGGATTTAGAATCAGGAAAAAAAGTATTAGGAAATCCAGCGGTAGATGCAAGGTTACATTGGACAAGGTTAGCAACTCTAAATAAATTAGCTAAAAGAAAAAAATAGGTATAATAGTGGTATGAGTTCGAGTAAGCGAATAGATATGAATATTGAGGATATTTTAAAAAATATTCCACACAGATATCCTTTTCTAATGATAGACCGTCTTACAGATGTTAACCCGGGGGAGTCAGCGGTAGGCATAAAGAATGTTTCTATAAATGAGCAGTTTTTTCAGGGACACTTCCCAGCTAAACCTGTTATGCCCGGGGTGTTGATTGTAGAGGCCATGGCGCAGACTGCGGCTGCCCTTGTAGTAGTTTCTTTTAAAGAGGATTTGAGCAGTAAATTAGTATATTTTATGTCAATTGAAAGCGCTCGATTCCGTAAACCTGTGGTGCCGGGAGACACACTGAATATTCTAGTTAACAAAAAACAAGTAAGGGGAGATGTTTGGAAATTTAGTGGAGAAGCGTTTGTGGGTGATAAACTTGTTGCGGAATCATTATTTACGGCAATGATAGCAGATAACAATGAAAATTGACAAAACATCCGTTGTTCATCCTAAAGCCAAATTAGCAAGTGGAGTTAAGTTGGGTCCATTTTGTAGTGTCGGAGAAAATGTTCAACTGGATGAGGGTGTTGAGTTAGTGTCTCATGTGGTTATCGGTGGCAGAACAACAATTGGAGAAGGTACAAAGATTTTCCCGTTTGCCTGTGTGGGTCTAGAACCTCAAGACTTAAAATTTTCTGGTGAATCTTCTAGTTTAGTGGTCGGCAAGCATAATATTATTCGTGAAAATGTTACTATGAATCCGGGTACGAGTGGAGGCGGAATGTTAACAAGTACAGGTGATAATTGCCTGTTCATGGTGGGGGCACATGTGGCCCATGACTGTCGTATAGGTAATAATGTTATTTTAGTAAATAACGTAACTTTGGCCGGGCATATAAAAATTAGTGACTGGGCGATAGTTGGTGGTTGTTCTGCTGTGCATCAATTCGTGAGGATAGGGCGACATGCTATGATAGGGGGTATGTCCGGTGTTGAGAATGACGTAATACCTTATGGAACCGTGATGGGAAACAGGGCCCACTTATCTGGGTTAAATTTGGTTGGGCTTAAACGGCGTAAGTTCCCTAATAATGCCATTAAGGATCTGAGAAAAGCTTATAGACTCATTTTTGCTCAAGAGGGGACTCAAGCTGAGCGATTGGACGATGTTTCCGAGCTTTTTGGTCATATTGAGCCTGTAATGGAGATAGTTGACTTTATTAGAGCTGACTCAAATCGAGCAATTTGCCAACCGTTGTTTGAGGATGCAGCCTAAATTAGCTATAATCTCTGGTGGCGGCAGATTACCCGTTAGAATAGCCAGTCACTGCCGAAGAGAAGGCAGAGAGTTTATTGTTATTGCTCTTAAGGGTAATGCAGATCCGAATCTTTTAACCGAATTTGAGCACGAGTGGGTTAGAATCGGTGCAGCTGGTAAACTAATTCGATTGCTCAAGAAAAATAACATTAAAGAAATAGTTATGGTTGGTTCAGTAAAACGACCTTCTTTATTTAATGCATTTCCTGATTTACGTGGAATAAAATTTATTATTCTCTCATTGAAGCAATTTTTTGCAGGTGACAATGCGATTATTACTTCGATAATCAAAGAATTTGAGGGAGAAGGATTTAATATTATTGGTATAGATAATATTTTGGAGGAATTATTAACGCCTTTACCCGGAGTTTTAGGTGCTATTTCTCCCACTGAGAGTGATTTTGAGAATATTTATCTGGGAATTCAATTCGCGAGAGATCTGGGTTCTAGAGATTTGGGTCAAGCTGTTGTTGTAGGAGACGGGGAATTGATAAGTGTGGAGGACAAGTATGGTACTAATAAACTTATTTCTGCTAGTGCTAAGGCTACCCAAAATTTAGAATGTGCGGTTTTAGTCAAGACGTTAAAACCAAATCAAGAACGTAGAGTAGATTTACCAACTATAGGTTGCGAAACAATTGAATTAGCGTTTAAAAATAATTTTGCGGGGGTAGCGGTTGAAGCTAAAAATTCATTAATTGTGGATAGAGAGGAAGTAATTAGGTTAGCCGACAAGCTTGGGCTGTTTTTGGTTAGTGTAGACGCAACCAAAATAAATAAGGGAGTTCTAAAGATTGCTATAATAGCTGGAGAGGCATCCGGTGATATTATTGGCTCAAGATTAATGACTGCTCTAAATTATCAGTGCCAGAGGCCTATTAAATTTTATGGAGTCGGAGGGCCCCAAATGCAAAAAAAAGGGCTGGAAAGTCTATTTCCTATTAGTGAAATAGCCTATACAGGTTTTTCTGAGGTTTTACCCAATTTATTAACGATCATTTCAAGAATTAGGCAGGTTGCAAGCTATATAGACAAATTAGAGCCAGAAGTTTTAATAACAATTGATTGTCCAGATTTTTCTTTACGTGTTGCTAAAAAAGTTAAATCAAAAAATACTTGTTGTATACATTACGTAGCTCCTTCGGTATGGGCTTGGAAGCCGGGAAGAGCAAAAAAGATGGCAAAGTACTTAGATCTTTTACTAACCTTATTTCCCTTTGAAACAGGCTACTTTGGGGGCGTCGGTCTTAAAACAGAGTGTGTGGGTCATTCTGTTATGGAGTCTGGTGTGTTAAATGGAATAGGAAAAAAATTTAGAAACAGAAATTCTTTGGGAGATGATGCCCTATTAATCTGTTTATTACCCGGAAGTAGATTAAATGAGGTGAAGCGCCATTTGCCTATTATGGAAGAGGTAATACACAGGGTTCATTCCCAAGTAGGACAAATTGAAATTGTGATCCCCGTATCTCCCATCGTAGCAGATACGGTTAAAAGTATGGTGAAGAGTTGGGAGTTTGATATTTATTTTACAGAAACTGATGAAGAAAAATATAATGCTATGGCAGCCAGTAATGCAGCTCTAGCTGCCTCTGGTACAGTATGCCTAGAGCTTGCACTGGCCAACCTTCCAAATGTAACCATGTATAAGATGAGTTGGATAACCAACCTGTTAGCCAACTTGCTAGTCAAAACTAAGTATGTGAATTTGGTTAATGTATTATTTGATAGAGAGATAGTGCCTGAATTATTGTTGATGGCGTGCACTCCTTCCAATATCTCTAGTAAGCTTCTGGAGATAATCCAAGACTCAGGCATTAGGCAAAAGCAATCAAAATATTTTAGTTTACTTGCTGAACGGCTTCAAAACGGTGAGGGCAGGCCTAGTGAAATAGCTGCAAAGGCAGTGTTAAAACATGTTACTTAAGTCAATTTTTTTGTTGCCTGTTTTTAGAGAAAGGTAAGCATAATATGAACAATAACTATGAACTATTGCATGCCATGATAAGGGTTTATGACCTAGAAAAGTCAATAGATTTTTATACCCGCTTAATGGGAATGAAGTTATTAAGACGAAAAGAATTTCCTGAAGGGCGTTTTACGCTTGCTTTTGTGGGGTATGGTCCTGAAAAAGAGTCTACGGTTATTGAGCTAACCCACAATTGGGACCAGCAAGAGCAGTATCAAATGGGTAATGCATTTGGACATTTAGCTATTGGTGTTAACAATATTTATGGGGTTTGTAAAATGTTGGTGGAAGAGGGCGTTCGTGTTCCTAGGCCAGCTGGTCCTATGAAAGGAGGGGAGAGAATAATAGCATTTGTTGAAGACCCGGATGGATATAAGATAGAGCTTATAGAACGTTAGAAAACAAAAAATTACTTGCGTTTTTTCAATTCCACAAAGGTTCTCTCTGTTTCTCCTAAATATAGTTGTCTTGGCCTTCCTATTCTTTGGCTTGGATCTTCAACCATTTCGTTCCACTGAGCAATCCAACCTACGTTACGAGCCACAGCAAATAAAACGGTAAACATTGAAACTGGTATACCCATCGCCTTAAATATTATGCCTGAATAAAAATCTACATTAGGATATAGTTTTTTCTCAATGAAATAATCGTCTTCAAGAGCTATTCTCTCTAGTTCCATAGCCAGATCTAAAAGGGGCTCATCTTTAATACCTAGTTCCTCCAGCACTTCGTGGCAGGTTTGTTGCATTATCTTTGCTCTTGGGTCAAAATTTTTATAAACCCGGTGGCCAAAGCCCATAAGTCGAAATGGATCCTCTTTATGCTTAGCTTTCTTTATAAATTTTGGGATGTTATCTATATGCCCAATCTCTTCTAGCATATTTAAGACGGCCTCATTGGCGCCACCATGTGCTGGTCCCCAGAGGGAAGCTATTCCCGCTGCTATACATGCAAAAGGATTGGCTCCACTTGATCCAGCTAGGCGAACGGTAGATGTTGAAGCATTTTGCTCATGGTCTGCATGAAGTATCAATATACGATCCATAGCTTTGGCGAGTGTTTGGCTAACTTCATAGTTTTCTGCGGGAGTTGCAAACATCATATGTAAGAAGTTTTCTGAGTAAGATAAATCATTTCGGGGCGCAATAAAGGGCTGCCCAATTGAGTATTTATAGGCTTGAGCCGCAATTGTAGGAATTTTGGCAATCATTCGATATGAGGCAATCATCCTATGACTTGGATCTGCTATATCTAAGCTATCGTGGTAGAATGCTGAGAGAGCACCAACAACTCCGCACATTATTGCCATGGGGTGAGAATCTCTTCTAAAACCCCTATAAAATGTACTTATTTGTTCATGTAACATCGTGTGGTGGGTTATGTTGTCTTCGAATTTTGATTTTTGAAGTTCTGTAGGTAACTCCCCATACAAAAGAAGATAGCAAATCTCGGGGTAGTCGCATTTCCCTGCTAGATCTTGTATCGGGTAACCTCTATAAAGAAGCACACCATCTTCACCATCAATATAAGTTATTGTTGATTCACAGCTGCCAGTTGACGTGTATCCAGGATCATAAGTAAAACAACCAGTTTCTGCATACAAATTTCGCACATCTATTACCCTTGGTCCCACTGAGCCTTCTAGCACTGGTAGCTCAAAGGAGTTGCCGGTTGAATTTTCGGTAAGAGTGAAGCTTTTTGATGTTTTAGTAGAACTTTTGCTCATTTTCTATTTCCTTCACCTAGTAGCCATGATTAAGAAGTCTTATACCTTCGCAGAAAATCATCTATACGCTCGAGCGAAGTATCTCTTCCCAAATTTGCTAGTACTTCGTGGATTGAGGGAGATTTAAGGCTACCAGTTATTGCTATTCTTATTGGTTGAGCTACTTCTTTAAAACTAACTTTATTTTCATTTACAATACTTGTAATAGCAGCTTCAAGTTCCTCGCTAGTCCAGTCAGCTATTTGGTCCAACAAATTGCGAGTAAGGTTTAGCATATTTATGGTTGATTGATCCAGCACTGTTAGCGCTTTTTCTTCAATTGTGATTGGTAAATTATAAGCATAAATACTAGCATCCTTGGCTAATTCATTAAGCGTTTTTGCTCTTACTTTTAGGTTATCCATTGCCAGTAAGACCTTTTTCTTAACTTCTATCTGAATATTAAAACCTAAAAAATCATTCAGAATTGGGGTGATTAGTTTCAATAATTCGTCATTTTTTGAGGAACTGATGTAGTGTGCGTTAAGATGGTTGAGTTTATCTATATCAAAACGAGATGGGGATTTCCCCACATTTTTTAGTTCGAACCAGTCGATTGCTTCTTTTAAGTTTATGATTTCATGATCTTTATGAGACCACCCTAGCCTAAGCAGATAGTTGTTAAGAGCTTGGGGTAGAATACCATCTTCTTTATAGCTATTAACCCCGAGAGCTCCATGTCGTTTAGATAGTTTTTTTCCATCAGATCCATGTATTAAGGGTATATGTGCAAAGTAAGGAACTTTCCAGCCAAGGGCTTGGTATATTTGGATCTGACGAAATGTATTTGTTAGATGGTCATCTCCTCTGATGACATGAGTAATTTTCATGTCATGATCATCGACAGCAACTGCAAGCATGTAGGTAGGTGTTCCGTCGGATCGAACGAGCACCATATCATCTATTTCTTTATTTGAGACTTCCACATTTCCTTGTATCAAATCCTTTATAGCTGTTTTTCCTTCATTATTTGTTTTAAGCCTAATAGATGGGGACATATTTGGGGGGTGCTTGGAAGCGTCTACATTACGCCATTTCCCGTTATATCCTCCAAAACCTCCAGCAGATATTGATTTCTCTCTCATTATTTTAAGTTCTTCGGGAGTACAAAAGCATTTATAGGCCATGTCATTGCTCATAAGTAGTTGAGCGACCTCTAGGTGCCTTTCTTTTCGAGAAACTTGTGAAACTGGTTCTTCGTCCCAAGTTAATCCTAGCCAATTAAGCCCTTCATATATTGCATTTGTTGCCTCTTTGGTAGATCTCTTTAAATCAGTATTTTCGATCCTTAGTAGAAATTTTCCTTGATAATGTTTCGAAAACAAGTAGTTGAAAAGCGCTGTCCTGGCTCCCCCGATGTGAAGCAGTCCCGTTGGGGAGGGTGCAAATCTAGTTACAACTGATTCTTGCATATTATTACGTTCCTAGTTTGTTATTCTAGAAAAAACAAAAACACTAATTGGATATTATAGTTAGCTAGCAGCTTAATTTCTAATAATATTATTTGAAGTTAGATATTTTTAGGTGTATTTATCCCGTATTATTAGCTGAGCGCACTAAGGACTAAAGTTATTAATAACTTCTTAGTAAGCCTGCTAATCGACCTTGAATTACGACCCTGTCTGGAGAATAAATTTGAGTTTGGAAGCTTTTATTTGCAGGCTCTAACGCAATACGTTCGCCTTTGCTCATTAATTTTTTTAGTGTGACTTCATCATTATCTATTAGTGCGACAACAATCTCTCCTATCGATGCCGAGTCGCACTGTTCAATAAGAATTGTATCACCATGATGGATCCCCGCCTCAATCATGGAGTCGCCATCTACTTCCAGAAGATAATGTTCACCGTTTCCTATCATATTACCCGGTATGGGTATATTTTGTCCTGGATTGCTAATTGCTTCAAGTGGGGTACCAGCTGCTATTTTTCCGTATAATGGCAGGTTAACAGTATCTGTATTTCTAGTTACATTTTTCAATGAAACTACATTATTTGAATACTGCCCCTCTATTTTGCCGGCTGGTTGTTCTTGTTGCTTATTATCTGGAGATTTTAGAACTTCAAGTGCTCTGGCCCTATTAGGAAGTCGCCTAACATATCCCCTGTCTTCTAAATTAGAGATGAGTCGATGGATCCCTGATTTAGACTTTAAATTTAAGGCTACTTTCATTTCTTCATAAGAAGGGCAGACACCGGTTTCTAAAAAATAGTCCTGTATATACACTAGCAATCTATGCTGTTTTTTGGTTAACATGTGGAAACCTATGTATAATTATTAACAAATAAAAAGAAGAACCAAGAAAAATTGCTATTTTGTTCTACTTTAGTTCATCTTTTGTGTCAATACTTTTTGTAAAAATTAGATAAAGTTAATCTGTACTTAGATAAATTATTTCGACCTTACTGCCAGCTTTTAGGGACTTTGCTGCAGGTTTACGCAAGATTAAACAGTCAGATGCCGTAAATGTGGCTAGCATCGAACTATCTTGCTTTAAAAAGGGAGTTACCTTCAATCGCCCATCCCTTCCAGAAGCAAGCTTAGCTCTTAGATAGTCTTGTCGGAAATCATTTTTTGGAATATCTCGTGTTAAAAAGGCATTATCAAAATTATTTTCCTTCAGCTTTTGTCCTAACATTAAATTTATAACTGGCTTTAGAAACAGTATTGCAGTAACGCCAGCCGAGACTGGATTGCCGGGTAACCCGAACATTGGCAGTTTGTCAATTTTTCCAAAAATTAATGGTTTGCCAGGTCGCATTGCCACTTTATTAAACTTAATCTTTAGACCCTTTTTTATTAAGACGGGCCGAACAAGATCGTATTCTCCAACTGATGCACCTCCAATCGTGACCAGCAAATCAGTCGTATCTATCTGTGATACTAGTTTTAAAATAGATTCTGGCTTATCCTCGGCGATACCCAAATTTAAGGCTTCTCCTCCACACGCAGTTACAAATGCTGCCAGCCCAATACTATTCGA
>CEQQ01084022.1_pt1 | contig 9840 bp, 9 predicted proteins | sample 531041 | NCBI WGS metagenome assembly CEQQ01 (sample SAMEA2621222, study PRJEB7988) | marine metagenome | biome: marine biome (ENVO:00000447); feature: deep chlorophyll maximum layer (ENVO:xxxxxxxx); material: "saline water (ENVO:00002010), including plankton (ENVO:xxxxxxxx)" | depth 150 m | reverse complement strand
CCCAGAGCCGTTTATAGCGGAGCGAGAGCCGCAGGGGACCAAGCAGACTTAATGGCTCAATACATGGCGGTAGCTTCCGAGGTATTAAGAAAAATAAGAACAGACGCACCCTCACCCAGTGCTTCTGAGCGAGTAAAACTAGACCACTACAAGGCACAGTCTAAGCTTGCACAAGAAGCCGCTGACTTGATGTCTAGCGTGACGGGCTCTGAGCCAAGGAAGCTCAACCTAGAATACTTTGAGGGACGAGCAGATGAATTGGCTATGTTCCGTGCGGACCAGACTGCTTTGTTTGACGGGTTTCTTGACGCAGGGCGGCACGTAGAGGAAAAGTTTCACGCTTTCCAAAAAGCGGTAGACGAGAGCACCGCTAAAGGGCTTGAGCCAGTAGCGAAAGCCAGAGCGGAGCTATACAGCGCAATGGACTACCACCTGAATGTCCATAAGATGCTCTCTAGGTTTGGCACAGAATACTCTATGGGAATGTCTCATAGGTATTTGATGTTCCACGGAGACACCTACACAGGCAGCTTCCGTCCTACTCCCGTTAGAAGGATAGGCTTTGACACCCCTTCGGAATTTGCGCTGAAAGCGGACATAGACGCTACAGACGCCCTTCACCAAGGGTTCAGAGGGGGAAGAAGCGAAAAGGCTGTAATGAAGAGCATTCGTAAAGCTCTTGCTCACGACGACCCTGTAGAAAGAGCTACAGCTTTGTCCAAGCTTCTTCCGTCAGAAAGAAACCTGATGGGGATGACACAAGAGTGGTATCTGAACGCCCTGCTTGGTTCTCCGGTAACGTGGACCGTGAACCTTACGAGTAACTTGATGGTCATGGCTCTAGGTCACTTTAAGCTCACTACTGGAGCGCTACTCACCGGGAACAAAGAGCTACTTAAAGCTAACTTTAGCGCGATGTTCGACATCCAGAATTTTGTTGAAGCGCTTAAGTTCGCCAAGATATCTCTTAAGACCGGAGAATCTAGGTCAATCTCAGGGCATACCGCCTACCATGACAATAGAGTTGACCTTAGTGGACACTTTACATCTCAAAAGTTCGGAGTGCCTAAGAAGCGAAAGGTGACTGACGAAGATGGGAATGTGACTTTAGAGAACAACGGATGGGCAGACTCTATTGACTTTTTAGGAGCTGTTATCAGGCACCCACAAAAAATCATGCTTGCTGGTGATGAGTTCTTCAAACAGTGGAACTTTAGGGCAAGGACAAAGACTCTCCTTGGTATGGAGGCTTATGACAAAGGGATTACTGACCCTAGAAAAATAGCTGAGTATGTAGAGGAAGGGTTTGAGGGCCTGATTACTAAAGATGGGCGCTTCAGAAACGAAGCGAACATTTATAAAGAAGCCTCTCAACAAGCGGAAAAAATGGGGTTGGTAGGTAAAGCTAGAAGCCAGCACGTCAGGAAATACATGGACCGCCACTTCAGGGAGAATGAAATCGTCCTAGAAGGTCCAGAGGGTAAATCCTATAGCCAACAGGACTTCTATAGCAGGAAAGCTCTAGTGGAGACAGGAACAGACTGGGCTCTTGTCCAGACGTTTACTAATAACCCACGTAATGCTCTTACCAAGAATTTGAGTAAGCTAGCAACCTTTAGCCCTTGGTTGACCTTTGTTATCCCGTTTGTCAGAACTCCTGCAAACATTCTTACTTACGCTCTGTCTCATACAGTTCCTATAGGTAAGCCCGGAACAATCAGAAAAGCGGCCATTGCTGGGCAGCTTAATCGGAAAAAAGGGGGACCTACAGATGTGGAGTTATCCTCTATGAGGGAGGTCTACGAAAAGATGGGAGTAGAAACTCCACAAGCAGACGCTTTGGCTCGTAAGTATCACGACGTAATTCGCAGAGGTAACTCTGTAGATGCCGCTGAATATTTAGGTAGACTCTCGACAGCTGGAATGGCTGTGGGTGGTGTCTTCATGTTTGTAGAGGCAATCAAAGACAATATTACTGGTTCTTCTCCGCAAGGAGGTCCTGACAGAGAAGCGTGGAAAATTGCGGGTAAGCAGCCTTATTCGATTAAAATCGGAGACAAATGGCACAGTTACCAACGCATGGACCCCTTTGCTACTATGCTTGGTATCTTTGTTGATATTGTTCACGGGTTCGACCGCGCTCGGCTTAAAGAACGAGGAATCTTTGGTGATGAGGACGACATTGAAGAGAACGCATCCGTGATTAAAAAGGTTGTAGGGGTTATTGCCACCTCAATGGCGGATAACCTTACCAAGAAATCTTATGTAGAGAACCTTTCGTCATTCTTTGACCTCCTTAGACGCCCCACACAAGCTGGGCCTCAATTAGGAGGGAACATTATTGGAGGCTTTGTACCTAATGCCCTTAATGTATCTCAGAACGTATTTGAAGAAGAACCCGCCATCCTTGAATCTAGAAAGCTTCTGGACAAGTTCATGCAAAAGATGGGGCCTTTAAGACCTAACGTAGGTGAGACTCTTTTGACTACGGCTAGGCCCATGCCTCAAAGGAACTTCCTTGGAGAAGTTAGGCGTAAGCAGAACTTAGGAGGTCTCAAAGGTCTATGGCCCTTCTTTTCTAGTGATGTATCGTTCGACAGTGTTGACGTAGAATTGGAAGCTCTTCAACAAGGAAGGGCTACAATGTCTCCTATGCTTACAGCTGGAGATGAAAAGATAAACTTACGTGATTACTTTGACGGAGCTGGAAACACAGCGTTTGACCGTATGCAAGAGATGACTGCTTCTGGAATGGATGGGGGACCTTCTTTGAGGAAAGCTCTTCGTATGCTCATCGAGTCTGGGAGGTATCAAAGTCTTCCTGACATTACCGACAACAATCTAGGACCAAACCATCCTAGAAACAGAGCTATTACGGATGTGATTGACTCGTTTAGGAGTCGAGCAAAACGAGAAATACTCAAAGATTTTCCTGAGCTAAAAGCGGACTACATCAGGATGCTTCAATCTAACCCCTATAAATAGACACCTTAACCAAACAAGCAAATGGCTTTATCATATACAGAAATAACGCTGGGCTCAGGCTCAGGAGAAAACGGACACACCGGAACCGTGTTTGGTCCGTTTACCTTTGAGTATCTAAATACAGACGACATCAAGGTTCAGGTGCGAGCAGCAGCAGGAACTACTTGGACTTCGCTTACGGTTAGCGACGTGGACACGACGACCAAAAAGGTCACGCTTTCCGCTACCCCTAGCGCCACAGCAAGCTCTGTAGCTACGGATGTCCTTAGAATCTTCAGGTCTTCATCTCTAGAAGCCTTGGTGGATTTTCAGAACGGCTCTAGGCTTAGCGAAGCGGACTTGGACTCCGCATACAGGCAAGGGCTATTTGCAGCACAAGAGGCGGCAGAAGACGCACCCGGTAGCGGTGGTGTTACAATGCAAACGTCAGAAACTATAACTGACGGGGCCATTATAGACTCAAAGCTGGCGAGCACCTTGGACCTAAGCGGTAAGACGCTGACTATACCGACATCTACTGTGACTACTGAAACTATGGTGACGGCCCTAAAGGGCGCACTAACCCTTGGCTCTGGAATGTCAGGGCAGCTACCAACAGCGAACGGGGGCACGGGGTCCGCTAACACTACTTATTGTAACCTTGCGTCTAATGTTACCGGGACTCTTCCGGTAGCCAATGGAGGCACAGGGAGAACGGTTGACTACGCCCCCGGACAAGTTATTGAAGAGTTTCTTCTTCCTTGTGACGGGATTGGGTATGTCGCAAAGAGCGGCACTTACACACCCACAGCGGTCACAGCGGCAGTTAGTTTAACTAACACTTATGCCGAAATTTCAGGGTCTTCGATTAACTACACACCGCCTACCGGAACAAAGCTTATTATTTATAAGTTTGTGTTCGGGATGCACGCAGGGGAACACGGCGGCTTGCATTATAAAATAGAATTGGGAAGCGTTGATGTTGATGACTCTAGATGCACTGTGATGCTGAACGATATTATGGACTACGGGCGCGTAACCATTGAGTGGCCCTTTGTTATCGGAGACACGGCAAACGCTGCAACAGGAAGGCACGATGCGTTCTCTGATTGGAGCAGCGGACTTGTCATAAGGGTTCTAGCTAGACGGTATAGCGGTACTTACAACGCTCATCTACATGGGACCGCTTACCATGACGGGAGTAGTGGGGACGTTTTCAATCGCCCACTAATCGGAATCAAAGCCATCGGATAATCATGGATTCTACACACGTCCCCGCTGCGGTTGGTATAGTAGGTATGCTAGGTACGTTCACTTTGACAGAAATAAACTCGATGGTAGGCATTGCGGTAGGCGTGACTACTCTTTGTTATTTAATCCTAAAGACTTATAAGGAATGGAGAAACAAGTAGAAACCCAAGAAGAAAGGCTCAAAGACCTTCAGTCCCTTCTCATTGGCGAGTTTATCTCGCGTATTGAGTCAGGTGAAGCAGCTCCTAGCGACCTCAATGCCGCTAGGCAGCTTTTGAAGGACAATGGCATTCACGCAGGTCTCTCCAAGGACAACCCTATGGAGGACCTTGTTAAGATATTACCCTTTGACGAAGCAGCGAATGGCTAGGAACTACAGACAGGAATACGACTCTTACCACAAGAAGCCGCGCCAAAAGAAGCGCAGGGCTGGGCGCAACAAAGCTAGGCGCATGATGATTAAGGCTAAGAGAGCCAGCAAGGGCGACGGCAGGGACGTTCATCACAAGAACGGGAACGCAAGAGACAACAGGAAAAGCAATCTTGCCATAATGAGTAAATCGAAGAACCGCAGCCGCAAAGTGTAACAACATGGAAGTCCCTGAAAAACTCAAAGACTTTCGCAACTTCCTTTACATCGTCTGGAAGGAGCTTAACCTACCAGACCCAACAGATATCCAATATGAAATCGCTGACTACATGCAAAGAGGAGATAGACGGGTTATTATCGAAGGCTTTAGGGGAGTCGGTAAGAGTTGGATATGTTCTGCATACGTTGTCCACCAACTCCTCCTCGACCCAAGTAAAAACATCCTTGTTGTCTCTGCGTCAAAAACAAGAGCAGATGATTTCAGCACTTTTACACTTAGACTCATCCATGAACTCCCTCTTCTCGCTCATCTCCGACCAAACGACAAACAGCGATTCTCAAAAATCTCCTTCGATGTCGGACCTGCGCCCGCCTCCCACGCCCCCTCCGTCAAATCCTTGGGAATCACGTCACAACTGACGGGTTCCCGCGCAGATATCATTGTCGCTGACGATATTGAGGTTGTCAGCAACAGCGCCACCCAAGGGATGCGCGACAAGCTTGGCGAGCAGGTCAAGGAGTTCGACGCAATCATCAAGCCTGATGAAGACTCAAAAGTATTGTTCCTTGGAACACCACAGTGCGAGGACACCATATACAACAAGCTCACTGAGCGGGGGTATCGAAAGCGCATCTGGCCAGCTAAATACATAACGGAGAAGGCTAATCAGACCGGGTATGACGGGGCTGTAAGCGAGATATGCATCTCAGAAGACACCGAAGGGGCCTCTACAGAGCCTCTCAGGTTCTCTGACATCGACCTAGCGGAGCGAGAAGCCTCCTACGGACGCACCGGGTTTGCCATGCAGTTCATGCTGGATACCCGGCTGAGCGACATCGACAGGTTCCCGCTGAAGACTAGCGACCTCATAGTGATGTCTGTGGACCCCGAGGTGGCTCCTGAGAAGCTTGTGTGGGCCAGAGACCCTAAACTGGAGTGGGACTCCTCTGTGCCCAATGTGGGGCTCTCAGGGGACCGTTTCTACCGCCCTATGGAAACAATAGGCTCCTACATCCCATACACAGGCTCTGTGATGTCCATTGACCCCTCAGGACGGGGTAAGGACGAGACCGGATACGCCATTGTTAAGATGCTGAATGGGTATCTGTATGTTGTTGATGCCGGGGGAATCCAAGGAGGATATAGCGACGATGTCCTTAAGGCACTAAGCGTCAAAGCCAAACAACAAAAGGTGAACGCAATAGTGGTCGAAAGTAACTTCGGGGATGGTATGTTTGTGGAGCTTTTCAAGCCCATCTTGACCAAAATACACCCATGCACCATCGAAGAAGTCAGACACAACATCCAGAAAGAGAAACGCATCATAGACACTTTAGAGCCAGTTATGAACCAGCACAGGCTGGTGGTTGACCCAAAAGTCATACAACATGACTATGAAAGCGCTCAGAAATACCCCCTAGAGTCACAGCTGAAATACCAGCTAATCTACCAAATGTCCCGGCTCACAAGCCAAAGAGGGGCCATTACACACGATGACCGCCTAGACGCACTCAGTATGGCAGTCGCATACTGGACCGAACAGATGGCTCAGGACGCTGATAAGCGCATCCGAGAGCGTAAAGTTGACCAAATAGACCAACAACTAAGACAATTTGAAGAGTCCTATTTCGGTAAAAAGAAAAAGGCCACTTCTTGGATGTAAAGCCATGCCTACCATAGAACCCCCAAAGTTCCTTAATGTAGCCGGAATACGCATACCAGTTCACGTCAAAGAAGAAATGCCGGGTCGCCTAGCGGAATATGACCCGGAATTACGGTGTATCAACATACACGTTAGCGTCCTCAGAGACCGCCAGTTATTCAGAGCTACGCTAGTTCACGAAGTGATCCATTGTGCCCTAGACTTGGCTGGAATATCGTTCAACACAAGCAGAGTCCTGTCCGAAAAAATAGAAGAACAGGTCGTAACTGCTGTTGAGAGCCTAGCAGCTCCCGCCATTATACGGGTGTGGAGATTGTAGAGACGGCATATATGAACGCCTAAGGGACCCTCTAAGGACACTTAGAGCTGTCCTACGGACAATAATAACAATCCACCTATAATGGATGTGGAATGTGGTTTGTAAGTGGTTATTAGCACTTATAAGCCCACCAACAGCGCACTCATAGTGTAACCCTGAGTGCCCCTTGTCAAACATAAAATGAAAAGACGCTTCAGACGCCAAGTGCGCTCCAGACAAAGGAGACGCAGGGTAGCCAAAAAAGACTTTTGAGCTTGTCCGTAGACAGGTTCTACATACGTTTTGTTGCGTGTTGTGTGTTGTGTGTAACGCAAAGTCCCTTGGCCCTCTCAACGAGGGCTGAGGGGCAACGCTTCCAGCGAAACCAATGGGTGCTAAAAGAGGCAAATACGACAAAGGACGAGACCGAAATAGCAGGAAACCCGACTACCTACGCGGGCTCTCCTCTTCGGTCAACAAAGCGTGCGACGACTGGCTCAGGAAAAAGGGACTAAAAGCTCTTAGCTGGAAAGAACAGCTCAAAGGTAAGCAAAATGAAGGTCATTGATGTCTCAAAATACTGGGGTCAAATACAGACCATCAGCAAAAAGGCTGTTATCAAAAGCACCTTGGATAAGCTCTCTGAACACCTAGAGGGAGATGAGAAAGCTACAGGCTTGCTCAAGGAACTCAGGGTCCTTTGTTTAGGCAAAAATATCTGAGAGGGGTACGTTATCACGTGACCGAGCGTGTCCCCCCATGCACCCCCAAGATTGCGGGTCGATTTTCCGGGTCTACAGCCAGCGGACGCACAGGGCAGCACCGAGCGCTCACATGTGGACGGCTTTCGGGACCTCAGGGTGGTTTGCGCGTCTTGATTTATGTAGGCGTTTTTTCGCAACACGCACTAGTACACCCAAGACCTATCGACCCCGAGCAACACACCTAACCAAACGCAACAGCCATCAACCAGTCAGCTAACACCGCCCACCACAGCGCCCGCACTCCCCAGCGCTTCCTAGTGGCGTCACAACAGGTGGGCCAAAGAACTGGAAGCGGGTCCCGCACTAGGCCGTAGGCCTAGCGCCCCGCTTTGCGCTCCAGCTTCAAGGTAACACCACGTCCATTAGCGAAATAACTGCCTCTCCCAATGGCCCACCTATTGCTAGCCACAAGGACGCAGGGTCGGAGGTCCCCTACACAAAACCCTCCGGGCTTTTGTGCGCCGTCCCGGCGAGGGCTCGCTCAGGGTAGTTCGCGAATAATGGGTCCGTTGTTCGCCTAAAGGCGAACCCCATTATTCTCTAGTAGTTTGCTGCTACTCCCTGCGCCGGGTAGTCACGAAAAATCCACAAAAGGCAGGTGGATTTTTCCGGGTTTTTGTCCAAGTTCAATCTCGCCGAGACGGCTCGTCTGAAGTCCCTCTGCATCCTAGCATGACATTACAAGAGGGAACTCGCTTCGGGCGGTCACCGCCAACCTGCTATCATCATCAACCTCCGCCCTGCCAGCTCGACATCCGAACTCAACCAAATGGAAAATAATGGGTCCCATACACTAGTCCGTAGGCCTAGTGTCCCCATTATTTCATTCTGGTAGAGTTAGTATTCGCTGCGCGACCTCTTTCCATGGCCGTGGCCCCTCCGTATGAAAACTCCACGCATCCTCCCCAAAGTCACATTCTTAACGCTACCGGTTTTCCAGCCGAAGCACACTTGGCGGTCGCCGGGGGCGCCCTAAACAAGTGTCATTCGACAGGAAAGCCCCGGTCTCTAAATGTTCCGTAAGGGGGGAGGATGCTTAGAAGTTTTCAAGTCGTGTCCACTATCATGCTAGGAGGAGGAGTAGCGCAAAACGAAGGCGTTACATGAACCGTAACAAACAATGACAATGAACATGAACAACAAGCTAGACCACATCGTTAACAACGCATGCGAACGCCAAGCCATTCGCTGGGAGCACTGGACACTACGTCGCCAAGAAGACCCTAACCTCACCCTCTTAGAGCGCATCACACTGCGCCGGGACTACACGCTCGACACGCTAGACGACGCACTCATCAGCACCGTCCAATGGCTCAAGCACAACTATCAGTCGCTACTTCAAATAACTGCCACGGTGCTGTGCGTAATGTTCGCCTGTTCCACCGTCGTAACCTTAGCTTCCCTAGCCTACGGGAATGGTGACATGTTCGTTCTGTCACTATTCGTAACCCTAATAACAGGAGCCATATACTCCACAACCGAAACCACTATCATCAATAAGTAATTTGTTGATGCGTTACAACCAAAACAACCAACATACAATGAACACACCATCCACATTCCAAGCCATTAGTGCCCTCCATAACGGAATCCTGACTCGCGTGCGTCGGGGCAAGTCCAAGAAGGGTAACCCCTATGTAGCCTACGGAGTCCTCACGACCCTCAACGGGGTTCGCGGAGAGTTCGAAATATACGAGAACATGGGGGAGTCTTCCTATCTCACCGGGAAGCAACCGGGCCTTCACTTCCAATGGAGCATCAGCGTAAATCCCATAAATAAATTCGAGAGCTACCGGACGTATCCCATGCCCGGTGCTTCAGAGCCTACGCCACCTGCCACATCGCCTGACGACGTCGAGCAGGTCCACGCAGAGCACGTTGAGCAGGCCGCAGCCGAGCTTTCGCAGAAGCCGAAGCGGTTCCCCAAGAACCTGTTCAAGGTTGCCGTAATGGAGAACGTCATCCAGAAGCACGGAACGTGGTTCTCCTTCGACTCCTTGCTGAAAGCCAATGGCGAGAAAGCCACTATCACTAGGCTAGCCAATGACGATGCCCTTTACGACACCGTCAAGAAGGCTGTCCAGACCGCCAAAGCTAGCGCCGAGGAGGCACCCGCCGAGACTGAGGAAACCGTAGAGCAGGAGGAACTCATCAAATGAGCGCCTTCATCGACATAGCTCCATCAGACCCAGAGTCTGTCCACAACGCAGCGCTCCTAGAAGACGAGAGCGCTGAAGCTGAAGCAGCACATATAGCCTCGCTGCCTGACTATACGCCCTTCAGTTCTACTATCACCCCCGAAGCTCTCAA
>CEQQ01130065.1_pt1 | contig 9846 bp, 10 predicted proteins | sample 531041 | NCBI WGS metagenome assembly CEQQ01 (sample SAMEA2621222, study PRJEB7988) | marine metagenome | biome: marine biome (ENVO:00000447); feature: deep chlorophyll maximum layer (ENVO:xxxxxxxx); material: "saline water (ENVO:00002010), including plankton (ENVO:xxxxxxxx)" | depth 150 m | reverse complement strand
CGTTCACGTGAGGTTTGGTACGCTCAAACTCAACCTTAGCCATGTTTTCCTCCAGATTCCTTTAATTACTAACCAGTTCTTGCTGGATACTCTTCGGCACTTCGGCGTAATGGTCGAGAAACATCGAGAAAGTAGCGCGGCCTTGACTTAGACTGCGTAGATCCGTCGCGTAACCGAACATCTCTGACAATGGAACGTGGACATTAACGACCTGAGCACTACCCCGGGGTTCCATACCCTGGATCTGTCCTCGTCGGGAATTAAGATTGCCTATCACATCACCCAAATACTGTTCAGGGGTTACTACTTCAACGCGCATAATCGGCTCCAGGACTGCGGCATCGCCTTTAGCCATAGCTTCGCGAATAGCCATTCCTGCAGCAACTTTAAAGGCTATTTCAGAAGAGTCCACCTCGTGATATGAACCATCATAAAGTTTAACTTTCATATCAACTATGGGGAATCCAAGTAAGGGGCCGTTTTGTAAAGCCTCTTCTACCCCCTTTTGAACTGCGGAGATATACTCCCGTGGGACAGATCCTCCTACAACGCTATTTTCAAACTCAAAGCCTGAGCCCCGAGCTAAAGGTTCAGCTTCTATTTTCACATGACCATACTGCCCACGGCCGCCAGTTTGCCGCACAAATTTTCCTTCCACATCAACATGCCGTCGTATGGTTTCTCTATAGGCAACTTGGGGGGCACCCACATTCGCGTTGACACTAAATTCACGTCTCAACCGATCAACAATAATCTCTAGGTGAAGCTCGCCCATACCCGAAATCTTCGTTTGTCCAGTTTCACTATCTGTCTCGACTCGGAACGTAGGGTCTTCTTCAGCAAGTTTAACCAAGCCAGCAGATAACTTGTCCTGGTCCGCCTTCGAGGCCGGCTCTATCGCCACTGTAATGACCGGGTCTGGAATCTCAATCGATTCCAGTAGGATAGGGTTCTCGGTGTCACTCAGAGTGTTGCCTGTCGTCGTATTTTTCAAACCAATGACTGCGCCTAGGTCGCCTGCTCCTATCCGATCGACTTCCTCACGGTTATTGGCATGCATCTTCATCAACCGACCAATCCGTTCCCTAGTACCTTGTGTAGCGTTGTAAACATATGAACCGGAAACCAAAGCTCCTGAGTACACCCTCACAAAAGTGACGCGCCCGACATAGGGATCAGTCATGATCTTAAAAGCAAGGGCAGCGGTTGGCCCATCCTCTTCGGCTACGCGGGTCTCTTCGGCCAAAGTGTCAGGCACTACACCCTGAATGGCTGGAACATCAAGCGGACTCGGTAGGTAAAGCGCAACGGCATCCAAAACGCGCTGTACGCCCTTGTTTTTGAGGGCTGAACCAGCAAGAACAGGAAAAATCTCAAGCTCGATAGTCCCTTTACGTATAGCTGCATGAATAAGCTCGCTCGGAACTTCTTCGCCTTCTAAAAATAAAAGTGCTATCTCGTCATCAATATCGGCAAGTTTCTCAACCATTAACAAGCGTTTTTCCTCAGCTACCTCGGCGTACTCAGCTGGGACTTCACTAATAACAATGTCTTCACCTAAATCGTCATTGTATAAATAGGCCTTCCTCTCGACCAAATCAATCAAACCAGCGAATTCATCTTCTGCCCCAAGCGGCCAATGTATTGGAACTGCATTGGCCCCGAGTCGCTCTTCCATAGAATCGAGAACGAGTTGGAAATCAGCTCCGGTCTTATCCATCTTGTTAGCGAATGCGACGCGAGGGACCTGATACTTATCAGCCTGACGCCAGACAGTCTCAGACTGGGGCTCAACCCCTTGACTTGCATCAAACACCGCCACAGCTGCATCTAGGACACGCATGGACCGCTCTACTTCCATGGTGAAATCAACGTGCCCCGGAGTGTCAATAATGTTAATCCTGGTATCACCCCAGAAGGCTTCTGTTACTGCTGAAGTAATTGTGATACCGCGCTCTTTTTCTTGGGCCATCCAGTCCATTTGAGAAGCGCCGTCATGAGTTTCCCCAACCTTATGGATCTTTCCTGTGAAATAAAGAATCCTTTCAGTCAGTGTGGTTTTACCAGCATCTATATGCGCTGCTATCCCGATGTTTCGGGTCTTGCTCAGATCTATCTCAATTTGCGTTGGCATAAGCAACTCCCAAAAAAATACCTGTCCGCCCTAAACGCTTAGGGACAGGCAGCTTGGTTCTCCTTACCAGCGGTAGTGCGAATAGGCCCTATTGGCCTCCGCCATCCGCTCGATATCTTCACGTTTTTTAACTGCTCCTCCACGACTTCCTGAGGCATCCAGAATTTCTCCAGCGACTCGCTCGACCGCGGTTCGTTCTGGTCGGGTATCTGACGCAGCAACAAGCCACCTTAACGATAGAGACTGGGCTCTTCGGGGCCCAACTTCAACAGGAACTTGGTAAGTTGCACCACCGACTCGACGACTCTTTACTTCAATCCTGGGCCTAACATTATCTAAAGCCTGCCGGAACACCTTTAATGGTTCCTGACCGCTACGTTCCTGGATCAGTCGACAGGCACCATAAAATACTCTACTAGCAAGATTCTTTTTCCCGCTACGCATCAACTTGTTAATAAATGCCGTAACTGTAGTGTCCCCATAGACCAGATCAGCCTCAAGCTTGCGGATCTCGGCCCTTCTTCGACGCGCCATTTATGTCCTCATCCTCTCGGCTTCTTTGTCCCATATTTGCTACGAGCCTGATTTCTTTGCACGAAGCGACCAATCTCAACGCCCTGGGCATCTAAAGCACCACGGACTATGTGATAACGGACTCCGGGAAGATCCTTTATACGACCACCTCTGATTAGTACGACTGAGTGTTCCTGCAAGTTGTGTTTTTCGCCAGGAATATAAGCCGTTACCTCAAAACCTGTCGATAACCGAACTCGAGCAATCTTTCGTAAGGCTGAATTAGGCTTTTTAGGTGTCTGAGTCTTAACCACAGTACACACCCCACGTCGGTGCGGGCTCCCTTTTAGGGCTGGGACCTTAGTCTTTTTGGCAAGCCTTTTCCGCCCCTTGCGGAGTAGCTGGTTCACAGTTGGCAGCGTAACCACTCTCTTTCCCGAATCGCTCACCAAGAGCGACCGACGCATAAAATATTTTGTGGTTGAGGGTCAAAAACGACCTGCTCCAGACGCAAATCTGCCCCCTAACTCATCGCTGCGAGCCGGGGGGGGACCACAAACCTGCCTATAGTAGCAAGGCAGACAGACAAAAATCAAGTTGCTTGGTTCATACTGTCTAGGAGGAATAATTAGCTCGGAACAAAATTTGGGCAGCTCCTTCAATAAACCGCTAGAAACAAGACGCGAAAAATATTGTCTCGAACAAGTTTATTGAAAACGGAACATCAAGCTAAAAATTGAATTGTCAAGGCTTTACAAGCACATTTCGAGCAGCAATCACCTTACGTTCTGCTTCGTTGCGATCGTAATGTAGTGCCGTTAAATGGCCCATTTTACGCCCTATCCTAGCGACCCCCTTGCCATAGAGGTGTATGGAAACCTCCCTAATTTCAGCTGCTGCCGACCAATTTGGTTCACCGGAAGCCCACAAATCTCCCAAAAGATTCCCTGTTACTGCCGGTTGCAGCAGGGTTGTGTCGCCTAGCGGAAGTCCACATACTGCCCGAAGTTGTTGTTCAAACTGACTGCAAACCGTAGCCTCAATAGTGAGATGTCCTGAGTTATGCGGCCTCGGCGCGATCTCATTAATCAGCAAATCTCCACTTTGTGTCAAAAAAAACTCTATGGCCATCACCCCAACCAGTTCTAATGCCTCTGCAAGGGCTAAGGCCTGACTAATCGCTTCCTGCTTAATTCGTTTATCGATTAACGCTGGCGCTAACGATAAATCCAAGATGTGATTATGATGCCTATTTTCAATCGGGGGATAAACCACGGACCTTCCTAAGGAGTCTCGAGCGATTACTATTGAGATTTCCATTTCATGCTTAATCCAAGCTTCTAAAACGACCGGACTTTGGCCAAGGGATCCCCACGCTGATTGAAGCTCTTCTGCGTTTTCCACATAACGTTGTCCTTTCCCATCGTAACCAAATCCAGCAGTTTTAAGTACAGCCGGAAAACCAACGAACCTGCCACCAGCAACCAATTCTTCGTCGGTTACTACTGAAACATTTGCAGCTATGGGAAAACTGTTCTTCGCAAGAAAGGTCTTTTCTCTAATCCTATGCTGAGCTATTTCCTGAACAGAAGGATCCGGCAACACCGGCGCATACTGACTAGCATGCCGAAGAGACGCGCCGGGGACATTTTCGAATTCCATTGTAATTACATCAGTCCGCTTTGCGAACGCCTCTATCCGGTCTAGATCTTCGTATTGTGCCGTTACTGTCCAATCCGCAATCTGAGAAGCAGGTCCTCCTTCGTCAGGCGTAAAAACTCCTACCTGATAACCCATTCTCTTAGCCACAAAACCTAACATCCTCCCAAGCTGCCCGCCACCAAAAACCCCAACCGTAGCTCCAGGAAGAACGCGGCCTTTCATAGATCGCGACTGAAGTTTTGACTAGGGAGTTCACTTTCCAGCGACTCTTTTGTTTGCTTCCCCCGGTAGGCAATAAGCCGATCCCGAAGCGCAGGCCTTGTCAAAGCAAGTATGGAGACTGCAAGGAGAGCTGCATTCTCTGCACCAGGCTTACCGATAGCAAGTGACCCGACTGGTATCCCTCGGGGCATTTGAACTATAGAAAGAAGAGAGTCCAAGCCGTTCAGAGACTGGCTGCTGACCGGGACTCCGAGTATTGGTAAGTGCGTGTGCGCAGCGATCATGCCCGGTAGATGTGCTGCACCACCCGCCCCTGCAATTATCACGGCAATTCCGCGACTCTCTGCGCTGCATGCGAATTTAGCCATACGGTCTGGCGTCCGATGCGCAGATATTACTTGGCAAATGTGAGGTACTTTTAAAATGTCAAGAATATCGTCAGCTCGCGACATGGTCTCCCAATCGCTCGAGCTCCCCATGACAATGGCGGCTAGTGGATTTGACTTAGTCACGGTTTACCTCCTAGTTGCGCGTGCAAGACGATCATATATCGCTGCCCATGCGGCTTCATCTGGGACATTTTCAATTAAGATCTCTACGATCCCTTCGCGATCCAAGTTACGAAGATTGGCGTAGAGTTGTTCGCCGTAGTTGATTGGGTCTTGTGGCATAACCCGCCAGTCTCCAAGAAATCTCGTTCGGCTGTTCTCCCGGGACAGTACCCCAAGGCCGCGGCTACCTTTTTCTAACATCAAGATTTCTTCACGGGATAGCAGCCTAGCAGGGGTATTTGGGGCGTAATGCCGGGCAAGAAGCCCGGGAGCTCTCGTAGTCGCACCATCATACGGAAGAGGTCTGGTCCCTAAAACACCGATTACATCTTCCGCAGAAATCAATCCTGGTCTTAATAATCGCGGTCGCGGTCCCCTAACATCAATAATAGTAGACTCCAAACCAAGTTTGCTAGCGCCTGAATCAAGAATAAGGTCGATTTTCCCATCAAGGTCTTCAAATACATGCTGCGCTAACGTTGGGCTGATCCGCCCAAATCGATTAGCAGAAGGCGCGGCAATAGCTTCCCCGACAGATCGCAAAAGGTCCTGGGCGACAGGGTGGGAAGGAACTCTAACTCCAACAGTATCTTGACCTCCTGTTACCTTGTCCGACACCCCAGGAGAACGTGAAACCACTAAGGTCAATGGTCCAGGCCAAAATGCCTCAGCTAGATCGTAGGCTGACTGCGTAATGGACCTTCCCCAGCCCTCAAGACCATCTACACTACCGATGTGGACGATAACAGGATGTTCTGCTGGACGTCCTTTCGCTGAGAAAAGTCGACTAATTGCCTGATCATCCGTGGCTAAGGCGCCAAGACCGTAAACGGTTTCTGTTGGAAAAGCAACCAATCCTCCAGCGAGCAGAATCTCAGCTGCTCGCTCGATATATTTTGAGTTTGCGCAAACTACACTGGTCGACTCTGCTTTACTCACTTCATTCAGAGTTTAACCCTATCCCCAACACTATCAATTGATCTAACCCAAAATTAGTCGACAGGCTAATCAACTATCTAGAATCATAACAATGCGTACGTCGTTAACATTAGTGTGGGTGGGTCCGGTAAAAAAAAGATGCTTCGCGTGATCAAAAAATTCATAACTGCTGTTATTTTCGAGAAGAGAAAGGGCCCGTTCGCGAGAAACAACATCAAATAGAGCTGGCGTGAGGAAAGCACCTGCATTTTTTTCACTACCATCAATGCCATCACTATCTGCGATTAACGCGTATAGAGGGAGATCTTGAGGTAAGCCTAGAGCTAGGGCTAGAGCAAATTCCCCATTGGGCCCGCCACGTCCTTGGTGACTTACAGTAACCGTTGTCTCCCCACCGGATAAAAGCACACACGGAGCCCGTAAGGGTAAAGATTTCTCTATTATCCTTCTAACTATTGCAGCTTGCTCTGTACCAGCTACCCGAGCTTCACCCGTAATGTTGGAGCTCAAGATGTGGGCTTCTATCCCAGCCTCCGCAAAGACCTTTGCGGCAGCCTCTAAGCTTGTTTGGTTTGTTGCTACGACCTTCATTGCAACGCGATTCTCTGGAAATGCTCCGGGTTTAGGGGTGTCACTTATCTGCCCTAACATCCCTAGCTCAAAGTGCTTTCTAGCACCTCGAGATACGATGTGGTATCGATCCAATATCTCTAACGCATCACTATAGGTACTTGGGTCAGGAACGGTAGGACCTGAGGCAATGACACTAGGTTTGTCTCCAACCACATCTGAGATTGCTAACGTCATTATTTTCGCAGGATACGCGGCTTCAGCGAGTCGACCACCTTTAACTAAGGAAAGATGTTTGCGGACACAATTAATCTCAGAGATGTCCGCGCCGCAGGTTAGCAAGTTTTTAGTCAATTTACTTTTTTCTTGAAACGTTATGCCGGTCGGTGCCACCAAAAGCGCTGATCCTCCACCTGAAACAAGAAACAATACTAAATCTTGTCTAGACAGACCTTGTAGAGAATCAAGAAGCTCTTTTGTAGCTTTCTGGCCAGCTTTATCTGGCACAGGATGCCCGGCCTCTATCACTTTAATCTTTTCAGTTGCGAGTGCATGTCCATAACGAGTAACGACTACCCCTTCCAAAGGAGCTTCGTAGTGCCTTTCAACAACCTGGGCCATAGAGGCAGCAGCCTTGCCAGCACCTATCACTATGAGCCTCCCGTCAGGGTAAGGAGGAAGGTGACCTGGCAAAACCCGAGAAGGTAAAGCTGCCTCGACAGCTGCTTCAAAAGCTTTCTTCAGTAAGATTATTGGGGTTTTTGCTTCCAACTAAGCATCCCCATTCTTTAGTTGCAAAAGCGTCTAAAGTTAAGACGCCAATCCGTCTTAGGTCCTATTTAGTTCCTAAACAAGATCTGGCCTCAAGGCACTAGCATCACCCAGATATATGTGCTTTATTTCATCCTGCCTCTTCGTTGTGTTCACCTGGATCATTATTCTAATCACACGCGGTATCGAACCAATCACTGGAATCTCTTGAAAACAAAGAAGTGGGACTAAGCTCAATCCCAGATGACGGGCTGCTTCAGCCGGAAAGGCGGAAACTAGGTCCGGAGTACTCGTGAAAAATATAGCTGCAATCACCTCATAATCATCTAGGTTATTTGCTTCAAGCATCGCAGAAAGAAGTTCCTCAGTCGAGACAAGGATACCCTCTTTTTCATCTTCCTCGACCGAGGTAGCGCCTCGGATTCCTCGTAGCCAGTAGCTTTCCATACAATGGAGTTTATCAGAGCTTCAACAACCCGACTGGCTCCCCAGACGAATTTGAAATAGGAGACTTACTATTCGGACGAATAAGTTCCGAGAGGTAGTCGCGTGACTCGGAACCTTGTAGAGCTCTCTCCATATTTCCTAGGAGCGCATAATCTCAGGAATATCTGTGGAATAACAACTATTGTCGAAGGTATTTGTAACTCTAAGCTTCTTTGATTAGGGGCCTATCATCAAGAACATTATCCGGCACCGTTTCGATAGCAGCTAATAACACTTCAGTTCCTGCTTGGACCTTGCAAAATCCCTCACTGAGAGTCCTCCTCCAACTTCTTGCGCCTTTACATCCTTTCATCAAGCCGATAAGGTGCCGACAAATTCGCCTAAGCTCTTGACCTTGCTCTAACCACATTTCTGCGTAAGCAATTGTTCCCTCAATAACCTCCCGCCGACTCGGACAGAACTTAGTAGAACCGTAAAACTCTTGATCAACCGTAGCAAATAAAAATGGGTCCTGGTAGACAGCTCGTCCAACCATTACACCATCTACGTTTTCCAAATGTTTCCGTATTTGATCTATTTTCGTAACTCCACCATTGATGTCGATAGTTAACTGGGGATATTCACTTTTAAGTCGGTAAACATCTTCATATCGAAGGGGCGGTATTTCCCTGTTCTCCTTAGGGCTTAAACCTGAAAGCCACGCCTTCCTGGCATGTATTGAGAATCGTTGCGCTCCTGATTCCGCAACAATCTGCACAAAATGAGCGAGATCTTTATAGTGGTCTTTATCGTCTACGCCAATCCTATGTTTAACCGTAACTGGAATATTCACTGCATTACGCATGGCTTGAACGCCTTCAGCCACTTTTTCAGGAATCTTCATTAAGCAGGCCCCAAAATTAGCCTCTTGTACACGATTGCTAGGACAACCAACATTAAGATTGACTTCGTCATAACCCAGTCCTTCAGCAACGGTAGCGCACTCTGCTAAAGCACGGGGATCGTCACCACCCAGCTGCAACGAGAGCGGCTTTTCTTGAGCACTAAAACCGAGAAGATGCTGTCGATTACCGTGCAGTATGGCGGAAGTTGTAATCATCTCAGAGTATAGGAGAGCCTTTGAACTGATTAGACGCATAAAAGCCCGGAAGTGCCGATCTGTCCGATCCATCATCGGAGCAACGCTAACCGGCCACCTTTCCAACTTTCCCACTTTTTGATTCTTCACGATGGAGGGACTCTAACTGGGTGCCTAAAGGCGATATCCTCCCAATCTCCCTCTTCAATAAGGCCAAGATCCGGATTTAGGTCTCTAAACCAGGTAACAATACTTTGCACTAGATCTTCCGGCGTAGAAGCAGCCGAAGTGATTCCTACGCTCCTCGAATCTCTGAACCAACTCTCCTTAAGTCCTTCAGGGCCTTCTACCCGATAAGCCCTATTTGTTAGGCTTTCAGCCAACTCAAATAGCCGCATCCCGTTTGAACTATAATCACTCGTGACTACAAGGAAGAGATCCACATTAGGCGCAATAGCCTTAACGGCATCCTGACGATTTTTGGTGGCAAAACAAAGATCGTCTCTGGGCGGTACAACCAATTTTGGGAATCGACGGCGAAGAACTTCTACTGTTCGGAGCGTATCATCAACCGATAAGGTAGTTTGAGTCAATACAGCTACCCGGTTTGGATCTGGCACCTCAACAGTGTAGGGATCTGCAAGGTCAGGATCGTACTTGCGGTTCCCTAAGACACTAACCATAGTGGTTGCTTCAGGTGCTTCCCCAAGCGTGCCTATAACCTCCTGATGATGCGAAGAGTCACCTATCAAAAGGATCTGATATCCCAAACGGGCGTATTTTTTGGCCTCGCTATGAACCTTCGTAACCAACGGGCAGGTTGCATCAATCGTAGTAAGCCCTAATTGGCTGGCCTTCTCCCTAACGGATGGACTAACGCCATGCGCACTAAAAACTACAGTGGAGTCCAGTCGACTACCTTGATCCTCAAGCCTGTTCCGAATCCCTTGTAGCTCTTC
>CEQQ01140777.1_pt1 | contig 9848 bp, 5 predicted proteins | sample 531041 | NCBI WGS metagenome assembly CEQQ01 (sample SAMEA2621222, study PRJEB7988) | marine metagenome | biome: marine biome (ENVO:00000447); feature: deep chlorophyll maximum layer (ENVO:xxxxxxxx); material: "saline water (ENVO:00002010), including plankton (ENVO:xxxxxxxx)" | depth 150 m | reverse complement strand
CTTGAATCTCTCGTCTTCGGCTCCTGCCCATAACGCTGTTTTTCCCAACCTTGAATGACCAATCAGTGCGACTTTATCGTGATCAAGCGTATCATCAATCTCGAGATAATCCACAACTCGACTTAACCCCCAGGCCCATGTAGCGATCGACCCCCAGGCATCAGGCTTAACCGGATCATCCATGGGGAAGTATTTATGCCAACCATTCTTCCAGTTGTCATCAAAGTCCGGATCGATGTCACCATAGTAAACGGTTGCCACTGCGAAGCCGGATTTTACGACTAACTCCGCTTGCCACCGATGTGCTTTTTCACCACGCTTCTCCATCACGACGCTTTGGCCTTGGTGATATTCCTTGGCGTGGATCGCCGGATCGTGATCCGTCGTATGATTACCGCGAAAGTTTGGTCCCATGAAAACGGGTACTGCTTTTTTCGCATCATTGGGTTGATAGACGAGCAAGTCCATGTACGGCTGCTCACCGCGACGACCGAGGTACAAACGGATTTGCCGTCGAATCGCGATCCCACCGAGTGCATTTTCACTGCGTTCGAGTTCCTCGCTGTACAATCTAGGAGCATCCTTTGGCTGACGCCCGTAGACTTCCTTCCGAAACAACTCCAACACTTCGCCTCGACGCTTGGACGTCCATTGTTTTGCCGAAGTCACAGCCTTGCCGGAATTAAATACCAATGGATCTGGCAGTTTATAATCCGGCACTTTCGATTCGTCGTAGTTAAAGCCAGGAGTCTGACCTGCAGCGGAGCCAGCAATCCCAGCAACTAGCAAAGGTATAAATGCGGCTGTTAGCATTTGGAATCGTTTTGTCATCATGTTAGATTCTTTCAAGGTTTGTTTCCTAATCGCAATTCATACTTCATTACGCATTGTAGCGAATCCAATGACTAGATTAATCACGCTGACACTTTCAATCGCCGCTCTTATTTCAACCGTCGCAAACGTCTCTGCCCATGAAGGTCCTGACCCAATTTCGCATTGGGTATTTAACTCCGAGTTCGTCAGTGGTCGCAAAATCACAGCAAGGCTTGGGCCCGATGGTGAATTCGATTTCACGCCCAAGGTAATCGACGATGTTCACGGCGAGTCAGTGTTCTTTTCCACACAAAGCGCAGTCTGTCGTCTGGGGTCTGGCATCAAATCGGTTAAGGAATTCCTACCCACAAAAGCACTCACAATTTCCGCGTGGGTAACCGTCGACGAACCTAAACGTTGGGGTGGCATTATTGGTGCAATTCAGGATAACGGGGAAACGGAATCCGGCTGGGTACTCGGCTACGATGAGAAGACATTTACATTTGCCATCTCAACCAAAGGTGCTGATGACGGTGATGGCAAGATGACATATATCACGGCGAAAACTCCATACGTCGCAGGCAAATTCTTTCATGTGTCTGCTGTGTACGACGGAAAAACCACCCAACTATTTGTGAATGGCAACTTAGAAGCCGAAACAAAGGAACAAAGTGGAGAAATCCTTTATCCCAGCAGTGGCGTATACACCATCGGTGCCTATGAGGATGCCAACGAATTCCACCCACACCGCGGCAGAATCCGCGATGTTATGGTCTACGACATCGCGGCCAAGCCTGAATGGGTTAAGGAAAGCTACGAACATAACAAGCGACTTGCGGAACTCGATGCGGAAGTACCACCTGTTCCGCTTGAATTCGTAGTTATGCCATATCTGCAATACGCCACTCAGCATTCGATGACGGTCATGTGGCAAACGACTACGCCCTCCTCAACCATCGTCCGCTACGGTGAAAACAACGACTGCCTGCAGTCCAAGTCGATAGAAGGCAATCATGTCATTCACGAGGTTCCACTGACTGGCCTCAAACCTGAAACTCAGTACTTCTATCGCATTGAAACGAAAAGCCCAGCGGGTCAAATGATGGAGAGCGAGACGAGGACATTTCAAACCGCCGTTAAAGACGACTCACCCTTTGCCTTTGCGGTAATAAGCGATACTCAGGGAAACCCTGTCGTTTCCGGTACACTTGCGCAAATGGCCTGGGAACAGCGACCACATTTCCTGTTGCATCCGGGAGATCTCGTTTCCACCGGCTCGGACAACCAGCATTGGATCAAGCATTTCTTCTCGAGCATGGAACCATTAATCTCACGCGTCGCAATGTTTCCGGTGCTCGGAAACCATGAACAGGATGCTGCAAATTACTACAACTATATGTCACTTCCAAAACCGGAGTACTACTATAAGTTCACGTATGGAAACGCCGAATTCTTTATGATCGACACCAATAGAAAGGTCGGCCCAGAGAGTGAACAGTACAAATGGCTTGAGCAACAACTGAAGGCATCAACGGCGAAGTGGAAATTCGTTTGCCACCATCATCCTCCTTATTCCTCAGACGAGAATGACTACGGTGATCTCTGGAAAACCAACCGTGGTACACGTGGGGACTTACGTGCGAGGCAATTAGTGCCGCTCTACGAAAGCTACGGTGTGGACATCGTTTGGAATGGACATATCCACTCTTACGAACGGACCTGGAGAGTGCGTAAAGGTAAAGCTGTTCAAAACAACGCACCGTTTTACATGATCACAGGGGGTGGAGGCGGTGGATTAGAAACTCCCGGGCCATTTCGTCCATTTTTTCAGAATAATGTGCGACGCGGCCACCACTATGTCATGGTCTACGTAAACGATGGCCTTTTAGAACTCAAGTCTTTCGCTTTGGATGGTAGACTGTTTGACACAATAGCGATTGATAAGAGTACCACGGAATAGAGACGAAAATGAAAACGCCATACAGACTGCTAACTGGTCTCCTGTTTTTGAGCTTCATTTGCTTCGCGGGTTGTGGTGACTCTCAGCAACTCAGTGACGAGGACTTGGAGATCATGAAACGCGAGCAAAGCGGCCCGGCAGAAGGCATGCCTGAAGTTGGTCAGGATGGCTATGTAGTGGGAGATGAGTCGGCACCACGTCTGGAACCCACCGGCAATGGTCCGCCTAAAAGATCAGATGACTTTTAGAATTCTCCAATCAGCATTGCACTAACGTGCAAGAGCACCCATTGGGTCCCATGCAGGTAGTTCAATCGGATCCTGTGCTGCGGCCTCAAGCAAATCATCCGGCAAGTAGGATTTGTGGGCTGCAATTTCGAACATGTACTCGTTAAACCACGAGTCGTTCATAACATAGAATCCCTTCTTCCCGTTTTCGTCACCCCAACTATTCTCCACTCGCCACCGTCGCGCCGTCGGTCCGTCGTCACCGTCTACAACATCAACACCTGTAAATAGCATGGCGTGCGTCATTAGCGTATCGTGATGAATCAGACGGTCAGCTTTGCTCAATTCAAAACTGGTGTCATATACACCTTCGTAATCAAACAGCTTTGCATCCCAGATTCCTTGTTTCCGTTCCATCATCTTGGCAACGTCGCAACCCATCCATACAGGTTGACCATCCAGCAGCGTATTCATGGTGACCGTCTTAATCACTTCGATATCGACGTTTAGATACTTGACGATATCACCACCGCACACGTTTCCGAGATACTGAACCGTAAACGTCTTGTTCACCGGACTTGTCGGTCGTGGATCGTGCACTAGGCAAACATAATCATCAAGGTTTTGCTGCAGGTACTTTTCAGCAAACGCCTGTGGAGTTAATTCACCATCTCGGTGAAACTCCCGTTCTTTATCCTGCCATTGCCAGTTAAAGCTCGTGGGAGGAGTACCCAGATGAATACAAAGAATGCGATGGACTTCAGCCAGGATTTGATGCTTGGTTTCCCGAAGCGATTGGTCGCTACCACCGTCACCTGCCTGTTTACGTAACAGTGATGCACCCTGCCGTAGTTTCGTCAGCAAGATGCTATTCATGCGCCGAGTATTGCTGGAACTCTCAGATTCCGGCATTGCACTCTTTGGCACGACACCATGCTTCTTGATAATATTGACGAACATATTCCATTGCCCACCGTCTTCCAGTGGATTATCTAGCAGGAATGCCACCGTGCGGTCATCCGCATCACGATCGCTCGTATCGATAATGGCTTCGAGGAAGTAATTGGCTCGTTCGAATTTATCCCAAAACAATGTGTAGTTTTGGCTGAATTCGAATTCCTTGAGATTAAGGGTATTCATCGCAGCAGGGCGAAACAGATTCAGTCCTGCAAACATCCAGCAACGACCGCTTCGTTTCTGATTCGTGACCGCCCAGTCATCAATCACATGTGAAAACGAATGGCTCGTAGTGGTGACAACTTCGCGATCCATAGCAACATCGTCAACGGTATTTTTCGTCACTGCATTTTGCATTAAGCGTGCAGTTGGATGTTCGTTAAACGCATCGTTTAATTCAGAAATGTGTTGAGCGGTCAGAGCAGCGTCTGCCGTAGATGAAGTCGGTCGTTCAATCGTTGCCATTTCATTGGTCCGTTAAGTGAATTCGGTGAGTCCGGGAATGGTGCCCCTAACGTGGCACTATAGCAATGGAAGCGGCTCACCTTCACACATGGGAATCGGGCGTCCTAGCGGATCATGGATTTCCGTATTGTGATGAATGCCCAGAGAATTAAAAATCGTAGCGTGCAAGTCAGCAGGACTACTTGGGTTATTTCGTGGGTAGGCACCGTTACCGTCACTTGAGCCATAAACGTTTCCGCCCTTGATACCGCCTCCGGCAAGTGCAACGCTATATACACTCGGATAATGGTCGCGACCTTTGTTTCCATTAATCTTTGGGGTTCTGCCAAATTCAGTAAGGAACACGACCAGCGTTTCGTCAAGCATTCCACGGTCGTCCAGATCATCCAGCAGTGCGCTCGAACCCTGATCCCAAACGGGTAGTAGATTATTCTTCAAGCGGTTGAAGTTATCAGAATGTGTATCCCACATATCTCCACTTCCACCGTTTAGATCACCGGCACTACAGATTACCTGCACAACCGGTACACCTGCCTCAATCATGCGACGAGCTAGTAACAAACTCTGACCACCAATGTGGTTGCCGTATTTTTCTCGCAATGGCGTTGGTTCGTTATCGAGGTTGTATGCGTCGCGCACTTTACTGCTAACGAGAATGTCCGTGGCTAGCTGACGGAAGTGCACAAAGCTCTCAAAGTCGTCTTTGATATTTGTCACAGGTGATTCCAGCTTTGAAAGCAAGTCTGTACGACGTGTCACACGAGGCTGGTCTTTCTTTTCACCTAGATCGAGCACCTCGCTACCAAGTGTACGTGATACGCCACCCCATGCTTTTCCAGCCGGAGTCTTAATAACGATCGGATCGTACTTAATTCCAAGGAATCCGCCGTATTCCCCCGCTTGTAACGTCCCGTTATCCACCATGGGATAAGGCAATCTAACCGACTGAGGTACGCCACGTGGTGAATCTCTAAACAAGCTGATCATGGCAGCAAGAGATGGCCAATCTTCTGGTTTCGGTGGGATGTTGCCGACTCTCGGTGGCTTGTGTCCGGTCATATTCCAATACATACCACGTCCATGAGCTGAATCTGTGTGATTCATCGATCGAATAATGGCTAACCGGTCAGTCTGCTGCGCCATTTTTGGAATATGTTCACCTACGTGGTAACCGGGAATGGTGGTGGGAATTGTCCCGAAAGGACCTCTTATTCCGAGAGGTGCAAATGGCTTCGGATCAAATGTCTCATGGTGGCTCATTCCGCCCCAACAGTAGACGATGATGCAGTTTTTCGCCTTTCCACTGCCAGGACGAGGCGTTAGCGCAGCGTTGGCTTCACTCTGCATTTTCAACCATGCCGGCAGAGAAAAAGCGAGTGCACCGGCACTCGTTTTAAACAGATCACGTCGTGGAAGCTTCATTACTCGTCGATTCCAATTAACTTCAGATACGTTAGGCCTTCCTGACCTCTTATTATTCTAGTCGGTTTAAAGGGTCTCGTGCCAATAGCACTTCTTAGGGATTGCAGATCATGTGTAAAAATGCAGTACAATTAGGAGTCGAGAAGGCTATGAAACTGTATCTTCAAATTATTGCGATTCTGATCCTCGCCACATCGCACAGTGCGTTGAGTGCGCAGGATTTTGCTGCGCGTCACATTGAATTCTTCGAGTCACGTATTCGTCCGCTATTGATAAACAGTTGTATTGAGTGTCACGGACCCCAGCGCCAGGAAGGTGAGTTACGACTGGATAGTCGTGCTGCAATTCTGACAGGTGGATCGCGAGGATCTGCTGTCACTGATATGCGTGCATTGTCTGGGCCTCTGCTGGATGCTGTTGGCTATAAACATGACGACCTGCAAATGCCTCCAGATGGTCCGCTCACTGACCGGGAAGTCGGCGACTTAAGGCGATGGGTCAAACTGGGAATGCCGTGGCCTGAAGACTTTCACTTACCTCCCAACCTGGATCCTTCACGGCACTGGGCTTATTTACCTATACAAAGTCCGAATTTGCCTGACGTCAGGAAGTGGACGTGGCCACAAACAGGCATCGATCGATTTATTCTTGCAAAGCTGGAGGAGGCGCAACTCACTCCGTCAGATCCCGCTTCAAAACAACATCTTATCCGTCGGCTTTATTTGGACGTACTTGGAATTCCACCATCACCGGAACAAGTGACTCGCTATCTTTCAGATGAAAGTCAAAATGCTACAGAACAACTGGTCGATCGCATTTTAACTTCACCGGAACTTGGACCGAAATGGGCTCGGCATTGGCTCGATATCGCGCGGTATGCGGATAACAAGGGCTACGTCTTCTACCTGAATCGCGAATTCTCGTGGTCATATACGTACCGCGACTACGTGATCGAAGCGTTCAACAGTGACTTGAATTACGACCAGTTTCTGCTGGAACAACTCGCTGCAGATCAGTTGGATCTTGGTGCCGACAAGCGGCCCTTAAGAGCTATGGGGTTATTGACCGTCGGTGCATATTTCACCAATAACACGCACGATATTATTGACGACCGTATCGACGTTGTAACGCGAGGGCTGATGGGAGTCACCGTTACGTGTGCCAGATGCCATGACCACAAGTACGATCCTTTCACGCAAAACGACTATTACGCACTTTACGGAGTTATCGCTAACAGTCACGACCCGATTGTACCACCGCTCTATGAATCCCCTCCTGACACCGACGCTTACCGTGAATTCAAAAAGCAGCTCGATGTAAAACAAACAGCGCTTGAGTCTTTCATCACCAATACAGTTGCAAACCTTCGCGAAGACGGGCGTACACGAATCACTGAATACCTAATTGCTGCATACAATCAGCGTAATAATCCCGACTCCAGCAACTTCATGCTTCTCACGGACAAAGGAGCGATTAATCCACGCATGATACGGAGATGGATCAATTACTTAAAGTATGAAGGCGATTCAGGAAGTCCGATCTGGAATATCTGGAATGCTTACAGCCAGATCCCGGATGATGAATTCACTGAAAAATCTGGCGAAGTCTTTCAGCAGCTCACTGCCGAGATGCCCGAGACGAATCCCATCATCGCCAAGGCTTGTCTTGAGGCGGCACCGGAAACTATTGACCAGCTTGCAAAGTGGTATGCCGACGCTCTGCTGCAAGTCAAGCAGTCCTGGATGGAAACAACTGCTGACCCAAACAATCAGGCTACCCAATTGGAAGATCGTGCCGCAGAACAACTGCGTCTGGCACTTTACGGAGAAGGTTCACCACCGGAGATTCCCACCATGATGACATGGGGATTTCTCGATCTGTTTCCTGACCGTACAACTCAAGGTGAATTCAAAAAGCTATTGGGAGATGTCGAAGGATTTATTAGGAGCGGTGCAGGTGCACCGCCACGTGCACTCACTCTGAAAGAGAATGACGTGCTCGCACCATCTCATGTTTTTGTCCGTGGCAACCCCTTCAACAAGGGTGAACATGTACCACGTAGCTTCCCCAAGGTTCTTAGCAACGACGATGGTATTTTGCACAACGGTAGTGGTCGCTTAGAACTGGCCAATCGCATCGTTGCTCCGTCAAATCCGTTAACAGCACGTGTCATCGTAAATCGAATCTGGGCACACTACTTCGGTCGCGGTTTGGTTCACACGACCAGTGATCTGGGCATTAGGAGCGGTACACCGAGTCATCCGCAGCTACTTGATTATCTGGCGACAAGACTCATCCAAGGCGGATGGTCACTAAAGCAACTTCACCGCGAAATCTTACTTTCGGCTGTTTATCAACAGAAGTCCTTAGATCGCACAGAGGCAACCGAAAAAGACCCGGAGAATCAGTTGCTTTGGAAATTCAATCGCAAACGTCTCAGCTGGGAAGCCACTCGCGATAGCCTATTGGCTGTAACAGATGAGATGAGTTCACAACTGGGAGGCCCATCTTTCAATCTCTCAGCCGCATGGAACCCGCGACGCTCTGTGTATGCGTACATCAATCGACTCGATGTGCCGACGCTACTGACTACCTTTGATTTTCCGAACCCGAATGTCAGTATTGGCGATCGCTCAGAAACCACCATTGCACCTCAGGCGTTGTACTTTTTGAACAACACATTCTTCGCAGAAATAACCAAACGTGTGCTAGGTAGATCAGACGTCAGGCAAACAACTGACATTCAGCAACGCATTGAGCTGCTTTATCACATTCTTCTCGGAAGAGAGCCGACGGTAGACGACCGGGCTGATTGCAGTGATTTTCTAGGGTCCAATCCCGATGACGTTAAGTGGAGGATGTTAATCCACGTACTCGTCATGTCAAACGAGTTTTTGTTTGTAGATTGAATGACATTCACATGAACCGACCAATGAATCAAATGCAAATCATCCCGAGACGCGAAATGCTAAAGCGTTGTGGTGTAGGGCTACCGATGCTTGCCGGTTCTGTGATGCTAGCCAAAGATGCCGTCGCATCGACCAATCCACTTGCCCCACAGCAACCGCATCATCAGGCCAAAGCAAAACACGTTGTACATCTCTTTATGAATGGTGGTCCGAGTCAGGTTGATACGTTCGATCCAAAACCAGAGCTTGATAAATGGCATGGCAAGGACATTGGCAATCTGAGTTTGCGTACAGAACGCAGAACCGGTGCACCGATGAAGAGTCCGTACAAGTTTTCACAGCATGGCGAAAGCGGCTTACCGGTAAGTGAGATCTTCCGCAAAACAGCAAGCCATATTGATGACATGGCCGTTGTGCGATCCATGTACGCTGAAGTACCAAACCATGAACCGTCTCTAATGTTAATGAACTGCGGTGACATTCAATTGCCGCGACCAAGTATGGGCTCATGGGTAACCTATGGCTTGGGAAGTGAAAACCAAAACCTCCCGGGATTTATCGCAATGTGCCCCGGTGGTTACCCGATCGTCTCAACTCGCAATTGGCGAAGCGCCTTCTTGCCTGGGGCGTATCAAGGCACGTATCTCGACACCAAGACTACCGAAGTTGAAAAGCTTATCGAGAACATCCGCAACAACGGTATCTCCAGCGACGATCAACTGCAACAAATGAAACTACTTCGAAAGCTAAATACAAGGCACCTCGCGGAGCGCCGAAACGCTGATCAGCTGGACTCGCGCATTCAGTCCTTTGAAATGGCATATCGGATGCAAATGGAGGCTACCGAAGCATTCGATCTTTCGCGTGAAACCCAAACGACGATCGAAGCATACGGTGAAACCACCATTGGGCGTCAACTACTGCTAACGCGTCGACTCATCGAACGTGGCGTTAGATTTGTGCAGGTTTGGAGCGGTGCCGGGCAACCGTGGGATAATCACAGTGGACTTGCTGATACGCACAAGAATCTGGCCGCAGACTGGGATGGCCCAATCGATGCGTTCATGACTGATCTAAAACAGCGTGGAATGTTTG
>CEQQ01024698.1_pt1 | contig 9885 bp, 7 predicted proteins | sample 531041 | NCBI WGS metagenome assembly CEQQ01 (sample SAMEA2621222, study PRJEB7988) | marine metagenome | biome: marine biome (ENVO:00000447); feature: deep chlorophyll maximum layer (ENVO:xxxxxxxx); material: "saline water (ENVO:00002010), including plankton (ENVO:xxxxxxxx)" | depth 150 m | reverse complement strand
GAATATTGCCCAACAACATAATCAAAATGAGGTTGAGAAAAATTATTACTAGATGAATTTTTTAGAATAAATAAATTTGTTCCGTTATTCAGTCTATTTCCTGAAAAGCTAAACGTCGCACTAGTTTTAACTAATCCAACCCAAGACTTTGTTGCTTGTAAATCATCCATAGATTGATGATAAATATCAATTATATGATTAGGGCTCCCTTGTGTTTCAATAGATGATGAGTTTCCTAATAGTCCAATACTTGCGGTAACATCTAATGATGAATTTGGGGAGTCAATTGAAGTAACTATCGTACTTGAGCTATTATTTGGTATTGCTGCACCAGCCCAGGATAAACCTCCTGAAAATGGATTAATTAAATCATTTTCCTCATAAAAAGTTGATAATCCGTATTCGAGCGATACCGCACTATTTGTTGAAGGTTCTAGGTCATTTATTCGCTTCCCCAATATTAAATTATTATTAGGTATAAAAAGCCAATAATTATTCTCATTAAAATATAGATTTGTATGATGATTAATACTTAAGCCATTACTATTTATTCCATTTACTCCTCTTCCATAAAAAATTATTTGATCTTCACTATCGATTTTTCCATCACTTTCTCCTAAAAAATAAATGCCTATTTCAATTAAGTTCTCACTAATGGGCTCATAATTTATATTTTCAGATATACTACTACTACGATCTCTACCAAGACTAGAATTTGTATATAGCTTAAAATACCTTGGATCACGATTTGATAGTTCAAGCCCACTATTTAAAATTACACTGGCTGGAATTGTATACATTCCATCCTCTGAAATTTTAAATCGAGCCCATTGTCCATCTAATGATAAAATTTTCTTTTCTTTTTGCAGAAGAAATGGTTTAATCCATTTCTTTGCTATTGACCAATTTATTACTCGATTCTTGAGCAATTTTTTTTGATACTGATTTGGAGATTTATATTTGGATAAACTGTTATTATAAATACAAGTTATTTTTATCTTTTTATAATATTGTCTATTATTATTTTTAGGATCTATTTGTAGAGTTCCAACATTTAAATTTTGTAAGCTTTGAAGATTAATCCATCTTATTCCATTAGATTTTAGAACATTCCAATTTTCTGATATATCATAGACATCTCCATATTCAACCAACATTTCAGGATATTCTTGATTAGGTAAGCCTATCAGTAAGGATATTGGTTTAAGATCATCTTCTGATTTTAAATTGAGATTAACTTCAAAAATTAGTTTATTCTCATTCGATTGAATTATTGTGTAATCAATTTCAGCGCATATATTTGCTAATATAATTACTGGTAGAATTCTTTTAATTAACTTCATTTATATTTGAATTTAGATATTTTGAAACTATTGAATTTGAATTATGACAATTTAATGATGTATTTTTGATATTATATTAATTACGAAAATTTAGTATTTCAGTTCCATTTCATTAGAAAGGTAAAGACTTAATTATGTTTGATTTTGAAATAATCAAAGATTTATATGCAAATCTATCAGAGCGGATAGACTTTGCAAAGAACATACTTAACCGTCCTTTAACATATACTGAAAAGATATTATATAGCCATTTATTTGACCCAAAATTTAACAACGAATTTCTTAGAGCTAAATCATATGTTGAATTTTCCCCGGATAGAGTTGCAATGCAGGATGCAACAGCTCAAATGGCTTTATTGCAATTTATGATGGCAGGTAAGGTTAAAGTTGCAAAACCAACAACAGTTCACTGCGACCATTTAATTCAGGCTAAAATTGATGCTGAAAAAGATTTGTCTGTCGCTCTTGACACTAATGGTGAAGTCTATAACTTTTTAGAATCAGTATCTAATAAATATGGAATTGGCTTTTGGGAGCCTGGTGCGGGTATAATTCATCAAGTCATTCTTGAAAATTATGCTTTTCCAGGAGGTATGATGATAGGGACTGATAGTCATACTGTTAACGCAGGAGGTTTAGGTATGATTGCCATCGGTGTTGGTGGCGCTGATGCCGTTGATGTTATGGCAGGTATGCCGTGGGAATTATTATTTCCAAAGTTAATTGGGATAAAACTTACAGGTGAATTAAACGGGTGGACATCCTCTAAAGATGTGATACTTAAGGTTGCAGGATTGCTATCTGTAAAAGGAGGAACAGGTGCTATTATTGAGTACTTTGGTTCAGGCGCCAAGAATCTTTCTTGTACTGGAAAAGGAACAATATGCAATATGGGAGCAGAAATAGGTGCTACAACATCTGTTTTTGCATATGATGAAAATATGGCTAAGTATCTTCAAGCAACTGGTCGTTCAGAAGTTGTAGAATTAGCTGATAATTATAGAGATTATTTACAAGCTGATATGGAAGTATATGCTGAACCAGAATCTTATTTTGATCAAGTTATAGAGATAAATCTATCTGAACTGGAGCCTCATTTAAATGGTCCATTTACTCCTGATTTAGCAACACCTATATCTCAGATGACTAAAGTCGCAAAAAAGAATAATTGGCCAACTAAAATTGAAGTTAGCTTGATCGGATCATGTACAAATTCATCTTACGAAGATATATCTCGTTCTGCTAGTATAGCACAGCAGGCGTTAGATAAAAATCTTTCTATTAAAAGTGATTTTACAATAACTCCTGGAAGTGAGCAGGTGCGATTTACTGTAGATAGAGATGGATTTCTTGGAGTGTTTGAAAAAATTGGAGGAGTTGTTCTTGCAAATGCTTGTGGTCCATGTATTGGGCAATGGGCAAGGCATTCAGATGATCCAGATAAGAAAAATACTATTGTCACATCATTTAATAGAAATTTTGCTAAACGAAATGATGGCAATCCAAATACATTTGCTTTTGTAGGGTCACCGGAGCTTGTTACTGCTCTTGCTATATCGGGAGATTTATCTTTCAATCCAATGAAAGACACTTTGATAAATGACAATCATGAAGAAGTAATGTTAGAGCCTCCTATTGGTTTAGATTTACCTGATAATGGATTTGAGGTTGATAACCTCGGTTATAAAGAACCTGATAAAAATGGTGCTAAGGTCAAAGTCATCGTTGATCCAAATTCAAAAAGATTACAATTACTTAATCCCTTTTCAAAATGGGATGGTAATAACCTGAGCAATTTAAGATTATTAATTAAAGCAAAAGGAAAATGTACTACTGATCATATATCTATGGCGGGTCCATGGTTAAAGTATAGAGGTCATTTAGATAATATTTCTGATAATATGCTAACTGGGGCAATTAATTATTTTAATAATAAGTCTAACTTAGTAAAGAATCAATTAACTGGGGATTATGGCCCAGTTCCAGAAGTTCAAAGATATTATAAAAGTAACAATACTTTATCTATTGTGATAGGTGATGAGAATTATGGAGAAGGTTCATCTAGAGAACACGCGGCTATGGAGCCAAGACATTTAGGGGTAATTATAATCTTAGTAAAATCATTTGCAAGAATTCATGAAACTAATCTCAAAAAACAAGGAATGCTGGCTCTTACATTTAATGATCCTTCTGATTATGATAAAATTTTAGAAGATGATCTTTTTACGTCCCTTGATCTAGATGATATAAAACCTGAAAAATCTATTAGTTTAGAAGTTCATCATGCTGACTCAACTATAGATATTATTAAATGTAATCATACATATAATAATTCACAGATAGAGTGGTTTCGAGCAGGATCAGCACTAAATTTGATTCGACAAAATGAAAGATAAAATGATACAAATTCTTGTTACAGATCCTCTATCAGATGCTGGTATTTCAGTTTTAGAAAATGCTAAAATCAAAGTTGTTGTTGATTCGAACGCTAATAAACAAGATTTATTAAAAATAGTTCCAGAAATTGATGGATGGATAATTAGAAGTGGAACTATAATTGATAAAGATTTAATACATGCAGCAAAAAAATTACAAGTAATTGGACGCGCGGGTGTTGGAGTGGATAATATTGATTTACCAGCAGCAACTCAAAAAGGAATTATTGTAATGAATACACCAGATGTAAATACTGTATCTGCAGCTGAACATACAATTGGTATTATGCTATCACTGGCTAGAAATATATCTATTGCTAACCAAAGACTTAATTCTGGAAAATGGGATCGCAATAATCTTGTTGGAACTGAGCTTAGGAATAAAACGATTGGTATAGTTGGGCTTGGTAAAATTGGTAGGGAAGTGATGACAAGATGTTTATCATTTGGTATGCGAGTGATTGGCTGTGACCCATATATAACTGATAATATTTTTAGCTCAGATGATGTTAGATTAACTGACTTGGATACTCTGACTAAAGAATCTGATTTTATTTCAGTTCATGTGCCTAAGCTTGATTCTACTAATAACCTATTTGATTTAGAAAGAATTAAATTGATGAAATCTACATCTATGATAATAAATGTAGCTCGTGGTGGAATTATTAATGAGCAAGATCTTGCTTTTGCGGTTAAAGAAGGAATAATTGCAGGTGCTGCAGTAGATGTTTTTGTTAATGAACCAATTGAAAAAGATCACCCATTTATTAATATTGATAATATTCTTATAACCCCTCATCTTGGTGCATCGACCAAAGAAGCTAAAGAAGGTGTTTCAGTAACAATTTGTGAATTAGTTAGAGATTACTTAATCAATAATAAGCTTTCTAGTGCATTAAATATTCCAATCACTGATATGAATATTTTAAAACAAATACAACCTCATCTATTACTCTCCGAGCGAATGGGTATAATTCAAGGACAATTAGCCCAAGGTGCTATTGAAAAAGTGAAAGTAAATGTTCAAGGACCATTCGATGATTTTAAACCATTTATGTTGGCTTTCATTAAGGGGCTATTGAATGATCGTATACCAGACAGGGTAAATTTTATTAATGCAGAATTACTTGCAAAAGAAAGAGGTATAGTTATTGAATATGGAGCCAATAATGAAGAAGGTTCTTATGCTAATTTGATTAGTACAAGTGTAATATTTGATAATAAGGAAAGATTATTAGATGGGAGTGTATTTGATGGAAATCAACTGAGATTGGTAAATATTCTTGGCTATGATATGGATATAAACCCCACAGGTCACCTTTTATTCGTAAATAACGAAGATGTCCCAGGTGTAATAGGAAAAGTTGGAACATTGTTAGGACAACATAAAATTAATATTGGTGCATATATATTAAGTGATTCCGAAAAAATGGATGAAGCATTTGCAGTTATAAGGTTAGACTCAGAAGTCCCATCTTCTGTGATTGAATTATTAATACAAATACCAGAAATTTTATCTGTTCAACAAATTAATTGTTAAATAATTAATTAATTTTATTTTTTCATTGTTAAAAAAAGATAATTCTAAAATCCAAATTGTTGGTGCTGGAATTGCTGGTATGACAGCTGCAATTAACCTTGCAAAAAATGGTAAATCAGTAATTATTTATGAAAAAAAGAATTGTATTGGCGGATCAAGAGATGGAGATTTTGAAGGCCTAGAAAATTGGATATTCTCTAAAGGATTACCTGATTCAGTTGCTGAATGTGGCATAGATTTTAATAGTATACCTAAAACTCCTATTTTCGAATTTTTTGTTCACGTAAAAGGTAAACAGCCTATTCGAGTTAAATCTCAAGATCCATTCTTTCATATAGTAAATCGTGGCACATCAAGCGATTCTTTTGATAATTATTTAATAGAAATATGTAAAAGTTTAAATATCGAATTTTTATTTAATCAAAATCATGATATTTTAAGATCGGATATAAATGCATCAGGATCTTTTAGAGCATCAGCATATATTCGTGGTGCTCAATTTGAAACCAATTTGAAAAATCAGGTTCATTTATTACTTGGTAAAGAATTTGCACCAAGAGGTTATGCATATTTAATAATTAATAATGGTTATGGAACTATTGCAACAGCATTTAAGAAGACTTCGAATAAAAATGATCCATTAAATCCCTGCATTGAATATTTTAATAATATTGGTTTAAATTTTAAGATAATAAATAAATTTGCTAATCATGGAAGTTTTTATCTTCCTAAAGTATGGCAAAATAACAAACCCATTAATATTGGTGAAGCAGGTGGATATCAAGACTATTTATTTGGGTTTGGGATGAGGTTTGCAATGTATTCGGGACTTTCAGCTGCATATAAATTATTAGGTGATAATTATAAATCGAGAATAATTGATCGTGAATTGAATCTTAAGAGAAAAATTTCATTTGCTAATAGGTTGTTATTTGAAAATTTATCTGATCAACACATTAAATTTTGGGTAAATAGATTTGAAAATAGTGATGATCCTTTAAGTATATTGAAAAGATCATACGATTGGAATTGGAAAAAAATAATTAAAAGTACTAAACTTGTTAATAGATATGCGATACGCTTTTCTTAGGGGAGTTCAATTATTTGCAATGATAATTATAATTTCAGGCTTTGTAATGGGCATTCGTTTACGTAATATGGATATAGAGTTATCATCTTTGGTAATTGGCGCTGGAATTTTTTATGTTGCAAATCTTTTTCTTGATAAATCAAACTAATGTTATAAACCGAGGTAATAATAATGACTAAACTCTGGAATGACTTAAAAAAAAATATGAAAGATTGGAGTTCTGCTGCAGTCGAAAAAGCAGAAGAGGTTAGTAAAATTGCAGTTGCAAAAACTGAAGAATTGACTAAGGTAAGTAAAATTAAAATTGAAGAGCATCAATTCCAGCGTGAGCTATCAAAATTATATGAGGACATGGGTCGAATGGTTACAAAATATGCAAAAGATGAAAATATGGTTAATTTTTCAGGTAATCAGGAATTTTTTCAGATTATAGAGAACATTGAAAAAATTCAATTAAAAATTGATAAAAAAATAGCTGAAATAAAAAAAATAAAGGAAGAATACAATATTACTGATGTAGAAGTCGATAATGTAATAGATAAAACAAATTTAGATTCACAAATTGAAGTAGAAGATGTACCTGCTGAAATTAATTCTGATGAAAACCAAAATTCTAAAAAAGATTAGTAAAGTTAGCGCAGATTGAATAATAGACCTGAGATAGGTAATAAACGTTCCCTAGAGCTATACCTTGATGAAATAAAGAATTATAAACCTCTAGATTCAGAAGTAGAAATAGAGTTAGCAGTTCTTGCAAAAAAAGGTGATCTAGAGGCAATAAATAAACTTATAACTCATAATCTACGTTTTGTAGTTGCTGTTGCAAAAAAGTTTCAAGGCCAGGGAATTCCTTTTGAAGACCTAATAAATGAAGGGAATTTAGGATTAATAAAAGCAGTAGATCGGTTTGATGAGTCCCGCGGGTTTAGATTTATTTCTTATGCAGTTTGGTGGATAACTCAAGGAATTCGTCAAGCAATTCAAAAAACAGGAAGAGTAATAAGGCTACCTGCGCATATAAGAGAGTCTATGGGCAAATTGTATAGAAAGTCTATTGAATTAGAACAAAATATAGAACGGGAACCCTCAGCTGAAGAACTCGCTGAAATAACAAAAACATCTCCAGTCTGGATAGACGATTTAAAAAAAGTCTTTACAGAACCAGTTTCTTTAGATGAGTCTTTCGGTGATTCAGATACAGCTCTAATGCATTTGTTAGCTTCAAAAGATCCAAGACCTGAAGCTACTTTAATGAAAAATAGTCTCGAAAAAGAAATTTTATCTGTTCTCGATACATTAGATGATAGAGAAAAATTTGTTATTATTAATTATTTTGGTTTCCAAGGAAAAGAACAAAAGAATCTTCAAGAAATAGGTAATGATCTTAACATAACAAGTGAACGCGTACGTCAAATTAAAGATAGGGCTTTACAAAGGCTTAGGCACGTAACACGTTCTCAATTACTAAAAATATATATTCATTGATAAATAATAAAAAATCCTTCAAAAAATAATCAATTAAAAAATTTTATAATAATTAATGTTTTTAATGTAAAATCTTTCGGAATTATGTTAACAATTATTAACTTCATTGGTTATGCTTAATAAAAGTAAAAAATCGTCCCGTATTAATGACCATCGGTATACATTTATATCTTATGATAACGAAAGTGGTGGGCAATGGGACTTTTCTAAAAAACAATTACTAACAGTTGTTATTCTTTGTGTATCTATTGCAGGAACAGGCTTGTTTTTTGCAACAGATTACCTTACAAAAATTTTATATCAAGCAAAATTAAAAAGTTTAAAAAGGGATTATAGTCAATTATCTCTAACTCTTTCTAACCTACAGCAACAAATGGATTTATTATCTACACATGTTGTTAGTATTGAAGAAAAAGATCGTGCTTTGAGAACTTATGCTAATATGCCCCAAATAGATAAGGATGTAAGAAAGCTTGGAATTGGAGGTATGGAAGTTGTTAAACCTGTCAAGTTAGAAAGCCAATCATCCTATCCTTCAAGCAAATTAATTGATTTAGAAATGAATGTTGATAACCTAACAAGGAAAGTAAAATTAGAACTTGCCAGTTATTCTAATATTTATAATAAAGTAATTAAAGAATCCGATCGTTTACAATCAATTCCATCTATTAGACCTGTAAATGGGGGTTATATAAATTCAGGTTTTGGTTATCGAAACGACCCCTTCACAAGTAAACCTCGATTTCATTATGGTCAAGATATTACCGTTGCTACTGGTACAAATGTTTACGCACCTGCTGATGGTGTAGTTAAATATGCTTCTAGACAAGGAGGTTTTGGAAAAGTAATTAAATTAGACCATGGATACGGATATAGAACAATTTTTGCACATTTATCTAAGTTTTATGTTAAATGGGGTCAAAAAGTAAAACGTGGCGATCTTATTGGCAAATCTGGGAATACAGGTAGATCAGCAGGACCTCACTTACATTATGAAGTTCATCGTAATGGAGTCCCTCAAAACCCATTGGATTATTTTTTCAGTGGGTATATCAAATAGATCAGATCTCATAGCTCACCCAAACTCTGAGTTCCCTAACTAAATTATAATATTATGGGTAAATACTACCTAGAAACTTTTGGTTGTCAGATGAATGTAGCTGATTCAGAAATGATTGAGGGCATACTTCAATCAAAAGGATATTATCCAATTAAGCGTATGGATAGTGCTGATATTATTTTTGTAAACACCTGCGCAATAAGAGAACATGCGGAAGAAAAAGTACACTCGCGTTTAGGTGTTTTTTCAAAAATTAAAAATAATAAACCAAATGTGATTATTGGTGTTTTAGGTTGTATGGCTCAGCATCTTAAAGATGATATTCTTGATTCAAAACCATATGTTGATATTATTCTTGGTCCAGATTCTTATAGAAAATTGCCAAAATTGCTTGAACGGAATAAGGTTGATAAAAAAAATATTGTAGATACTCAATTATCTAGATATGAAGTTTACAATAATTTTTTCCCATCAAGGAATGAAGGAATTAATGCATGGGTATCAATTATGCGTGGATGCGATAAATTTTGCACTTTTTGTATTGTGCCATTTACAAGAGGAAGAGAAAGAAGTAGAAGTCCTAATAATATTATTGATGAGGTTAAAAAAGCAGTAGATGAAGGTTTTGTTGAAATTACATTATTAGGACAGAATGTTAATTCTTATACATATGATAATTATTCCTTCGACTATTTATTAAAAAATATTGCTGAGATAAATGGGGTGCAACGATTGAGATATACTTCTCCTCATCCTCAGGATATGACAGATGATGTTTTATATGTTATGTCGCATTATGATAATATTTGTAATGCAGTTCATTTTCCATTGCAGGCAGGATCTAATGAGGTACTTAAACGAATGAATAGATCATATACTAAAAGTCACTTTATTGAAAGAGCGCATCGCATTCGGGATATTTTACCAAATTG
>CEQQ01071465.1_pt1 | contig 9915 bp, 12 predicted proteins | sample 531041 | NCBI WGS metagenome assembly CEQQ01 (sample SAMEA2621222, study PRJEB7988) | marine metagenome | biome: marine biome (ENVO:00000447); feature: deep chlorophyll maximum layer (ENVO:xxxxxxxx); material: "saline water (ENVO:00002010), including plankton (ENVO:xxxxxxxx)" | depth 150 m | reverse complement strand
ATAATTGATAATTGATAATTGATAATTGATAATTGATAATTGAATGGATTTTATAAGAAGATTGTTTCAAAAAAAACATCCCATTGTATATCACTATAAAAAAATATATCCGCCGTGTGGAAGAGAATATTGTTTCTGTTTAAAAACAACAGATCTACGAAAAAAGAAGAATTTAGAATTATATTTAGTATGTTATCGGACATGGTATATTTCTATGAATCAATAGGTTACCAATTTAATTCATTAGGGAAAAATTCATTTAATAATTGATTGTAATATTCTTTCATCTTATCCGTTACTTGAAAATTCTTTTCTTCTTTAGAATACAAATCAAATTCATTGAATAACATAACATTCTTCAGTGTAACATGGTCTTTTTCATTCATAAATTGCGAGTATTCACCCTTTGAATGCCATGGATAAAATGAGTGATATCGGATAATATTCATATATTTTTCAGATAATTTATGATTTTTATTTTGTTTTAGAACTTGATATAAATATTCATCATGCCCGAATGATATGATTAATTTATCTAAACCACAACCTTCTTCATAGATACCTAATTCTGTATTTCTAGTATCAGGATGTTTATTTAGTATATCTTGAAGTATATCATAAAAGACAACAGTTTCTGGTATTTTACAACCTAGAACAAATGTATCGCCTACAATTGACCAATTTGGCTCTCCAAAGGTAAAGAGTATTTTTCCTAAATCGTGGATCAAACCGGTTATTTGAAGTTCCCTATCTAAAGGATATTTTTTTCTAATTCTTTCTGCTGTTTGATAGGCATGATATGAGTTAGGTTCATCAATATCAGGATCAGAAGGATCAATGAATTGATCCATCATTTGTAATGCGTTAACCATTGATAATTTAATATTGTTTAAATCTGAATATTTTTTATTTTGTTGAATGACGTAACCATAAAATTGATTGGAATACAATTCTGCATAAAATTTTTCTTGAGGAGAACCTTTTTCATAGGAACGAAGCATATTTATAAAGAATCAATATTAAAGATATACTGAAAGGATTGTTATTTCTGTGAGAATGATTATCATTAATAAAATTGGAATACATTTATGTTTATCTTCTGTGATAATAGATACAGTTTCATACCCTTTGATTTCCTTTCTCAATCGAATATTCTCTTTCCATACATCATCATATTCTTGATTCATTGCATTGATTACAATGGCAAAATTAGGTAGTTCATTGTAAAAATTGATAATTTGTGGTTCATATTCCTTACGAGTCATTAATAAATAATGTAGATAACGTTTATATTTAAATATTTAAACATTTATGTCTAATAGTAAATAAACTAATAAACCATGGGAAAAGAAAAGAAGCACGTAAATATTGTTGTTATCGGACATGTTGATGCTGGAAAATCAACCACAACAGGACATTTAATCTATAAATGCGGAGGAATTGATAAACGAGTCATTGAAAAGTTTGAAAAAGAAGCAAGTGAAATGGGTAAAAGTTCTTTTAAGTATGCCTGGGTCCTTGATAAACTAAAGGCAGAAAGAGAACGTGGAATTACGATTGATATTGCTTTATGGAAATTCGAAACAAGTAAATATTATTTTACTATTATTGATGCTCCAGGACATAGAGATTTTATTAAGAATATGATTACAGGGACATCACAGGCTGATGTCGCTGTATTAGTCATTGCTTCTCCGACAGGAGAATTTGAGGCGGGTATCTCTAAGAACGGTCAGACAAGGGAACATGCTTTACTCGCATACACCCTTGGTGTGAAGCAGATGATTGTAGCTACAAATAAAATGGATTCTACATCACCTCCATACAATAAAGAACGTTACGAAGAAATTAAAGGAGAAGTATCAAACTTCCTTAAGAAAGTTGGTTACAAACCTGCTGTGATCCCTTTTGTTCCTATATCTGGATGGCATGGAGATAATATGCTTGAAAGTGGTGACAATATGAAATGGTATAAGGGACCTACACTCCTAGAAGCATTGGATGGAATTAAACCACCGAAAAGACCAATTGATAAACCTCTACGTTTACCCTTACAGGATGTCTATAAGATTGGTGGAGTTGGGACTGTCCCAGTTGGAAGAGTCGAAACTGGTGTCTTAAAACCTGGAACATCGATTAAATTTGCCCCAAGTGATATAGTCACAGATTGTAAGGATGTAGAAATGCATCATGAGAAATTAGAACAAGCAATGCCTGGAGATAATGTCGGATTTAATATTAAAAATGTATCAGTAAAAGATATTAAAAGAGGTTATGTGGCAAGTAATAATAAAGACCATCCTGCGAAGGAAACAGCTTCATTTACTTCCCAAGTCATTATTATGAACCATCCAGGTCAGATTTCGAATGGTTATGCCCCTGTCTTAGATTGCCATACAGCCCATATAGCATGTAAGTTTAAGGAGATCACCCAAAAAATTGACCGACGGACTGGAAAAGTTATTGAAGAGAATCCTAAATCAATTAAGAATGGGGACGCTTCAATTGTAAAATTAGAACCTTCAAAACCAATGTGTGTTGAAGCATTCACAGAGTATCCACCTTTGGGTAGGTTTGCTGTGAGGGATATGAGACAAACTGTGGCTGTTGGTGTAATTAAAAAGGTCGAAACAAAAGAATAATTTGAAAATCTATTTTTTTAATGATAGTAATAATAGATAAGATGTTTGGTTGGTATTCAGCAACAGTAGCAAAAGAACAAGGTATTGTATATGTTTACAAGGATAAATATAATAATGTATCTTTATGTTCATGTATTACTACATTAAATAAATGTCCTTATTTAGAGGAATCACATTTTGGTTCTGATGTCATTAGTATTGGAGAAGTAAAAGAATATATTAAAACGATTTATTTAAATGAAAACAGAGAATAATTACCTTTTAAAATAATTTTAATCAAATATAATATAATATATTATATTATATGGCATGTAGATGGGGATATAGGTGGCAAGGTGGCGAATGTATAAAGATAGATCAATGTCAAACTGGGATAGGTATAAAATGTTCAGAATTCCCAGGAAGCCATTGTATCAATCAATTGGAATATACAGACTTGAATGATGGTGAAGGTTATATTTGTCAATTGAATGAATGTGAAATAAATTTAGAACCATGTAGTGAACAAGAGTGTCAAATAAAAAGTCCACGAAGATGGCTCCCAAGTCCAATCGATCATTTAACAGGTAATAAATACCGCTGTAATTCCGACATATATAAAGATGTCGATGGTGGTACGGTTGTTCAAACACATATCGATCAATTGAAGTGTGGTGATGAGACTGATTCAGATGATGGTTTATATTATAAGGACGGTTGCCCTGTAATAAGGGATGAAGATTGTATTGGTTTTTGGTCAATATGTGACGAAGAATGTTCACAAGAATATACTATATCGAGAGAAAAGTCAGGAAGTGGTAAACGATGTCCTATTTTAGAAGGTTCAAAGAGAAGTTGTTCTGGTGGATTATGTTGTGAAGGAATCACTTGTCAAGAGAGAACAAATAACTGTATGAACAAAAGCTATTGTAAGATGGGGGTATGTCAACCGGAAAGTCAATTACCTGATGGAACAATGTGTAAATATTATGATGAAGAGGGAAGTAATGAAATGAACGGTATATGTTCAAATGGAGAATGTTCCCCTACTGTTGAGGATGGAGATTGTATTGGAGTGTGGAAAGAGTGTAAAGAAGATTGCACAAAAGAATATAATATAACAAGGTTGAGGACTGGTAATGGAGATATTTGTGAATATAGGATGGGTGCTACTACTCAATGTATTCCTGGAGAGGGACAATGTCCTTCAAGTGATAAAGGGAGTAAGTGTAAGAATGTTTGTCAATCGTCAAATGAATGTAAAGTTTCTTCATGTATATTTGATACATTAACCAATGAATACAAGTGTAAGGAGACATTGAAAGATAATAATGTATCGTGTCAGGGTGGTTTCTGTCGAGATGGTTTTTGTATATCAACAGAATGTCCGTTAGGATGTCCGACCCCTATTTCCGAATGTAAATTATCTGGTGTTTGTATAGGCAATGGTGAATGTTCAGAAGAGGTAAATAAATCAGATGGAACAGATTGTTCAGAAGGTATTTGTAAAGAAGGTATTTGTATTCGGACAAACGATTGTCGTTCTTTTGATTGTCAAATAAAAGAAAATAGTCTAAGTGATATACCATGTCTTGATAATAAGTGTTCTGAACAACAATGTTGTAAAGGTTTCCCTTTACCAACTGTTACATGTCGTGAATACTTGGATGAATATCCATGTAAGGGGGATCTCTATCTTAATACGAATGATAAATTGACTATCAATGAAAATGGTTCGACAAATTGTTGTAGTGATTTAGTCTGTAATGAACAAGAATATTGTTATGAATCTACTGATAAATGTATTAAAGATGAAGAAAACGGTATTGTTGTTAAATATTGTAATGAAACAAAAATAGATGATTATGAAGTTATCAATGGACTTATTAAGAAATGCCAGGAACATAAAAAATGTATCTATTCTTCCGATATTGAACTGCCCCAGGATGGTTCCAGTATTGAATGGGCCAATACATCAGGAGATGGGTTAGGTATTAATTATAAGTATAGAAATGGTAGTTATATTCATATTAAAGCACCAAAAGGTATGGTTATTGAGTTCCTTACACACACTCCAACGAAGATTGTTAAGTATCGCACGAATCAATCAATTATTCCTAATATTGAATTATTTTTGAAAGAAGAAGCTTATTCTCCTTCAAACGAGATTGATGGTTGGGGCGGTCTATTCTATAAAAAAAATGAGAATGAAGATTGGAGTTATCTTAAGAACACATACTATGTAAGGGCATTATGTAATACAGTTACATGTGATCAAGATTGTGTTCTCCGTAAGGATCGGAAGAAATCAAGAGAAGTCTATACAATTGATATACCTAAAAGTGGAGAAGGGTTACCGTGTGATAGAGTGTCAACAGATACTTCATTTTTTAAAACACTCAACTGGATACTATTCATTATCGGTATATTATTTATTGTAATTATAATTATTCGAGTAAGTGGTCCAGATATTAAGGAAAGTAGGTCCAGTCCTACCTTACAACCAAGGACGATTAAAGTTATAACTGATAAAACATTAGCAGAACTAATGAAACAGGGTAATAAATAAGATATAAAAATATTTATTAATATAAATGATTGATGAAGATATAAAACAAAGAATAAAGGTTTGCGGTATAACCGTCCTACAAGTCTATAAAATTATTACTGGAACTATGTTATCCTTATTTATTCCTCAGAGTTGTGGAGATAAAATGTGCACATTAACGGAAAATTATGAAAAAACAGAAGTCTATCATAAAACTGTCTTTTATTGGAATTGTTTCTCTATGTTTTTATTCGCATTATTTTATAGCATTGAACTAAGGAGAGAAGAATGGTGTGTTAAACACTTAGATATTGACAATGATTATCCAGATAATTCATTAAAACCAATTATCATTCAAGAAAAAGAATTGGATACAAAAATAGATAAATTAAATAAATATTACTATTATACTCTCTTATGTACAAGTTCTGCCTATATAATGAATATGGTCCTTACCGTTAAAATGTTAAATGATAACTATCATAGTAATTCAACAATATCATGTTTTATTAGTTTTACCCTCTTAGTTCTAATGAAGTTATATAATTCAACAACAGTTGCTTATCAATCCGTTAAGAATGACAAAATGATGAGCGCATATATGTGTGAATTTGTTTCTTTTAATGTTCTTGATGAAGATTTTGTAAATGAAAAATACAATGGAACAAAAAATAATCGGTTAGAAGACATTACCATTAACAATGTTAATAGTGATGATAGTGAAAGTGATATAGAACGACAAGAGAAAGAAAGTAGTGAAGAAGAAGAATTTAAAGATGTTAATGAAAAAGGGGTTATTAAGGAAGAAGAAATTATACCTATTATACAGAAGGATGTTGTGTAAAGAGAAAACTTATTCTACTACATCAGAAAGATTATTAAATAAACTTTGAAGATTTAAGAACATATCTAAAACATGGTCTAAATAATCCGGAGATCCTCCACTCACTCTACATTGTTTCGATGCTTCTACTACACGATTTGTATCATACATAATGAGACATGAAAATAAGAAGACTGATATTGCACTAATCATATCATGGTATTTTTTTTTGAGAAAAACTTGATCAATAATTCTAAACAATAATACAAAGATTAATCCAAAGAATAATATTGTGATAAATGAATTATTCATATATTGTGGGAACTTTAATGCAATGATTACACATAATACAAGAATAACCATCATCTTTTGTAATGTTTCTTCAATAACTTCCTTGTCTATTTTTTGAAGATAGAACCTTTGTAAATAGGCCATGATTAATAAAATCGCTAAGAAGATAAGATGTTGTAGTGTTGTATTCTTAACATTTATGATCGCTATTATGAATAGAAATAACACTAGTGATAACCCTATAACTACATTTTTTTGAACTTGAATATCATTTTCTTCATATACTTTCATAGCTGTAAAGTATATTGAAAAACTTGTTAATAGATACAAGAAATAATTGATAATAAATCGGTTACATGTTGGTTTCCCCCCTTCAAACGCAGAGAAGTATGTCGATCCGAGTAATACAGGTGTTAATATTTTAAAGAAGTTTTCAGGTAGTTCCATTTATTATTATTAATTATAAAAATTTGAATATTTAAGTTTATTATTCAATACAAAGAATGTCAAATATACTTATCCTTGATTTTGAGACAACTGGATTAAATCCATATTTAAATGATATTATTGAAATCGCAATTAAGAAATATGGTTCTGATGATTTTTATCAAACATTAGTTAAACCTAGAAAATTACCAAGAGGATTGGTAACTTATATTCCACCCCATATTACAAATATAACCAATATTACCGATCTAATGATTCATAATGATTCGGTTAAAAAAGAAAAAGCTGTCTACACTATGTTTAACTATATTGAAAATACCTGTAATAATGAAGATCCTATTTATCTAGTTTCACATAATGGAACCACATTTGATTTTATCATATTTCGTAAGTTATTTCAAGAGTTTTGTAATCGTTCAAAATTCACACGATTTAAGAATAATCTAATGAAACGTATCAAATTCATCGATACACTCCTACTCGCAAAACTATATATTTCAGATAAGGAAAGGTTAAGTCAATCTAAATTATGTTCTAAATATAATATCGTAAACGAAAGTGAACATAGAGCTTTAGGGGATGTAATCGCATTAGAGAAACTATATGAACATTTATGTTATAATTGTTCAAAAGCATTCAAAAAGGAAGATAATTATATGTTAGAAAATCCTGAAGAAATTATCTTTCATTGTTGTGTATGAAATTATGGTCTTGATCTCAAAGCATTGAGGTTATTTAATAGACTTTTCCATGATTGTTGTAATGATTCTTTTTTACCATTATCTGTATCACCACTAAATCTCCATGATAATTCGTTAATTTCATTTAACGTTATATCAATTTTTTTTTTATCACATACTTTCTGAATAAAATGAGACATTTCGCTATTATTTGATAAATCTTGAATCTTTTCAAAACCAAATTCTGTAACTGAAACAATATCTCCCGTTACTTTTCCAAGATTCTTCATATGACTTAATACTTCCCTTCCATAGTTCCTCATTTTAGGAGATAATAAAGGTAGTAAATATCCAACAAAGATGATATAGAGACCATTATTTGTTAGATCTTCACAGTCTATTCCACTATCCCACGAGCTTGATGAATAATCAGTTATATTTTCCATTTTAATAAGAAAATTACTTCATCTTTTTAAATATTAATAGATTCAGTATATAAAATAAAAGTATTATCTGAACAATAAATATTAATTTTGGGACCCGTTGTAGAGAATTATCTATTTTATTTTTCATTTTATCAGCCCTCGAATTTAATAAATAAGAGATCGATAAAAATATTAAACTGATTGATAGAATGATTCTACGAATAAAAACCTTTGGAAATGTATTTACATACGTTAAACATATAAATGAAAGACTAATAAATAAACAAATATTACGTAGCAATGAATGAAATAATACTTCTTCCATTATCTATATAATAGAATATATAATAAAGTTTTTTAAAGAGAATAATTTCTATACTAAAATTAATGGATCAAGATAAAATTTTAATATCATTAATGCAAGTTTTTATCGCACAAATGGACTCAGCTCTCAAAATATCAACAATCATATCAGAACATTCGGATGAAGAAGAAATGTCACCTGATTCTTTAGTAATTGGATTAATTTACCGTTTAATGATATCAATGGAAGAAGAAGAAATGAATGAATCGATGAAAGAAGCTGAACATATACTTCATAAAGAATCAAGTAGTGAAGAGGATGAAGATGAATTATATGAAGATGAAACAGTAGAAACAGATGAAACAGTAGAAACAGATGAAACAGATGAAACAGTAGAAACTAAACCAAGAAGGATCAAAACAAATACCTGTAATTGTAATATCTGTGCAAAAGCAAGAGCATGTATCTTAAACTACCAAACATACGAAGTAAATGATCAATTGGCACAGAAGTTTAAAGATGCGATAGATAATACATGTCGAATTCACAAATTACAAATTAATTAATATATTAATATTGATATATAATATAATGTCAGATTGCTCTACATTTGATTGTTCCTCTTACCATATGAATTTAGATAATTTACCGTTATCAATCAATTGTTTTGGAAAAGAATGTACAGCCGAAGAATGTTGTACGGTTACCCCCCCATCGTGTGAAGGATTTGATTGTTCAAAACATCCCAAACAATTAACAAAAACACCATTTACTACAACCTGTATTGGTTCTTCCTGTACAGAAAAAGAATGTTGTACTATTACACCCCAAACATGTCAAGAGTTTGATTGTTCAAACCATGTAAATAGTTTGAGTCCATATGCTGAGTCACTTAAATGTAATAGTTTAGAATGTACTGCCGATGAATGTTGTACAACCCCTCCAGGAATATCAGCTACTACCGATGGAAAAAGTGATAATCGATTGATTCAAGATGTTGAAAAATTAAAACAAGATATTAAAAAACTTAGAGAAGATGTTGATCTATTAAACATAAACAATAAATCATCCACCTATGAACTAGTTAAGGAAGGATTTGAAAACCGAAATAACCATCTATTCTTTCTAATTGTGGTTATAATACTTATTTATTTCCTTATAACTCATAAAAAATAAATTTGATTTACTATTTATATTTAAATTAATAATTAAACTATAAATAAAATGGAAGTGATAGAATTACAAACATGTAAAGGTGGATGTAAACAAGTTTTACATAAAGATTTATTTGGTATCAATGAAAAGACAAATCAAACATATAAACATTGTATTGATTGTAGAGAGAAAAAGAAAAGAGAAAAAGAAAAATCTACTTATGAAGAAAATAATAGTATAAATAAAGAAGAAATGGAAGATAAAAAGAAAAGAGAAAATAGACCATCAATCAGTCTTCAAAAACAACAAATTGTCTTAAAAGAACAACACTACAAATGTCGTGGGCCTTCTAAAAATGATAACACTGAATATGAATGCGATATGAATGTAAATGGGAAACGTTTTTGTGATAAGAAAGCCTCTGAACCACAGTTTGATCATATTATAAGATGGAAAGAAGGTGGTAATGGGTTGGAAAACATACAAGCTCTATGTGCTAGTTGTCATTTAATGAAAACAAGTATGGAAAATATTATGAATGAAGATAGTGAATGTCGTTCTGAAAGAGTAAATATTATTTTAACATCTTTATCAAAACCGAAATATCAACAGAATAAGAAT
>CEQQ01001968.1_pt1 | contig 9924 bp, 7 predicted proteins | sample 531041 | NCBI WGS metagenome assembly CEQQ01 (sample SAMEA2621222, study PRJEB7988) | marine metagenome | biome: marine biome (ENVO:00000447); feature: deep chlorophyll maximum layer (ENVO:xxxxxxxx); material: "saline water (ENVO:00002010), including plankton (ENVO:xxxxxxxx)" | depth 150 m | reverse complement strand
TGATTGGAGCCCAGTTTCAAATACGCAATACCAACTTAACATTCTCAATTTCCAAAGTGAGAATGGTTACGATGTCTGGTCGCTGGATAACTCGCGCACAACACAAACCGACACACCTGGAGAGGATAATCAGGACATCTTCGCTATTACACTCAAGGGTAACTGGGAGCTCAGTAGTTCGTTATTGCTTGAAGCTTCCCTATCGCAAAATGAGTCAGACTTGGACTACCACTACGACGCCGACTGGATCAATCCGGGATTCTGCATCACCTACACATGCTCCTACGGACACGACAATGCAGCCGAATCGTTTTCTCGAGATCTCGACCAAACGACGATGGAAATCCGACTTTTAGGCGGCAGTGAAACGCTCAACACAGGCGATACAAGATACGTTATCGGCCTATACCGTAAGTCCACTGAAGAAACCCTGGATTACGGATACCCGAGCGCGTGGTATGGAAACTACAATGTGCGGACCAACTACGAAACATCCCGAAATGCACTTTACGGTGAGATCGAAATCGGCATTAGCGACACCTTTTCGCTATCCGCCGGTGCTCGTATAGAAAACTTTGAAGACGACTACGCGGATACCAACACAGTAAGTCACAAAAACGACGACACACTGACCAACTTCGAAATAACTGGACAGGTGACGCTCTCCGATACCGCGTTCTTCTACGCTACGTTGAACCTTGCCGATAAACCTGGTGGCGTCAACGTCAGCGCTAGTTCCCAAATTGGCAGCATGAGCGCACCCTTCCAAAACTTTATGTCGCCTAAACTAAATTTTGATTCGGAAAGGTTGTTCAATAAAGAAATTGGTTACAAAAGATCCTCTAACAATAACCAGTGGAACGTACGGGCAGCGTTATTTCACACAACCCGTTCTAACGCACAACTTGAGAGCTGGATGTGGGACGACTCAGCAGGTCTCTGGATCGGATACCTCGACAGTACATCTGACGCTACGAATTATGGTTTGGAAATTGAAAGTGAAATCAATGCATCCGAAAGTATTCAGTTGTTCGCAAATCTGAGTCTACTGCGCACCAAAGTTGATAATCTCGCCACCTTCGACCTAGATGTTTTTGACTTTGTAAGCCGCAGTGGTCGTGATCAAACAAAATCACCCCAGTATCAATACGCTATCGGAATCAACGCATTATTGCGTACAGATGTGACCGCTTCGTTGTCAATAGAAGGGCGAGACGATAGTTACTTTGGCTATTACCACAACGGCATGTTAGAAGGTTACGATATCGTTAACGCGAACCTGCGATGGCGCGGCTCCAATCTATCCATCAATGTATGGGGAAGAAATTTATCGGACGAGAACTATTCTACCCACGGCTTGTACTTCGGAGCTGATCCTCGCGATGACTTTGGGTTTTGGTCAAACCAAACCTACAGACAATTCGGCGCACCACGAACTTTTGGAATTGATTTTGAATTCCAGTTTTAGTGCGCTATTCGAAGACGAAGTTTTGGGGCTTCGTCTTCGTTTTTTCTTTTTAACCTGCGTCTTTTGCGATTTGAAAACCAGGTCGCTCGCCCAAGCGCTCATAATAGGCACGGGTCGATGGAAACTCTTCTGTGAGTACCTCAAAGTTATCCGCAAGCATCAGTGAGTACCCATTCATGATATCTGCCATCGAGAACGTATTACCGACCAAATAATCGCTTTGCGATACAACTTCCTCAATCGCCGAGATGCATGTTTTTGCTCGTACCTTACAATCTTCTATAACGAAATCGACCACCTGGCCGGAGGGCGCTACACGATTGTGATTGACAATTTCGCCTAGCGGTCGCGCAAATGTCGCCTCAGCAAACCAACACCACTGCCTACATAGGGCCCCATCCGCCGTCATCAAATTACCTCCTAACTCCCCATTTCCATATTTCTCATACACATAATCAGCCATAGCTCCCGATTCAAACATGGTCAAGTCACCGTCTGTCATCGCGGGTACTTTTCCTGTTGGACTAATAGACCTCCACTCTGGACTATTACGATAGTCCGGTGAAAAATCGATCACCTGTACCTCATAGGGCACTTTTAGCTCTTCACAAAGCCAAATAACTCGTACTGCTCGAGTGCCTTTAACATGGTAGATCTTTAACATGATTAATCCTTTGACAATTATTTATTTGTAAATTCTTTCCAGGCTTTTTGGTCGTCCCGTTTATTATCTCTCTGCGACACCTATGTTAGCGTGCTGCAATGGGGATAGTTCCCACAACATCGTCTATAACTAACTCAACAATATCGTCATCCGTCATATTGGCTACTGAGGTCAGCACCTCCGTTGAGTGTTCTCCAAGCAACGGTGCGCGTTCAACTGGCGGGGCTTCCATATTTGCGAATCGATAGGGCTGATTCGGGTAGTGTTTTGTTCCTATTCCAGGTCGATCTTGTTCAATGAAGCTATTTCGTGCCTCAAGATGCGAATCTGCAAGAAGATCAGGTCCCTTCAGAACTGCTCCTGCAGGAATACCCCTATCCTGAAGCTGCTCCATAAGGTCGATCGCCCTCTGCGACTTAGTCCATTCCGCTATGCTGCTATCTAGATACTCATGCACTTTTTGACGCGCCTCCCGAGTTTCAAGTTCTTCGGCCTGCAACTCCGGACTAACTAGGGATGCTAACGCCTTCCACTGATTATCTGTTTTACAAGTAATAGCGATCCAACGATTTTCCTGACATGGATAAATGCCTTGTGGTGCAAAAACAGCATGTCTATTACCAGTTCGTCCAGGATCAGTTTGGGCTAAAGACCACCCAGTCATCACATCACCCAAATACAGGTTGCATGCTTCAACCTGACTAAAATTAATGTGTTGGCCGCCGCCATTAGGTTTAATCGAATGTAATGCTGCTAACAAAGCGTTTGCCCCCATTACTCCAGAAAAAAGATCCCCTCCGGTAGTCCCGGTAAATAAGGGTTCTTCTCCTTCATAACCGGTCAAGTGGCATGCACCAGACATTTGCTCAGTAGACATACCGAAAGCTACATAATCCCGCCATGACGTGTCAGATCCAAAACCGGACAAAGAAATCATAACTAAGTCCGGATTGATCTCCTTAAGAACGTCGTACCCCAGCCCGAAATTATCCATGACCCTTGGGGTATAGTTTTCGATTAAGACATCCGCATCTTTAACCATAGTTTTGATCGCATCGATCCCACGCGGATCCTTCAGATTTAACGTGATACCCCGTTTATTGCGATTCACCCAATTGAAATAGGGCGAGCCTTCCCAAGTAGGAACATCGCCTTCGCCGGAAGTCCCCGCTCCGCGCCAACCATCTATACGCTGAATCGATTCAACTTTGATCACATCTGCACCGGCATCTGCCATGATCTGAGCACATACAGGCCCCGCGAAAAACATTGATAGGTCAAGTACCCGAAGGCCTTTAAGAGGCAGAGGATTAATTTGTGCTCTTTCGTCTGTATCGATCTGTGAGAAAGTTTGAACCTCTTGCAAGATTTCCTCAGAGTGTTCGCCGAGCAATGGTGGCCGGTATGGTTTTGCCAAGATAGAGGAATTCGACTTAAACGGTATGCTAGGCACCAAGACCTCGCCCGCCCCGGGGTGATCCAGCGGCGTAAAGAATGATCGCTCTATATGTGGCTGCAATCCAAATAAGCCTTCGAGGTCCGGAACCAGTCCAAAAGGCACACGTGCTTTTTCGGCTTCATGAAAAAGCTGCTCTGCGCTACGGCCTTCAAGCGCTTGTTGAAACGATGATCGAATTTCTTCCAATCGCTGATCTGGCTTCGCCCAAGAAATCCCCTTGTACTTCGGGTCTTCCGGTATATCTTCCCGTCCAAGAAAAGCGCATAACATGTGCCATTGAGGCAACGTAAGCGCATTCAAACCGATATAGCCCTCACTGGTAGGCAAAATGTAAGCGGCGCCAGCTCCCGAACCTACGCTCGAATAACGCTCTGGTACATTTCCTGTGTATTCGTATAGAAGCGTCGGCATTTGTGCTCCAGCCAAGACGGCTTCTTGTACGCTCACATCGACATGTTCACCACCCCCGTGACGTTCTCGCCCATAAAAGGCAAGGGAAGTTGCCACTGCTGCAAAGGCACCTCCTAGAGTGTCCGTCATGGCACCCCCCGACTGCAAAGGCTCCCTATCCGGTAGGCCACAAAGTTGGGCCCACCCACCTACAGCACAATTCACGAGATGCGACGACTCGTAATGCGAATGTGGTCCGAAGGAACCAAAACCGGTCACGGTCGTAAGAATTACCTTCGGATTCCACTTTTTTAGATCGTTGTATCCAATACTACGAGCGTCGAGTGCTTCAACTGTGTCGCTTGAAATCACGATGTCAAAGTAGGGAACCATTTTACTGAGTAGCAAACGTCCTTCATCTCCATCTAGGTCGGCAATTATGCTGCGTTTACTCGTATTCAGGAAAAAGAAGCTCGCGCTTAACTCTGCGTCAGGAATTCCTTTTGGAAATGGACCCATCTGGCGAGATAAATCACCCCCAGGTGGTTCAATCTTGACCACATCAGCTCCTAAATCCCCTAGAAGTTTGGCGCAAAATGGAGCTGCAATACCCTGCCCTATGTCAAGAATACGCATTCGTTCCAACGGTCCAGCATTTTTGCCCACGGCTATAGCTCCTATCAAACTTAGATACCAAGCGTATTCGACCTGTACCCATCAAGTAAAATTCTTCCATCAAACTACAAACACTTTCATCTTTATCGTGCGTTACGCCTTAATAGCTTGTGTGAGTCAAGTTATGATCGGCCCCATGAAAAAACTGGTCGCCATATCAGAACTACAAGAAGGAAAAGCACTACGCGTCGATTTAGGGAGTCATGACCTTCTTGTAGGCATATCTAATGGGCGATACTACGCCGTCGAAAATTTATGTCCTCACGCCTGGATACCAATAGGTGCTGGTCTAATTCGGAATTCCGAAATTACCTGCCCCTGGCACGGCCTCGCGTTTAATCTCGAAAACGGCCAGTGCACCACTTGGCCGGAAATGGATCGGCTGAAATGCTTCGACGTTGTTGCTCGTGAAGGATTTCTTTGCCTTATGACTGAGTAGATACACCATGCCTCCTCGCACAACAGAGCACCCTTTTTTTCGTGCCGGTTGGTTTATGGTGGGTTTCACGGGTGTTCTTCAATTTTTTTCGTTCGGGGTCGGTTACTACACCTTTGGCGTGTTCCTAAAACCTCTTGTCGAAGGACTACAAACGGACCGTTTTTCAGTGTCGTTGACGTTGTCCATACAGATGACACTCATGGCCCTCATTGGGCCGAAAGTTGGAAAATTACTCGCTGAGAAATCATTACGACTATTACTCTGTACTGGTGTTCTGTCTATGAGTGTCGGATTGTTGATTTGCTCATACGCTACACACCTCTGGTTCTTATACCTTGGCTTTGGATTCTTTGTTGCCATTGGAATGGTTCTAACAAGCACCCTGCCTTCTAGCATGCTACTCGCCAATTGGTTTGTCCGTAAGCGAGGATCAGCGATGGGAATTTCTCAGTTTGGCATCACCATTTCCGGGACTGTACTAGTACCTATTACCGCTTGGATTATTGTAAATTTTGATTGGCGCGCAGCATTCTTAACATTCGCGATCGTCACCCCAGCTATTCTGTTACCCCTCATTTGGAAATTCGCAGTACGTCAGCCAGAAGACATCGGGTTATACCCCGATGGAGACAGAGAACCTCAAAAAGACCCATCCGACGATTCCGAAACAGCGCCAAGCCTACGGACAATTCTTCGTATCCGAGATATCTGGCTCATCGCGTTTATCGCGGGGCCGACCTTTATGGCCATCGCCTCGGTCGTTCTCGTCCTACCTTCTCACGCCACAGATTTAGGAATCGGCACCCTCGAAGCGTCCAGCATAGTGGCTATCACGACTTTAATGGGTGCGTTTGCAAAACCACTTCTCGGGATCCTGGCTGACCATTTAAATAAGCGATTAGTGGTTTGTGTTGCAATTATCTTACAAATAATTGGTGTTTTAATTCTATTATCAGCTAACAGTTTCTTGAGCCTTTCCTTCGCTGGCGCCGTTTTTGGTCTCGGCTACGGGGGAATGGCACCTTTACAATCGGTTTTAATAGCGGAACGTTTTGGAAAGCGTACCTTTGCCTACATGATGGGGGCTATGATGCCTCTAATTACACCGTTTAGCCTGATCGCGCTGCCGATGACTACACTTTTTTTTGAGACCACAGGTAGCTATTTACCAGCGTTTGCACTGCTCCTATTAGGTTATATTCTGTCTCTAATCTGTCTTCTTGGACTACGTTTACCTGCCAAAACCAAAGATTCTAGTCTTACCTAAACGGTTGCAGCACTATTCTCTCTCTACTTATAAAACCTGAATATTCTCCCTAAAAAAATGAACCTAATGACAGGAACTTGCTTCTAAAGGGATTCATAAACCGCTACGTCGTGTATCGTTTACATTTTCCAATCATCATAAAGGGTAGGGGATGATCAAACCAAATACGCTGCGAACAAAATTAGACAACGGTGAACCGACCGTCGGAACACATATTCTTTTCGCCGATCCGGACATTCCGGAAATTATTGGCGATACAGGGCTATTCGATTACGGTGAATATGCGGCCGAATACACGGTATTGGACCATACTTTACTGTACCACCTCGCCCGAGCCGGTGATTGTGGCAACCTGCCATTGATGATCAAACCAGATCAAGAATCCCAGGGTTTTTGGACACAAGCTGCACTAGGCGCCGGATTTAAAGCCGTGCTTTTTACTGATATTCGTACTCCCGAAGATGTCGAGGCAAGCCACGGCTGTATGCGACCAGATACGCCTGATACAAATGGGAAAATGGGAGTCAAACTACGTAGACCAGCTCTTTCCAGCTACGACACAGAAACGTATTTGGAAGACCTACGTTCCATCATTTTTGCGATCATGATCGAGAAAAATGTCACCGTTGAAAATATCGATGCCGTTTTGGACCGTGCTCGGGAAAAAGGGGTCGATATGACCCAATGGGGCCCCGCTGACTTTGGTTTTTCTCGGGGCGAACCCGGACTCATGGGAACTCCAGAAATTCGCCCGTTCGAAGAACTGGTGATAAAGAAGTCCCTCGAATATGGTATCCGTCCGCGGATCGAAATCGGAGCAGTAGAGCAAGCGAAACGATACATTGACCTTGGCGTTAAAGACTTTTGCGTCGGCTGGGATCGTTTCATTCTCAGGGCTGGTCTAGGCCAACTTGGAGAGGGGATGAAGAAACTCACAGAAACGCTCTAAGTTCATCGATCAAAGACACTAGAAGTGTTCGGCGTTTGGAGCGCATGATGGAGTCGATTAGCACACCAAATCTGGAGGGGAAGAGGTTATGCCACATGACATAGTTATTCGAAGAGGAAACATCGTTGATGGGAGCGGAAAGGAGCCATTTGTTGGAGATCTAGCTATTGACGGCGACACCATTACGTCTGTCGGCAAGGTCTCAAAAAAAGGGAAACGCGAAATCGATGCGAGTGATCACATTGTCACTCCAGGATTTATCGACTTGCACACGCACTTTGACGCACAAGCAGCCTGGGATCCCATGCTTACCCCAGTGTCTTGGCATGGAGTAACCACGGCTCTCTTTGGAAATTGTGGGGTGACCTTTGCTCCCTGCAAGCCTGAAGGTCGCGACTTTCTCGCAGGCATGATGGAAACCGTCGAAGATATTCCGAAACGGGCGATTCTCGAAGGCCTACCCTGGAATTGGGAATCTTACGGGGAGTACCTGGACTCGATTGAAAAACTGGATCCGGCCATCAACGTTACTGGTTTAGTCGGACATTGTGCATCTCGTTTTTACGTAATGGGCGAAAGAGCCGTCGATGAAGACCCGACGGCGGAGGAAATTGAACAAATAGCAGCCCTCGTTGGACAATCGGTTCGGGATGGCGCAGTGGGCTTTTCATCTAATCGATTACCTCAACATGTGCTTCCTGATGGTCGGTCGATTCCTGGTACCTTCGCGAAATCCAAAGAATTAGACGCCATTTCCAAAGCCGTGGGAGAAAACGGTGGAATCCTCCAGTTCGTGCTCAATTACAGCAATATTGATCAGGAAATGGATCTGATCACTGAACAAGGTGCTATCGCAAACACGAAAGTCCTATTTAGCGCCCCATACGGACCCGGGGCGGAGGGACATCAAAATGCGTATGACCGAGCGGTATCATCTATGCGTTCGAAAGGGATCGACGTGAGTGGGCTCACACTCCCACGCAGCGGTGGTTTTTTGTCAGGGCTCACCACCGATATTTCGTTTCCTGGTCCCGTATTTGACGAATTGCGACAAATGGACTTCGACGCGCGCTTAGCTGCAATCAAAGATCCCATTATGCGAGGCCGACTTATAGCGTCTGTTAAATCCATCTCTGGAATCGAGGAACATACCAAAAACGTTTTTTGGCTTGGCAACGAAGATCAACCAAACTATGTTAGGGAAGCCGATGAAAGTTTATACAGCCTGGCTTTAAAAGCAGGTGAACACCCGGTTGAAACATGGATTCGCTACATGCTGGATAGTGAAGGACAAACGCTGTTTCATTCACGCTTTTTTAATCACGATTTGGAAAAAGTCAGCGAATTTCTGCAATCGGATTGGATCCTCCCCGGTATCGGCGACGCGGGAGCTCATGTAAGTCAGATTATGGATTCAGGCTGGCCATCCTTTATGCTTTCGCATTGGTGCCGTAATAACAAATTGTTCACAATTCAAGAAGCCATCCGTAAGCTCACGAGTGCTCAAGCTCGAGTTTTGGGATTATCTGACCGAGGGATACTCCAGCCCGGTGCACGCGCCGATGCAAATATTGTCAATTTGGACAAAGTAGCTGAGAGACAGCCAAAACTGGTACATGATTTCCCAAACAACGCGCCGCGACTCATCCAGAAAGCCGTGGGTTACAAAGCCACCTTGGTTAACGGAAATATCATCCTGGAAGATGATGAGCATACAGGAAGTAGACCAGGGCGAGTCTTAAGAAACGGCTCCTGAAACCACTCAAAACATGGAAAAACTTTGAAATTCAGAAATACTAACAAGGGAAAAATATGATCGAAGTACAAGGTCGGCGCAACTCCGCGAATGTGCAGAAAGTTATGTGGACACTCGGTGAGCTCGATCTTGAATATGTTCGTGAAGATATCGGAGGATCCTTTGGCTATCCAGCAAACTACAAAAATCCGACCCAGGTTGTACCAACTATCCACGATCAAGATTTTACCGTCTGGGAGTCCAATGCGTGCGTCCGCTATATAGCAAAAGCATACGGCGAAGGATCATTATGGCCGACAGATAACCAGACTCTGGCAATAGCCGACCAATGGATGGAATGGATGCGCAGTGAATTCAGTGGGGCTTTCTTTCCTGTATTTCAGGGTCTGATCAAATTCGATAAAACTGCCAGCGAGCTTCATCAGCAAATTGAAACACTAGGAAATGCCTATGGACAATTGGATGAATGGCTTCAAAACAAAAACTTTATCGCAGGCGATACACTAACAATTGGTGATATTCCCATTGGCACAATGACGTATCGTTTTATGACCATGCCCATCACACGACCAACTTTACCGAACGTTGAGAAATGGTACGAGAGGTTGTGCAATCGGGCAGCCTACCAAAAACACGTCATGATACCGTACGGCAGCAACTCGAAAGAATGGGCAATAGAGGAAGCCAAGACAAAGGGGGTTCAGTAAAAAGCAGACAGTCTATTACTTGATAAGCTGACTGGCGCTTTAAACGTGTCCTACTTTTTGACAGACTGGGCTATACGTTCCTATACCGCCTCTAACTCCAGTATTGGCCGACCTAGGCCACGGCGATGAGCGTTATGGTAATGATGCAAT
>CEQQ01144553.1_pt1 | contig 10007 bp, 6 predicted proteins | sample 531041 | NCBI WGS metagenome assembly CEQQ01 (sample SAMEA2621222, study PRJEB7988) | marine metagenome | biome: marine biome (ENVO:00000447); feature: deep chlorophyll maximum layer (ENVO:xxxxxxxx); material: "saline water (ENVO:00002010), including plankton (ENVO:xxxxxxxx)" | depth 150 m | reverse complement strand
ACCTCTCCGTCTAAAAGCGACTCCGGCTCAAACCCATCAATGTTTGCGTAAATCGTGAAGAAGCTAAACACATTCCAAAGTCTCAACATGAACTCCGGAATACTATCCTTAATGGACTGTTCCTTATAACGAATCGGAGTCCATGGAGCTTGATTGGCAAAGAAGTACCACCTTAGCGCATCAGCACCGTACTTATCAAAAATCTCGTTTGGCTCACGATAGTTGCGTTTGCTCTTTGACATCTTTCGCCCGTCTTCTCCGAGCATAAGTCCAAGAACAACGCAATTTTTATACGGGTGTGGATATTCTTCCGCGAGACCGGAATTCCCATCATCACCAAAGAGCATCGTGCTAATGGCTAATTGACTATAAAACCATCCACGTGTTTGATCGATTGCTTCACTGATGAAATCCGCCGGAAATGAACTTTCAAATCGCTCTCGATTTTCTTTTGGGTAACCCCATTGTGCGAACGGCATCGCGCCACTGTCGTACCAGCAGTCGATGACCTCCGGAACGCGCTCCATTCTTCCAGAATCTGCAAATGGCGATTGATACGTGATGGCATCTATATATGGTTTGTGCACTTTTAAGTCGTCGACGAGCTCCGGATTTGCTGCCTTTGCCGCCTGCCAGACTTCCGTTCCGGTTACATCAGGTTTACCTATCAGTTCATCATAATTCCCGATTGCTTCCATTTGGCCGGTTTCGCTACAGACCCAAATTGGCAATGGCGTACCCCAGAAGCGTTCTCGAGACAACGCCCAATCAACATTACTTTCAAGGAAATTACCGAATCGCCCGTCCTTAATGTGTTCCGGCAGCCAGTTTATCTGCTGGTTATTTTCAAGCATCGCGTCCTTATACGATGTCGTACGAATAAACCAACTTTCGCGTGGGTACTGAATTAGCGGGTCTTCATCCGCTCGCCAACAAAACGGATAATCATGCAGATACTGTTCCAGCAGGAATAAGCGACCGCGATCCCGCAATTCACGCGAGATCGCTTTATCTGCATCTTTTACCCATTGCCCCTGATATTCAGGAGCGACTTCCGTGAATCGACCATCCGGTCCCACCGCACAGATAAGCTCCGGACCCTGCCCATCTTCAAATCGTTCCTGTTCGTCGATTAATACTTCGTAATCGACTTCACCAAAGGCAGGAGCCTGGTGAACGATACCCGTTCCGCTATCTGTTGTAACAAAATCGGCTTCCACGACTCGCCAAGACAAATGCTCGACGCCACCGGCTTTTAATTGTCCCTTCGATTCACCGAGTTCACAGTAAAAGTAGTCGAACGGTGGTAAATATCGTTTACCGAGTAGTTCACGGCCGCTGACTTCCGAAACCAGTACAAGTTCCTTCTTGGCCTTGTCAGCAATCGCTTCCATCAACTCCCTTGCAACGTATAAGTGCCTTCCGCTGTCCTCATCCTTTACGAGTGCATAAGATAGCTCAGGATTCACAGCTGCAAATTGGTTGCTAGGTAACGTCCAGGGAGTCGTCGTCCAAACGAGTAGTGATGTCTCCGGCTGATCAACCAGCGGGAATTCGACAAACACGGACGGATCGGCGACTTCCCGGTATCCCTGCCCTACTTCACCAGCACTTAACGCCGTACCACCTTGAGCCCACCACCACACGATTTTATGCCCGCGGTACAAAAGCCCACGATCGAACAATTCCTTAAGCGACCACCAAACACTCTCGACATATGACTGCTGATACGTCACATAAGCATCTTCTAGGTGCAACCAGAAACCCAGCCGCTGGGTTAATTCCTCCCATTCCTGCATATAGCGCCAAACACTCTGTTGGCACTTTTGGATGAACGGTTCAACACCAAAGTCTTCTATTTCGTCTTTAGAGTGAATGCCCAGTTCTTTACAGACTTCCACCTCCACAGGCAATCCGTGAGTATCCCAACCAGCTTTGCGCTCGCAATAGTAACCTCGCATGGTGCGATAACGCGGGAATAGATCCTTTATCGCCCGCGTGAGACAATGCCCCGGATGAGGCATACCATTTGCAGTCGGTGGGCCTTCATAAAAGATGAAAGGCTCGGCATCTTTGCGTTTCAACAGCGACTGGTTGTATACATCATTCGTTTTCCAGAACTCAAGGATTTCTTCCTCTAGGCTAGGAAAATTCGGGCTACTTGGTTGAGATTGGAACATTTGGACCTTGCGATGACATTACTCATGCAGATTGAGTCGACCGCGATACACGTTATTTAGCGTCCTCTTTTGGCAACTCTGCATCATCGTCACCGTCATCGCCATCACTAGCCTCATCACCCTCCAATTCCACTTTCTTTTCTTTATCCTCGTCACTCGTGGGTGTGGATGAACCTACTCCTTGATAATGGAATTCTGTTTCGAATTCTTCGTCGACCGGATCGTATTCGTCCTCGGTCTCTTCCTCGAAGTCATCGTCGAAATCGTCATCAAAGTCGTCTTCGTCGAAGTCATCATCGAAGTCCTCGTCCACATCATCCCCATCATCCGAAGCATGAGGTGCCACGTATCCATCGGTCCAGACAACCTGGTCGGCTTCTTTATCGTATGTTCCGGGGACAGACATCGTTGCTGTCATTACGGTTCTCCAGCGTATCAATTGAACCAAGAAAAAGAACTAGTCGAGTCACGTTAGGATATACCGCACGGACATTTTTAACAACGCCATGAAGCCACTAATCGTGCCTCCTGTCCACCCATAAGTTTCCGGATCGATCAGGTATGGTAGTCAGCATTAAACACAACATAGTCGGTGGTTAAATCACTCGTCCAGATCTTTGCGTTACCAGACCCACTACCCACTCTTAATTGAATGGATATTTCCCTATTATTCCTCATTGCACTACTCATTTTCGCCGCATTGAAGACGACAGGCTCAGAGCGCTCAAATAGCTTCTGCCCTAACAAGTGCAGTACAATTTGATCCGCATCGATATCGATCCCCGCATAGCCCACGGCCGACACGATCCTTCCCCAATTCGGATCATTTCCGGTAATGCACGTCTTTACCAAATTACTGTGTGCAACCGTTTCTGCAATGACACGGGCATCGTGATCGCAACCAGCACCGCTCACTTCAATTTCCAAGACGTGTGACGCGCCTTCACCGTCTGCAGGGATCATTTTGGCTAGATCCAGGCAGACTTCTTCTAACACGGATTCAAACTCCTGTAATTCATCAGCACTCAGCGAATTACCCACGGCGCCACTTGCCATGAGTAAAAAAGTGTCATTCGTACTGGTGTGACCTTCTACGCTGACACAATTGAAAGTCGTTTGTATGACACGCGATTGGATAGACTGGAGTGTTGCGGCATCTATCTTGGCGTCAGTCATCACAACGGACAAGAAGGTCGCCATGTTAATTCCGATCATGCCTGCGCCCTTGGCAATGCCGGCTATGGTTATTTGTTCTGAACCGATGTCGATCTGGCGGCTTGATATTTTGCGACCATTATCTGTCGTCAAAAAACCGTCGGCGGCAGCAAGAAAGGATTCGCCATCCCCGCCTAGCAATGAGCCAAGATGTCTGGCACCATCGAGAATCTTTTCCATGGGCAACTGCACACCAATGATTCCTGTCGACATGACCAGCACTTCTTCGGCTTCACAGCCAATCTCCGCTGCCGCAGACGCTGCCATTGCCTCAGCATTAGCACAACCCTGTTGCCCCGTACAAGCATTCGCATTTCCCGAATTCACAATTACACCGCGAATTGAATTTGACGGTGTGCGCTGCCGATCCAAGGTAACCGGGGCCGCCACGACCAAATTCTGGGTGTAGACACCTGCTACAGCACATGGGCCATCTGGTGCGATCAGAGTCATATCTTTTTTTGACGAATCGGCTTTAATTCCAGCTGAGACGCCAGCAAATTTGAAACCTTTGGGAACGTCCATTATCTCATTACTCAAGCGCTGATTTTTCTACTAAAGGAGAGCGGTCGTCTCGCACCAACCATTGGCAATATTCATATTTTGAATAGCCTGTCCCGATGCACCTTTAACGAGATTATCGAGTACGCTAATAATCACACACCATTCTCCTGCTTCACGCACAGCAATATGGCAACGATTGGTGTTTATTACATCACGGGTCGACGGCAACTCATCCACTACGTGCACAAACGGCTCATTTTCATATTGCAATTTCAAGGCAGAAACTAAGCTGTTGATATCAGCCTTCGGTTTAACGTAATTTGTGGCGAGGATTCCCCGCTCCATTGGCATTAGATGTGGGGTAAATACCACATCAACTTCACAGGTAGCAACGCCGCTTAATACTTCATCGATTTCCGGCTTATGCCGATGCACTCCGACCCCATATGCGGAGACACTCTCATTTGCTTCTGGATAATGAAGGTGAGGCTTTGGGTTCTTACCCGCACCGGACACTCCACTTTTGCTATCAATCACAATGGGGGACGCTTCAATCATTCCCTCTCTTAGGAGCGGCGCGAGAGGTAGATTCGACGTTGTTGTATAACATCCCGGGTTCGCAACTACCTGTGCACCACGAATCGCATCACGGTTGAGTTCACAAAGACCGTAAACTACCTGGCCCACGCGGTCGGGATCCGGGTGTTCAGTCTTATAGTATTGGGTATAAATCTCGAGGTCGCTGAGTCTGTAATCTGCGCTGAGGTCGATGACCTGCACTCCCGCATCCAATAGTGGAGCAACTGTCGCTGCAGACGCAGCGTGCGGTAAACAGCTAAATGCGATGTCAACATCTTCAGCAAACTGTGCGGCGTTAAATGGAATCAACCTCAAATCCAGTGCACCACGAACAGATGGGTGTACATCGGCGACGTGCGACATATCTTCAGAACGAGTCGTCAGCGTCGTCAACTCCACTTCAGGATGCTTTACAATCCTTCGGATAAGCTCCAGTGCGGTGTAACCACTGGCTCCGATTATCCCAACCTTTTTTGTCATTGTTTCTAATTCCACTTGGCGTTGTGGCAGCTCATTTCTTCATTGAAATAATATATGGCAAATATTCGAATGCGAAACTTCAGTATACTCACGCTACGATTAATCTAGGATAGGAACCGCCTAAAACAACTTTCTTGTTATATGCACGTCATATAACTCGGACAGTATCATCGCCGTAGCACCCCATACAAATTGATTTTCCACCAGATAACCGGGCATCGGCCGATCGCCAACAAGCCTCGTTGGTAATATCTGACTAACGACCTTTCCCAAATCTTCAATCCGGCAAGTGATTACCGAGGCCACCTCCCTCTCGCACGGGGATAACACCGGAACTTCACTTAACGCAGCAATAACTGGAGTCACCCTGTAGTTGCTTCCAAAAATAAACGTTTCCGTAAGAACTCCCAAAACCTGTGACGGTTCGATGGAAATACCCAGCTCTTCCTCTAGTTCCCGCGCTGCCGCCTCCACACTACTTTCGGCGCCCTCAACCGCTCCACCAGGTAGACTAACTTGACCTGCGTGTGATGCCATTGTGGCTGGCCGTCGAATCAATGGAAAACAGATTTCACCGGCATCTTCATACAACGCAATCATCACCGCAGCCGGTTTGGCATCGAATGCTGCGGGACCCATGTGTCTACCGAAACAATAAGCAGGTTCTAATCTCCGTTGTGCTTCGAAACCCCGACCGAGTTGTTGAGGAGTCATTCTGAACTCCCTTCAACCGCATCACCTGACATCGAATCTCGATTCACTTTATACACCACATAAAACGAACTACTCGCCCGGGGAGAAGTTTCTGATCCTGGGTAAACACGCTCCCACCCTAAATCTCCCGTTGGTACGAAATGAGTCGCAACGACGTAATCGAATGGGTAAGTTTTAGCACACCACCGCACATGTTTTGCATTGGCCTCAAATCCCTTATGAATCACCGGTTCAGTGTAGACACTTTCCATTCGACGATTCCATTCAAGCAATCCATTGGCATCTTGCGGTATATCCTTCCAATTAACTACTTCAGATCGATGAGCATGCCACTTAAACGTCTGTTGGCGGCGAGGCGTCAACACCACAATATCATCAGGCGTGTTTTCCTTAATCCATCGGCATGCCAGAACCCAATCTCTCCAGATGCGAAATGTCACCTTGCGGCGTGCTTCTGGATCTTTACGCAGCGACTGAGGCATGCTTTGCTGAGCAGCGAGACTGCGACCATCTCTCCAGCGCTCGCGCTGCTCCAATCCCATAAATGTACAGATGCCCACGACAATGGCTAATTGAAGTGAACCTTTCAATCGCGGCAAGCTTGCAAATCCAGTAGCGAGCACTGCGGGCACGAATACGTCAAAACTGCGAAACCAGTAGTAGCGCAACACGCCTGCCCCTGACTGGGATGGCGCCATCACTGCCGAAAACACCAATCCAATAGCAGCGAATAGGATACTTCCGAAAACTAAATAGTCCCATCGTTTCCAACAGCTATCGTTTGCTCGTGCACGGTTTCTCCAGATAAACCAGCCCATCCATCCGAGCAACAACCCAGCCCCACAACTCACTCGGAAAGTATCAAAGTTGGAAAACACCAGATGATGCGGCAACCTCTTATACACATAAATGTCATTTGCCAGCGCGACAACCACATTAGATGCGGTGTTATTGAGCAACAGTGCGGGAACGAGGCCAGGTAGAGCTAACGCAACACCGCACGCAAGCCATTTGACATTCTTAACCGTCAACAATTCCTTACGGGCTAAAAAACATTGCGTCATGCCCGCCATCCCAAACGTCCAGCCCCCCACTAAGACATGCAGTGACGTCGCAATGCCCAACAGAATATAGGCCCTGCCCCACTGTCCTTTGACGACTGCGGCAGCGCCCCATATAGCGAAGGGAAGCGACAAGCCCTTTGCTTCTATGCCGCCAACGATCCATTCCCCAGACAGATGGCACCACCGTACTAAACCAAACCAGAGCAGGGCTGCGATTATCGTCCGTATTCCATCCAGGCTTAGGGCGCGGCACAAACTCAACCATGAAACACTCAGCAACACCCATGCAATTAACCGGCCCGTAATGGATGCGGTCTCAAGCCCTACAATCGCCGGCACCCAGCCAAATACCCAATAGAAAACCAAATGCGCATCGGAGGAGTTGAAGAAAAAGTCGTCCTCACACCAGCTCGGATTCCAATAATGCAGCGCCTTACCCAAGTAATGTGCTTCGTTTACGTCAGGCCCATTAGAACAACCGAACAACGCACAAGCCGCCAACACAAATACAAACGTTACCCAGTACCCCGTTGCACGGCTTTCGAATCGGCCACCTATTTGTAAGCGCAACGCGGTCAATGCAAAACCTTCATGGTGTCGTTAGTAGGGTCTGACAGTCGAATTCTAGCCCTCGGCGGCCGCGATTCGTTTAAAGTCTTCTTTAAGCGCATGATAGAGTCGCTGATAAACAGGAAAACGGCGATCATATTTCCGTTTTTGACTTCGCTGCACCGGAGTTTCCGTCACAACACGCACCGTAGCATCACACGCCTGTTGTATGTTCTTATACGCCCCGTCTCCCACAGCTGCCAGTAATGCAACTCCGTATGCCGGGCCTTCTTCGGCATTAATAGTAACCGCCTTTTTGCCAAACACATCCGCTTGCAGCTGACGCCACAATTTCGACTTCGAGCCGCCACCTGAAACACGACACTCGCGGACGGGCACACCTAAATCTTCGATGATTGCTAGACTATCTCGCATAGCATAAGTAACACCCTCCATGACGGAGCGTGCCATATGGCCTCTCGAGTGACTCAGGGTAAGGCCTACAAAACACCCTTTAGCCAATGGATCAGCGTGTGGTGTGCGTTCTCCGGTCAAATACGGCAGGAAGTACAACCCGTCACTACCGGCGGCGACCGCTGCGGCTTCCTTGTTTAGCACGTCAAATACACTCTTGCCTCTGGGAGGTCGTATGTCATCACACAGGCTACTTCGAAACCAGTCCAAAGCTCCACCAGCTGTGAGATTTACTCCCATCATGTGCCATTTGCCTCGTACGGCATGACAAAACGTGTGTAAACGTCCTTGGGGATCCACTTGTACTTCATCACTATGTACAAACATCACACCAGATGTGCCAATTGACGTAGAAAGTACACCACGTTTCACAACACCGGTTCCTATCGCGTTTGCTGCACAATCGCCTGCGCCTCCTACCACTTTGCAATTCGTTGTAAGCCCCAGGCTTTTTGCAGCAGCGCTTGTTAGTGTTCCCGTTACATCCTCTGATTCATAAACGGTACCAAGCAAGCTTGCATCAAGTTCCAACTTGCTGAGCAGCGTTTTAGACCAGTTACGTTTCTTGACGTCCAACAGCAACATACCGCTCGCGTCGCTTACCTCTGTCGCGTATTCGCCAGTCAAACGCCTCCGAATCTCATCCTTCGGTAACAACACTTTCCGCAGCCTGTCAAAATTGCGCGGTTCATTATTACGCAGCCAAAGAATTTTCGGCGCAGTAAATCCAGTCATCGCTGGATTTGCCACCATGCGTATCAAGGCCTTTCGCCCACCAGCTCTGCTCTCGATTTCATCGCACTCTTCTGCGGTACGCTGGTCGTTCCACAACAGCGCTGGTCGTATTACCTTGTCGTCCTTATCCAGAAACACAGACCCATGCATCTGGCCAGATAAGCCTATCGCTCGGATTTCTTCCTTTTTAACACCACTTTTACGGACAACGCTACGAACTGTTTTGACAGTTGCCTTCCACCAATGTTCCGGATCTTGTTCACTCCACATCGGTCTGGGGTGCAATAACGGATAGCTTGCATTCGCCTCGGCCAAAATGCCGCCGTCAGTATTTACAAGGATCGTTTTTGTGCCGGAGGTGCCAATATCGACACCCAAGTAATAAGCCATTGAAGCCGCTCCCGAGTCAAATAAATCACATTGCTTTCCGCTTGGGTCAGCACGCTTGATTGTATTTGATTAGCACTTTTTGGACAGCGATACTATTGTCCTTTTGTAAGCGAGATGTTGGCTGACATCCCGATAGAATTTATCTTATTTCGACTAAATGGATAGTCAGATACGGGATATCGATAGGTTACGCGCGCCATGTCGATGCTCTGGTAATCGTCAAATCTTGACTCACTCTCCCATACACGTTGTAACACCCAGTCCATTGGAAAACGTTCTCGTACGCCGCGTTCAAACTCTGCCCGCAATACGACTGCTCTCGCCTTATCATAAAAGAATACAACGCCCGTATCTGCCGACTCGACAGCCATGCCGATAACAGGTTCCTGATGGATCACTTTAAGGTCCGTGCGGCCTGTGCCAGCCACCGCCTTTACGAAACGATCCCACTCGTTCTTGGGCACATAGTCCTGCTCAATCAATAATGGTGTTTCAGACTTCTTAACACCTGCACCGCTCTCAATTCCCTGCTCGCTCGAAAGCGCTATGGGGCTCACGCCCGTAATCTGCTGGGCACGGTGAACCTCTACACCGAAGTGATCCATCAGCGGAAACATGCGGGACTCACTGTCGTCCACTGCAACATTTAAGACATCTTCCTTAGCGCGCACCGGGAACTTAAGTGGGTGATGGTTTCCGTATACTCGCTGCCACAACTCACCGCTACGCGTAAGCATATCGACATATTGCCATTCATCCGAAGCGACTTCCCACTTCAACTCCACACCGATTATCTCCGGGTTAGGACGCCAGAATGCGCGTTGCTTATCGAAGAGATAAGACGTAAAGAAAATACGGGCGCGAAACTCTTCATCTGTATTGCCCGGTAATACACGTAATTCAAACCCGCCGTAAGTGATGTGGCTCACTGAACTGTCATCCACCAAACGAAAGATGCCACTGCCCCGATCACGCATCGCCAAATATACCGCTCGGATTTTCAAGACAGCCTGACTTTCAACAACAGTCGGTCCGTCGGATTGCTTCTCATTCAATTGAGCCTGTAGTTTGGAAACTTCCTCCTGCAGCGCCACGACTTCACTGTTTGCGTCTGTACAACCCA
>CEQQ01025503.1_pt1 | contig 10019 bp, 9 predicted proteins | sample 531041 | NCBI WGS metagenome assembly CEQQ01 (sample SAMEA2621222, study PRJEB7988) | marine metagenome | biome: marine biome (ENVO:00000447); feature: deep chlorophyll maximum layer (ENVO:xxxxxxxx); material: "saline water (ENVO:00002010), including plankton (ENVO:xxxxxxxx)" | depth 150 m | reverse complement strand
AAACTTTCAGTTTTTATCAAATCATAAGTAAATAATCTATTTTTATTCAATAAACCTGAGAAATTACTTTCACTATCGGAGACTATAACTACTTTTTGTTCATTTCTGGGCTCCACTTTTATTGAAAAACTATTTATTGAAATATCATTTTGTTTTATATCAATAAAAACTGAATCTGCTCCTTGGCTTACAGGAATATTTTTTATATGAGTATTTAGCGAGTCTCTTCCCAAATCAAATTGTCCATTCAGAATATCGTTTGTAGACCAATCAAGAACTACTTTACTTGAATCAGTATTGATAAAACTAAGCTTAACTTGTAAAGAATCTGAATCAATGAGTTTGTAATCATTTACAAAAACATCAAATGTAATTTCGTTTGACAACAAGACATTATCTTTTAAATCATTATTCTGATTGCAAGAAATCAGAAAAAAACAAATTAATGATAAATATAAACTTCTAATCATTTTACTATTACAAGATTAATCTTTGAACCTTGAGACACTTTAGTTCCCTCTTTAGGGCTTTGATTTAATACGGTATTAGGTAAGAACTTTTTGTTCTCAACATATTGAATCTTTCCTTCAAAAAATCCTTTTTCTTGGATAATTTTTAGTGCTTCGTTAAGAAAAATTCCTTGAAAATCAGGTACATCTACTAAATCATTAGGAGCTAATCCATTGCTAACTTCAATTCTTACACCAAATCCTTTTCTTATGCTATCATTTTCCGTTGGACTTTGCCAAGAAACAATTCCTTTGGGATATTTTGAACTAAAAGAGTAATAAATTGAATCTAATTCTATACCCTCCTGATCTAGTTCTATTTCTGCAGCTCTTAAAGTCTTTCCCAATAATGATGGAACAACAATTTTTTGATTAAACTGGGTAATTTTTACTTTTATTGATCTGCCTAACTTTACTTCTTTTCCAGAAGAAGGAAATTGTTCTAGAACAATATTTGGATTCAAATCGTTTGTGAAAATAGTGTCAGCCACTACTACCTCAATTCCCTCTGATTTTGATAACTGATTTGCTTCTTCAAGAGTTAAACCTTCTAAATCAGGAATAACAACAATATTTCGAGCATTTATATATAATGGCATCAAAACAAAATTAAATGCCATTAACACTAAAAGACCTGTTAGAACAAAAATCAATAAATTTTTAATTAAATTTTTCATAACAGAGAACTTGAATCTAAGTTTTGATAGCCTAAAATGAAATCTTTTGAATCCATAACCTTTTTACCTTCAAGCTGCGTGCGATGTATTCTTAAAGAATTATGTTTACATTGAACATCAAAATAATTTTTAGAAACGTTATATATTACTCCTACATCATTATTGCTATTACAATCTATTACTTCTGCTTTAAAAATTTTTAATCTTTTAGAATTAATTGTTGTAAAAGCGCCTGGAGTTGGAGAAAAAGCCTTTATCATTGCTAATATTACTTTAGAATCTTGATTCCAATTTATTTTTAAATCATCCTTTAAAATTTTAGGAGCTAGTGTTGCTTCACTATCGTTTTGTTTAATCAAATCGGCAGAATTTGTATAGCATTTAGTTACAGAGGATTCAATAAGCTCAGCACCAGCTTCGCTTAATTTTTTTGACAAAGAACCATAGTTGTCTTCAGGGCTTATTTCAACTTGAAATTGATCTATAATTTTACCGGTATCAACCTTAGGCTCTATTAAAAAAGTAGAAATTCCTGTCAATTTTTCCTGATTTAGTAATGCATGTTGAATCGGTGCAGCTCCTCGATATTTTGGCAATAATGAGGAGTGGATATTAATCGAACCGAACTTAGGAATCTTTAGTAAAGATTTTGGTAAAATTCTATATGCAACAACTACAAAAAAATCAGGATTTAAATTTTTAAGTTCATTTATGAAACTTTTATCATTTAAATCTTCTCCTTCAATGACTTTAAAACTTTTTTCTTTTGCTAAGGTCATTACAGGAGTATCAAGAATCTTTTGACCGCGACCCATTTTCTTTGATTTATTTGTAACAACAGCTTTAAGATTAAAATTCTTATTACAGGCTAAAAGAGTTGGATTAGAAAAATTAGTATTTCCAAAAAAAATTATATTTATTTGTTTATTTGGCATTGAGTGATTTCATTGATTTAAGTGCTTTATCATACTTTAAAAGGTCAGAAGGTGTAGCATAGTCAGTAATCAACTTACCATCAAGATGATCATTTTCATGTTGAATTACTGTTGCAAGAAATCCATTAAACTCCTTGGTATGTTTTTTAAGATTATGGTCTAAATATTCATATGTTATAGAATCATATCTTTCAACGTTAATTCTAATTTCAGGTAATGAAAGACAACCTTCTGAATCAACGCAGGAACCTTTTCCACTAATAATTTTACCATTTATAAATACTAAAGGAGAGTCACAATCTTCAGTATGAGAAATATCTACAACAAAAATTCTTTTATTTAGTCCAATTTGATTTGCTGCAAGTCCAATGCCATCAAACTCGTACATTGTATCGAAAAGATCGTCAATTAAACTTCTAATATTTGAAAAATCTGTTATATTCTTTGAAATAGCTCTTAGAGCAGGATGACCATATGTGACTACTTTTTGAACTGCCATAAATTATTTAGAAGAATTTTTAACTTTTGCTATTGCAACTCTATCAACGGTCATTTCATTTTCATTAGATACTTTAATTACTACAGTTAAATTTTTAAGCGAAGTTACTTTTCCATGAATACCTCCAATAGTAACAACCTTATCTCCTTTAGCTAAATTTTCCTGCATTAATTTTACTGATTCTTGTTTTTTAGAATTTGGTCTTAATATGAAATAGTATATGACTAAAAAAATTAGAAAGATTGGTAATTGAGAAAGAAAAATATCTAAGAAAGATGCTTCACTTTGTTGCATTAATATTATTTTTTGATTCATGGATTAAAATTAGTCTACCTTAAGTTCTTTAACAAGCCCATAACTTTTGGATGCAAAAGATAAATACAAATAAAAAGTACTACTAGATTAGAAATTGTGTGTAAAATTTTAAACAAAGAGTTATCATATTTAAAAATTATTTTATTCGCTCCAGCTTCTATCTCTACTGCTCTTAAAACTCCATTTGCTTTTAATACTTCAACCTCTTCATTATCAATATAAGCTTTCCATCTCTCTGGATAGTAAATTTCGCTGAGAACTAATATTCCTTTTTCTTGAGCTTCATAATCAATGATAATTTTTTCAGTATCCCAGTCAATATTTAAAATTTTACCTACTGAATATCTTGAATTTTCTAAATTATCTACAACTGCAGTTTTTAATGGATTAAATGCTGATGCATTTAAATAATTATATAAGTTTTGGTCTTCCTTAATTACATCTCTAACAAACCATGCCCTTGGATTGCTTAAATCCAAATGATAAATAAATACATTTTTCATTCCATTAACAGATTGAAAAATTGTCTCCTTTTCAAGAATTAATTTTGAATGAGTAATTTCGACAGAACTTATTATATATTTTACATTTAAGAACTGTAGTACTGGTATTGAAAGTAAATTGTTTGAATTCTTCAATAACTCAGAATAATGTCCAAATTTTGCTGGATGATAACCTCCAACTGACTCAATTCCGTGATATTTAAATTTAGGATCTGTAAATAAAGATCCAGCAGGATAAATCCTATTTAATCCAAGATTGTCTTTTAAATAAGAAATTGTTTCATCTTGTTCGAACACTGATTCAAAATTATTAATTGATGTTATTTGATTTTGCTGTCCAGAATCTTCATCTGGATTGATAATACGATTATCAATTCTATAAATATCTATTAAAGAAACTATCAAAAATGTAAAAATAATTAATTCGGGCTTAAAATCTTTAAATTTATTTTTAAATATTTCGATAACATCTTTAACTCCATAAGCACTTAGGATATACAAACAAAAATTTGATAGGATGAGAATCATACTAGGAACTCTGAAACTGTTAAAAAAAGGCAAATAGTTGTAAAAAAATTGATAAAAAATTTCAAAATATTTTCCTAAAGATAGAAAAATTGAAATTATTAATACGCTCCAAAAGAAGATTGTTTCTTTGTTTAAATTTTTAAGTGATAAAAAAGCAAATAATAGTACAAATAACCCAACATAGTTTGGGAAATCTGTAAACGGCATAAATCCACTGTAAGATGAACCACCAAATCCAAAATAATTTGGCATAATATAAGTCAATAACTCTTTTGGATGCATAGACCAATTGGTTGCATAAGCAAAACTACCCATATCACCAGATCGAATTGACATTGCGCGATAGTCTAAAGACGGTATATAAATGTGCGCAGCAATTAAAAATGCAATAATTAGTCCAACACAAAAAAATGAGGCAAATTTCCTATTTTTATTTTGAAAAAATGCATAAACAAAAAATGATCCTAATAACATACATGCATAGTAAGCTATTTGTACATGTGCTCTTTGTAGTTGAAATCCAAGAAACAGTGCAAATAAAAGCATATTAGAAATTGATTGCTCATCTTTTAACCTTAAAAGAAAGTATAATGTAATTGGGAAATAAGCTGCAGTCATCATTTGACTCCCATGTCCAAATACAATCATTGTAATCAAAAAAGGATTGAGCATCCAAAGTAATCCTGAAACAAATGCAATTTGCTCATTATCAATAAGTCTCCTTATTAAAAAAAACATTCCTATTGCAGAAACAACTAGATGAATGAATTGAATATTTAAATCTGAAGTACCTAGAAGATTTAGAAAGAAACTAGGTAAATATAGAAGATTAACATAAGTAAAAGCCTCAAGAGTTGGCATTCCTGAAAAAATCCAGGGTTGCCATTGTGGCCATTCTAAGCTGCTGAGCCTTATCTTATCAAGAATATGGTGAATTGCATAAGGATTGAATGAATCTCCTGAAGCAAATGTATTACTTAAAATGATTACATCATAAAAAAGGAATAAAACAGTCAATGAATATATTAGAATTAAAGTAAGAATATGCATCTTAAGTCAATCTTGTTTTAAAAGAGCTTATTAAATCTTTATCCTCTTTGTCAAAGCCCATTAAATAATAAATTGTGAAATAAATAGTACATACTAGTATAAAGTGACATGCCAAATAAACAATTAAATTAAAAATGCTTTCTAAGTTAAATAAATTTGAAAATATACTTCTTAGGTAATTAATAGATAAAAATGTTATTGAGCCTGATATAATAGGTTTTAAAAGCTTTATAGAAAATAAATTTAGTTTCATTAAAACTATATTTTCGACAAATCTTAAAATGCTTAAAATAAATAATGCTAAAGTAGTTGCAAGGGCTGCTCCCACTATACCATACTGGGGAATTAATATATAATTCAAAGATATATTTAAAATAAGAGCAATTAAAACATTGAATAAATTAAATTTAGTGTTTCCACTCATGGAGAGTGTTGAAGAGCCTAAACCAAAAATTGTTTGAATGAAAATTCCAATTAATAAAATCTTTAATGCATCAGCATTTTGAAATTCTGATCCAAATAACAATAACATTGGGTTTGCAAAAACAAATAAGAAAATAAATACTGGAAAAGAAAACATTAGGATATATTTTGAGGATGATTGATATGATTCTTTCATGCCAGAAATATTATTTTTAAAATAATGCTCTGAAAATATTGGTGCAAAAATTCCAGCAAAAGCAAATAATATCATCCTAACTAATCCAGCGGTACGATCAATCGGATGATACATTCCGACATCTATAGCGTTAGATAAAACTCCTAACATTATTATATCCACCCAATGCATTATAATACCAATGGCTGAAACAAACATTAAAGGTATAGAAAATCTTAAAATTTCTTTATTAACATCTGATTTTATGAGATGATTAAAATTAATATCAGAAAAATTACTTAAAAATTTTGTTATAAAAACTAACCCTACAACTGCAGATATTACTGTTGGAATCAAAATTGATAGCTTGGTTCCAAGAAAATGATATGATGCTAAAAAAGCAATAAGAAGTGTTAGTGGATTCACAATTTGGTTTACAAAAATCTTATACTTCAAAATTTTAAAAGCCTGAGTGGCAAATGATGATATTAATGTTAAAACGGAGAAAGGTAGACTAAGTGCAAATATCTTAATTACTATAATTAAAAAATTATCTTCATTAAGCAAATTATTTACTATTAATTCAGCAGAGCAAAATAAAATAATTGAAATTATAATGCTAGATAGGAATCCAAGCTTTAAAGACGAGTAAATAGAATTTTTAACGTTCTCTTTATTTTCAGTATCTCTACTTACAAATCTTAAAACACCATTATCAAGACCCATGAGCGCAAATATTTCAGCAATTCTAGTTACAGCATTTCCTAGGGAATAAATACCCAACATTTGTGCACCTAGGAATCTTGCCATTACTATTGAAAAAATGTATCTAAAAACAGAACCAAGTGTCATTCCTGAGAATGACAAGAAAGCTTCACTAAGAATTGTTTTCTGACTGGACGATTTATTACTCATTTATTTCTTAAATATAACCATCTTATAAGTTGATATGGTAAATGAAAAAATATCCAATAAAAAGAAATTGAAATTAACTGTATCCCAGATGCATGCTTCCAAAAAATTTTTAAATGATTTTTCAACTTTAATGAATTTTTTTTAAATGAATGTTCCCCTAATGACTGAGATACATTATGAAGAATAACTGACTTTGGAGCATAAATAATTTTTCTATTTAATTGATGAGCTTTTAGTGATAAATCTACATCCTCGCAGTACATATCAAAAGTTTCGTCAAAGTAGTTAAGTTTTTTTAGATCATCATTTTTTAAACATATACAACATCCTGTAGCATATTGAGTTTCACTTAAAAATGAGTACTTAGGTCCATCAAAATCTCTTATTCCAATATGATAAATCAATCCTCTCCAAAGATCTATTTTTCCTCCGGCATACCAAACCTTATTAATATTAGATGAATACAATATTTTAGGAACTGTAATAATTACTTTTTTGTCATCTAAGAATGGTGTAATTAACTCATCAATGAAGTCCTTGCCTACAATTGTATCATCATTTAATAAAATCATGAAATCATCATCTTCAATATTCATCTTTTTTAATCCAGAATTGTATCCTGCACCAAATTTCAAATTTTTATTATTATTAATTATTGAAACGTTTGGAAATTTTTCAGCTATCATGCTTACTGTATTATCCGAAGAGTTATTATTAATAACAGTAATTGTAAAATCGCTATAATCCACATTATTTATTGATTTTAGACATCTTTCTAGAAGATTCTCATTATTCCAAGTTAGAACAATGATATGAGCTTTTTGCATATGGATATTTTTACTCATTTAGCTCTAAAGTTTCTTCAAATTTTTCCCAAGAAAAATTCTTTTTGTGTCTTGCAATTTCTAAGCTCATTTGATCATACAATTTATTTTCAAAGAAAGTAAGAATCGCAGATGACAAATCATCTTGATTTGGATTTACAATAAATCCTGTTTTATTATTAATCACATAATCTTTGAGTCCTCCTTTTGTGGATACTATTGATGGAAGGTTAAAGTTCATTGAAAGAGAAAGGATTCCACTCTGGGTAGCTTTTTTATATGGGAGTACTATTAAATCAGAGCTAAGAAAATATTTTTTTAACTTTGATTCATTAACAAAGTTAGTATCAATTTTAAAAAAACTTTTTAGGTCATATTTTTGAATTAGTGATATATAATTTGACATATTAGTGTAAGGCTCTCCAACTATATGGACTTTAATATTTGGAATTCGAAATTTAATTTTATTTACAGCGTTAATTAAAATATCGAGCCCTTTGTAAGGTCTAATCAATCCAAAAAAAAGTATTGTTGGTTCTGATTTTATACCAAACTCACTTTTGAATCTATTTCGATCATCATTGTTATAATCAATTTTATATATTGGATGGAATGAATCGATAATCTTTCCTTCAAAATTAATTTTTTTAAGTGCGCGCATTTCATTTTTGTTCATCACAACTAAATGAGTAGCATGCTTAATCATTTTTTTCATTAAAAAATCTTGAAAAGGGAAAAATTGATGAGATTTAGCATTATGCATTAAAAAATATATTTTTTTTACTTTAATTCTTTTCGCAATAAATGAATACATAGGTGAAAAAAATGGATGCCAATAAGAAAAAATTGCTATATCAGTATTTGATTGATTGATTTTTTTAATAGCTTTTTTCCACGAACAAAAATTTAATGGATTTAAAATTCTCAAAGATGAAGCTTCTTCTAAATCGGTATTATATTGGGATTTTCCAGGAAAAAAAATGTTGGGATATAATTTTTGAAAATTTAGAATTGTTACATTGTTATTATGATTTAATTGATTTATTAAAGATTTATTAAAATCTGAAATACCGCCTCTAAAAGGTGAGTATGGACCAATGGAAACAATTTTAAGATTATTATTCAATTACTTCTTTTATGAAATTTTTTGTTTTATGATTTTTATTTACAATTATTTCTCCTATTAATCCAAAAGTAAATAATTGAACTCCAGTTATAATAAGTAAACTTCCAAAAATAATCATGGCGATGTGCTGCTGGAATGAATGAAATAAAACATACTTCAGGTAAAGCACGTATATTTCAGCTGTTACTCCAGCTAGTATTGATAAAAAACCTATCATGCCAAAGAAATGAAGGGGTCTATCCATGTACTTGCCAAGAAATAAAATAGTTAAAAAATCAAAAAAACCATGCTTATACCTTTCAGCTCCATATTTTGATTTACCAAATTTTCTTTCTCTATGATTAACAGGTATTTCTTTTACTTTAAAACTTTTTTGATGAGCTAAAAGAGGTATATATCTGTGTCTTCCTCCATAAAGATTTAATGATTTTGCAACTTCTCTTTTTAAAACTTTTATACCAGAATTGGAATCTTTTATCTTTAAACCACTAAAAATTCTAATAAAAAAATTAAATACTTTTGAAGCAATTCTTTTTTCAATTGGATCTAACCTATTCTTTTTCCAACCTACTATGATATCAAAGTTCTTTAATTCATCTACTAGATTTATAATCTCTTTTGGGTCATCTTGAAGATCGGCATCTAATGTAGCTATTAACTCTCCAGTTGAAATATCAATTCCAGACTGTAAAGCAACAGATTTTCCATAGTTTCTATACAAATTGATTAGCTTCCATGAAGAGTGATGAGTTATTTCTTTTTCAATTAAATATTGTGATTGATCTGAGGATCCATCATTAATAAATATTACTTCTATAGCAGAATTATTTTCAAAATGATTTTTAAGTTCGCCAAATAAAGCTAAAAGGGACTCTTCTTCGTTAAAAACAGGTATTAAAATTGATAAACTTTTCATTATTCAAAATTTCTTCTATTAAATTTCATTGTATAATTTTGCTTTTCATTATTTAGTAAAAATACAATCTCGTTTAGATAATTACTACCATCAATTAAAATCATCTTTGTCGATATAACATAAGAATTTTTAAATCGAATATCGATTGTATTAAGAGCTTCAACATCGCCCCAAAGAATACTTCTATAAAAATTTGAATTTAATTGATTAGATAATGGAAAGAATCTAGAAAACTCCTCTTCTGATATCTCAATTTTCTTTCGAACATTTAAATACCTCTTATAATCATCTTTTATTTCAATCATATATTGCCTTCTTCCAAGAAAGTCCTTAAAAACAATAATTGAATTATCATCCGAAGATTCAAATATGAACGTAGAGGAAAAATTTGATTTACCTTTTCCTTGAAGAACCCCATTACCAATCACTCTACTATATTTCTTTTCAAGCTCCTCAATTTTAACATTTTTATCAGAATTAATTATTTGAAAATTATTATTAGAAGAACATGAAATAAAAATTATTAGAGATAATATTATTAAGATTTTATTATTGAGATTCATATGAAGAAATTTTTGATTTAAGCTTGTCATTATTTTCATCAAGAAGAAGTGCTTTATTGTA
>CEQQ01033207.1_pt1 | contig 10020 bp, 7 predicted proteins | sample 531041 | NCBI WGS metagenome assembly CEQQ01 (sample SAMEA2621222, study PRJEB7988) | marine metagenome | biome: marine biome (ENVO:00000447); feature: deep chlorophyll maximum layer (ENVO:xxxxxxxx); material: "saline water (ENVO:00002010), including plankton (ENVO:xxxxxxxx)" | depth 150 m | reverse complement strand
AACCACGATCTGCGGCGCGTGCCCCAAAATCGCCGGGCCCCATGTGCCAACGTAGTCGACGTACTCGTTGTCGTCCGCATCCCAAACAGAGGCACCGTTAGCTCGCACGGCGAAAAACGGCTTCCCACCGACGGCACGAAACGCCCGCACGGGAGAATTCACCCCGCCGGGAATCCACTTCAACGCCTTGTCAAACAGGGTCTGTGATCCTGTGCTCAATCGCATGCCGCAACAAAATACCGTCTCACCACTCAAACGCACGCGTAAATTACTAGTTCAATTGAAAAGCGCATAGGATAGAAATCCAATATCCTATAAAGAATTTTATTTCATTTTTAATGTTACTGAAAATCACACCAAATAATTAACGAAATGAAAATTATATATTACAGAATAACAATATTTTAAAAACATCCATACAACAATTAGAAAAATAATTTCCTAATTTTTATTTTATTACATTTAATACGGGCTGAACTTGGCTTAAATTGAAAAAATGGTTAGTCTGCGGGTTCAAACTAATGAAAATAAAGTTGGCGTATGGGTCTGGTTACCTAAGCATTAATTTACCTGAAGAGCGAACCACCATAATCAATCCATTTCAAGTTAATGGTTTAGTGGATGAAAAATCTTCCATTATTAACGCACTTCAAGATCCGATTTATAGTCAACCTTTACTTGAACGAGTATCATCCAAAACTAAAATTTGTATTGCTTTCACTGATATAACCAGAGCAACGCCAAACGATCGAATCATTCCATGGTTACTAGAATATCTTGGTGGACCAAGCGACAATATCACCCTAATTAACCAACTTGGAACACACCGCCCAAATACAAAGCAAGAACTTGAGTCCCTTCTAACTCCAGATGTAGTTGCTCAATACCGTGTGCTTAATCACGAACCGGACAATCCTAATTCTCTTGTTAAAGTTGGAACCACCTCTGACGGTACACCTGCATATCTTAACCGCAATCTGGTGGAGGCTGACTTAAGGATCATAACTGGTTTTATAGAGCCTCATTTTTTTGCAGGCTTCAGCGGAGGAGTGAAAGGGATTATGCCTGGCTGTGCAGGCCTGGAGACTATAATGAGCAATCATGGCTCAAAAAATATAGGAAGTAACAAAGCCACTTTTGGCATTACTAAAGGCAACCCTCTATGGGAAGAACTTCGTGATATTGCATTGAAAGCAGGTCCAAGTTTCTTGCTGAATGTTACGCTAAATGAACAACGAGAAATTACCAATGTATTTGCTGGAGATCTTATCAAAGCACACGAAGTCGGTTGCGAATTCGTAAAAAAATCAGCAATGCAGGGCGTTGATCAACTTTTCGATATTGTAGTCACAACTAACAGCGGTTATCCACTTGACCAAAATCTTTATCAGGGTGTTAAAGGAATGAGCGCTGGTTCAAGAATATTAAAAAATGGAGGGACACTAATTCTCGCTGCTGAATGCCGCGAGGGCATACCAAGCGAAAGCCCGTTAGATAAATTACTTCGCAGCGAAACTTCAATTGAAGAAGTTTTAAAAAAAATTTCAGCACCAGAATTTTCGCAACCAGAACAGTGGCAAGCACAAATTCAAGCGCTTATACAACGTAAGTCCAATGTTTTTGTACATAGCATGTTAGATGATAAAACTATTTCTTCATGCCATTTAAAACCGTGTAAAAACATCAGCGCTGAAGTAGCAAAACAACTAAATAAATTTGGCAATAAAGCACAAGTCGCTGTTTTACCTCAAGGACCACTGACAATCCCATTTCTGAATTGAATATTTAGTGTTTTAAGTAAAATCAAATGGAATGCACTTTTAATTTACTAATGAGAAAAGCAGATAACAAAATTACTAATGCTCTTAACACTGAAGACTTATGGAAACTTATGCTTCGGAGAGTTCCCCCAATCGTTTCAGAATATTTCCGAGGTGGGGCGGATAATGAAATTACTATGCGGGCTAATGTTCGTGCTTTCCAGCAATCACTCACTACTGCTCATGGTGCACTGAATTTTCCTAATTTGGATATGAGTACAACTGTCGCAGGACAAAAATTAAGCGTACCATGGTTTATTTCACCGGTAGGCAGTCTTCGTTCACTTTATCCAAAAGCAGACTCTATAGCCTCAAAAGTAGCAGGTGAATATGGAACATTAATGTGCTTGTCAACGCTATCAGGAACACCCTTAGAGGAAGTGGCTGCCGCATCTAGCGGAAGTTGTTGGTTTCAGCTTTATCTTTGCGGAGGAAAAGATACTGCATTACGAGGCATTGAGAGAGCCAAGAAAGCTGGCTTTAAGGGACTAATTCTTACGATGGATACAGGTGTATCTGGAATGCGAACAATGCATGCAAGAATGAAACCCATGGAAGTTGCAGCTTCCTTTAATGGCCTCAAACTCAGTGAAAAAATTAAGTTAGCTTTTAAAAAATTATGTATTTCGCCACAAATGCTGCGACGATTGCCTTGGTTAATTAATCACTTTCGGGATGGTGGCTTAATTAAGTTTGTAAACGTCATAGATTGTGAGGGTAATCCAATGCCTTATACAGACATCGGAGAACAACTAGCAGCATCAGCAGTAACTTGGGATGATCTGAAATGGATCAAAGAAGCATGGGGTAACGACAACCCACTAATTGTCAAAGGAGTTCATTGTGCACAAGATGCAAAAAGGTCTGAAGATCTAGGCGCTACGGGCGTAATCTGGTCTAATCACGGAGGACGACAACAAGATAGAGTTCCTCCTACGCTTCATATTGTTGCAAAAGAAATGCCTTTAGTTGGTAAGACAAATCTAGATTTCATGATGGATGGTGGAATTCGAAATGGGACAGATATACTAATTGCTTTATCTTATGGATTAAAGGCTGTTGGTATTGGAAGAGTTACTGCAGCAGGTGTTGGAGCTGGGGGCTATGAAGGCTTAAGCAAAGCCTTTAATATACTACACTCCGAACTCGATAGAGCAATGAGACTTGTGGGAGTTAAAAGTATCGAGGAAATCCATTCTCAAGGCGAAGCGCTTCGCAGAGACGATCAATTATTAGGTGATGGCCATTTGCCTCCATTCCAATTTTAAATGAATTTTAATTTCTGTGAATTTCACATCATTGAAATTCAGTAATCTAAAAATTCAAATTCATGCAGGGTCAAGACACTCCGCAGTTTTGTAGGAATTTTTTTTGACTAGTTTGAAAGCACCAGCTTTGTCAACTGATGGTTTCGATCATCTTGATGAGAGGCAAGAACATCGCGATAACGATGCTACCGACGATCACCGCCAAAAACACAATCATGACCGGCTCAATCAATGAGGTCATCGATTCAACCGCGCGATCCACCTCCTCATCGTAGGTATCGGCAATTTTTTCCAGCATCTGCGGCATGTCACCGGTTTTTTCACCGACGTCCACCATACTGATCACCATTGGGGGAAAGACTCGCGAAGCCTCAAGCGGAGCGACGATGGTTTCACCCTCCTTAACACTGTCGTGAACATCCTGCACAGCCTGCGCCACCACCGTGTTTCCTGAGGTATCCTTCACAATGTTTAACGCCTGCAGAATGGGCACACCGGAGTTTATCAAGGTGCCTAATGTACGCGCAAAACGCGCGATGGATACCTTCTCCACCACCGGACCAACGATTGGGAAAAATAGCGCCAATTTATCGAGCACGAACCGGCCATGCTTGGTTTTTCCGCACATAGACAATGTCAGCATAAAAGCAAACATCGCTGTGCCGGTACCGAATGCGTTCTCCTTAACGGTATCACTAATGTCCAATACGAATTGAGTGAAATCGGGAAGGCCATCCTCACCGGTCAAATCCCCAAACACGTCCTTGAACTTTGGAATCACGAAAATCAACAGGATTGCCATGATCACGATTGCCACGATTAGGACTGCGATCGGATAGAACATGGCCGCCTTGACCTTGCCTTTGATTCGCATCGCTTTTTCCATGAATTGGGCCAAGCGATCGAGCACGACCTCTAGTACACCGCCCAACTCACCCGCCTTGACCATGCTGACGAAGAGTTTGTTGAACACCTTGGGATGCTGGGCCAACCCCTCGGAAAAAGTACCGCCACCCTCGATCACCTCCGCCAACTCTCCCAACACACGCTTGAGAGTTTGGTTCTTTTCCTGACGTGCAAGCACTGTCAGTCCGGAAAGCAGGGGCAAGCCCGCAGAGGTTAGCTGTGCCAACTGGCGCGTAAAAATGGTCAGGGTTTTTTCATTTACTGCAGCACCGATATTAATCTCGAGCTGCATCGCACCCTTCTTACCCTTCTTTCCGGCCTTCTTTTTAGCTTTGCCCTTGCCTTTCTTTGGCTCGGCCTTGGCCTCCTCACATTTGGTCGGGGCGAGGCCCATTTCCTGCAAACGAGCCAACGCCTCGGCCTGACTGTTCGCGGGTAGCTCCCCCTTCTCAGTCTTGCCAGTCTTGGTGTCTAAGGCTTCGTATTGGAATTTGGCCATGATGTGTCCCTGAGCTTACGTGTAACGGAGCACCTCTTCGACAGTCGTATCACCATCGTAAATGCCGCGCAAGCCATCTTCACGAATCGTTTTCATCCCACCCTCAACGGCCTTTTGGCGAATGACCATAGTGGCTGCACTTTGGTCAATTAACTCCCGAACCGGGTCTGTGATCGTTAGTAATTCAAATATACCACGCCGACCGTGATAACCTGTGTCGTGACAGGATGAACATCCTGCCCCGTAAAAGAACTCCTTTCCACCAAGATCAGCCGGGTCAAGATTAAGCATTTGGAGTTGGTTGTCGGTCGGCTCGAACGGGCTCTTGCACTTTTTGCATATCGTCCGGATCAGGCGCTGTGCCAACACACAAAGCAGCGAGGATGAAATCAAAAACGGCTCCACGCCCATGTCAAGCAAACGGGTCACGGCCCCGGATGCATCATTAGTGTGCAGGGTGCTCAACACCAAGTGACCGGTGAGCGCAGCCTGAATGGAAATCTGTGCGGTTTCTAAGTCACGCATTTCCCCCACCATGATGATGTCGGGGTCCTGCCGCAGGAAGGCTTTCAAGCCGGATTGGAAGGTCATCCCGACCTGGGAGTTCACCGGCACCTGCATGATGCCCTCAATGTCGAACTCCACCGGATCCTCGACGGAAAGAATTTTCTCACCGATCCCGTTCACTTCGGCGAGCGCAGAGTAGAGGGTGGTTGTCTTGCCGGAACCGGTCGGCCCGGTCACGATGAAGATCCCGTTCGGGGTCTTGATGATGTCCTTCATCTTAGACAGCATTTGATCCGGGAAACCCAGTACGTCAAGATCGAGTGTGATAGCCGTACGATCCAAGACACGCAGCACTACCGACTCTCCAAACTGAGTTGGCAGACACGAGACACGCAGGTCAATTTTGCGACCATCTGGCATGGTACGAGGGATGCGGCCGTCCTGCGGCCTGCGACGCTCGTCCGGCTTCAACGCTGCCATCACCTTGATCCGGCCCACGATGTTGGGGGCTAATGATTGCGGCGGACTGGTCAGCTCGTACAGCGCACCATCCACACGCGCACGTATCTTAAATTCGTTCTCAAACGGCTCGAAGTGAATATCACTAGCACGGTCGTTAATCGCGGTCACCAACACGGCATCAACAAATGCCGCAATGTCTTTTTCGTCACCGGAAACATCAAACGACTCGATATCAACTTTGTTGACCTCCTCTTCATCAAGCGCCTTGTCACCAAATTCTTTGAGAATATCCGTCAACGCCTCACCCGAGGCGGCTGCATCTACTTCGTCCTGCCCGTAATGCTCCTTGAGCGCTTCTGTAACCTGTGCCGGATTTGCAACAACAACCTGAACATCAAAACCGGTCGTAAACCCGATCTCGTCAAGCGCAGCCGGATTAAGTGGATCAACGAAGGCCAACTGCAATGTCGGCTCAAAAAAGGAAACCGGAACACATTGGTGCTGCTTGGCTAATTCGGCCGGCAACTGCTCGATCAGGTCGGGCGTGATCAAGGCGTCGTTCAGATCCATCGACTCACAACCCAGGTGGTCACAAAGAATCTGTATGATCGTATCGTCATCGAGATATCCGGAGTCCACCATCGCCTGAAATGCGCTGACTCCCGAAGACTCCACCTCCCCTGCGACCTCCTCCAACTGGAATTCATCCAGCAGATTCTGGTCACCGATCAAGGCAAGCAGTGGAATTGCGGTAAAATCAGCCATTACTCCTCAAGCTCCTCCTCTTCAGCCATCATACCCGCCTGAACTGAGCGCAGTTTGTCCATGATCGTACCGGGATCCTGCGCCTTGGTGATCACTTCATCCTCGGCGATCAAACCGGCCTGATATTTCTCCAACAGGTAGGAATCGAGATTCACCATCCCGTACTTGGCGCCGGTCTGGATGTCCGAGTTGATGCGGTAAGTCTTGTTATCACGAATCAGCGCCGCGATGGACGGCGTGCGGTTCATGATCTCGAATACAGCCACTCGTCCGGGCTTGTCCGCCCGCGGGCAAAGCAACTGTGAGATCACTGACTCCAACACCGTGGACAACTGAATGCGAATGGTGTTCTGCTGGTTGGTCGGAAACGCGTTCACAACACGGTCAATCGTCTTTGCAGCGCCAGTTGTGTGCAGTGTCCCAAACACCAAGTGACCGGTCTCCGCAGCCGTGATGGCCGCCTCGATCGTCTCCAAGTCACGCATCTCACCCACGAGAATCACATCGGGATCCTGACGGAGCGCGCGCCTGAGCGACTCGCCGAAGCTGGGGACGTCCACGTGAATTTCACGCTGGGTGATAATCGCGTTCTTGTGGTTGTGATAAAATTCAATCGGATCCTCGATCGTAATTATATGGGCGTCGTCACGCTCGATGTTGATTATATCGATCATCGAGGCCAGCGTGGTACTTTTGCCGGAACCTGTCGGCCCGGTCACCAGCACCATTCCACGAGGCTTATAGAGGAGTTCCTTGACGGAAGGCGGCAGCCCGATCTGTTCAAAAGTCAGCAGCGTAGTAGGGATCTGCCGCAGCACCATTCCAAAGCGGCCCTTCTCCTTGAAAACACTTACACGAAAACGAGCCAGTTCGCCAAACGCAAACGCGAAGTCAGCTCCACCCTTCTCGCGCACCTCCTGAATGCTGTCGTCGGAAGTGATGGAGCGCATCAACTCCTCGGAGGTCTCGTTGGTCAACGCCGGCCCGTCCACCTTCTGAAGAATGCCGTGCAACCGCATCGCTGGGGGCACTCCAACGCGGACATGAAGATCGGATCCACCTTCCGACACCATAAGGTGCAATAAATCTGACATTGCGTATGACATACTATGCTATCCTATCAATTCTCATCTCCTACAGTGACCCGCAAAACCTCTTTAGGGGTTGTCATCCCTGCAATAGCCTTTCTGGCGCCATCTTCTCGAAGTGTACGCATACCCACTTTTCTGGCATGATTTTGAATTACCCCTGAAGTTTCCTTATTAATCACTAGTTTTCGGCCCTCATCCTCCATCACATAAACCTCAAATAAGCCAAATCTGCCCTTATAACCTGTATTGTTACATTTAGCACAGCCCTTGCCTATTTTGAAGTTAGGATCCTTGATGTTATTTATATCAAGCCCCAGCGCGCTTAACTCGGAAGTGTCCGGATCAGTAGGCCCCTCGCACTGAGCACAAATCTTTCGAACTAGTCTTTGAGCCATTAGGCAACGCGTTGCTGATGCGATGAGAAATGGTTTCACACCAATATCAATCAAACGGGCAACTGCCGCCGTCGCGGAATTAGTATGCAGGGTGGAGAACACCAAGTGACCAGTCAGAGAGGCGTTAATCGCGATGGACGCAGTCTCCAAGTCACGAATCTCACCCAGCATCACCACATTGGGCGCCTGACGCAACATGGCACGGAGCGCATTCGCGAAAGTCAAATCCACCGCAGTGTTCACCTGAACCTGATTAATACCTTCCAACTGGTACTCAACCGGATCCTCCACCGTGATGATCTTCCGGTCCGGTTTGTTAATGTAGTTGAGACAGGAATAAAGCGTGGTCGTCTTGCCGGAACCTGTCGGCCCGGTCACCAGCAGGATGCCGTCCGGCAACTGAATCAAATTCTCAAACGTCTGCTGGTCATCTGCGAGGAATCCCAACTGACCAAGACCAAGTTTTAAACCTTCCTTGTCCAACAGACGCATGACGATGCTCTCACCGTGCGTGGTCGGAAGACAGTTTACACGAAGGTCAATCGTTTTGCCGCCGACGTTTGCCTGGATACGGCCGTCCTGCGGAATCCGTTTTTCCGCTATGTCCATCTCGGACATGATCTTCAGACGACTGATGACTGCAGCCTGTAATTTACGGGGCGGGCCTGGTTGCTCGTGGCAGACACCGTCGATGCGGTAACGAACACGGAACCGATCAGCCATTGGTTCAAGGTGGATATCAGACGCCTCCATTCGAAACGCCTCCACGATGAGCGTGTTCACCAACTTAATGATCGGCGTGTCGGCATCGACAGCGTCATCGTCGTCCGCCATGTCCACTTCGCCGATCGTGCTGATCTGCACCTCCCCCTCGGTGATGTCCTGTAATAACTTGCTGACACTGTCGTCCTTGGCCACCCCGTAGTATTGCTTGAGAGCAGCCTCGATCTCCTCCTCGTCGGCCACGTTGACGTTGACCTCCATGCCAAGCGCTTGGCCAAGCCCGTCGATAGCATCCAAGTCTGAGGGATCAGCCATCGCCACGGTGACGCTCAACTCATCCATGTAGAGCGGCACCACCTTGTATTGATGGGCGACGTTGCGAGGCACGGCGGAAACAACATCGTCCCCGATGGTCTGTTCTCCAAGTTCGATGAACTCTGTCCCGAATTGTGCCGCCTTGGCCTGCGAAACCTGAATGGGCATGACCACCCCCTTGGCGATCAGGGTATCGACCACACCTTCCCCACTGGACATGGATTCATCCTGGGCAATGGCCAATTCCTCGTCCGTTACCACGCCCATTTCGGCAAGTGTATCTATCAGGTAGTCGTCTCTTGCTGCCACAGAAAATTAATCAAAACCGCCAAAGGTCCCAAAAGGGTGGAAAGTCTACGCGCGCTCAAGCCAAAGTTAAAGTCGGTAAACTCCTCCTGCACACCCCGGCAAGCCGGGAAAGGCGCAAATGGCTACCCGAACAACCGGCTTCATCCAAGCCTTTAATTGCACTTTTCTGGCTTTGGCCAAGCGCAAAAACCCCCATCCCTCAAGTCCCGGTGCGGATTGCCATGCTACACCGATTGCGGCAGAGTCCGCCCGCGTGCTCGGCCAAGCGCTTTGCCACGAACGGAATGGATACTCCCCTATCATTGGTAATTGGCATCGATGGCGGCGCCACTTACAGCCACGGCGTTGCTGCCACCCTCGACGGCCGCGTCCTCGCCGTCGTTCATTCCGCCTCCATGAACTTTACCGGTTCCTACCAAAAAGAGGTGCGCCGCCGCATGAACGAACTGGTTCGTGAACTGGAACTGCAGCTTCCCTTCGCCAACGAGGTCGTCCGCTACACGGTCTCGGCTGCCGGGATTTTTGACGAGGCCACGGTCGATCAAAAAGAGAAACTTTGTGGCAAAATCTATCCGTGGAAACAAACCCGCCTTGTGGGCGACAGTGTCGCCGGTTTTCAGGCGGCCACGCTTGGCAAACCCGGCGTGCTCGTCATCTGCGGAACCGGCACGAGCATTATCGCCGGCAACCTCGACTCGGAATTTACCCACCGCGGCGGCTGGGGGCCGTTGCTCGACGATGTCGGCAGCGCCTACTGGATCGCCGTGAAAGCCATCCGCGCTGCCATCGATGACTTCGAGGGAACCGGCCCGAAAACCGCCATCACTTCCACCCTTTGCGAGTGGTACGAGATCAAAAACATCCAGGGCATCGTGCCCATCATTTACCACCCGGAGTTCAACAGGGCCAAGTTCGCCATACTTGCCTCCCGCCTGGACAAGGCACTTGGCAACACCGATG
>CEQQ01014297.1_pt1 | contig 10034 bp, 5 predicted proteins | sample 531041 | NCBI WGS metagenome assembly CEQQ01 (sample SAMEA2621222, study PRJEB7988) | marine metagenome | biome: marine biome (ENVO:00000447); feature: deep chlorophyll maximum layer (ENVO:xxxxxxxx); material: "saline water (ENVO:00002010), including plankton (ENVO:xxxxxxxx)" | depth 150 m | reverse complement strand
CGATGTATTGTTCCCAATCATCAACGACGTCATCAAACAATAGAATCTTGGAGAATCCAGGACCGTGTGCCTGCACGCGGTGATTTCCTTTGTATTGTTCAACGGTTGCTGTGCCACCGAAGATCATGGCTCGGTCGCAAGCAGAAAGTACAGCAGCACCCGCTTCAGCCCCGCCAGGGTACAAACTCCACACTTCCTTTGGAATTCCCGCTTCGCTATACGCTGCATACATTCGGTATGGTGTCCACGGCTCCTGTGGGCCAGGTTTCAGGACGAGTCCGAGTTGTAGAGGGATGACAGGTAGCCAAAGTGTGTGCACGCCAGGACTGTTTGAAGGGAGTACTGCTCCGAGCACAGGTGACTGAGGCTGGTAACTGATGGGTACACCGCGATCTTCAACCCCCCAGCCATTTGACAGGATGTTCAGATCAAGTCCGCGGGTGAGTGCATCAAGAATCTGATTCATGTTATTCAACACGAATGCATTCTTGGTCATATTCAATTCGACCATGTGTTCAGGCAGGCCGGTGGATGCAGATTGCTGAACGATGAAGTCTGCAGGTGATTGCGTGCCGTCACCAAATGGCAGCGTACCGTTTACATATAAATCTGCTGCCTTCTTGATCATTTCCAGAATTTGGTCGATCGAGAATTGACGGAGAATGTCGCGGGCTTTGTGAGCCTCACGCATGTCTCGTTGAATGATGCCACCATTCGCCTGGCTTACTGAGGCAATCGATTCACCGGTATAGAAGTGAAGTACTTCTTCCGTTTCAAGGGATTCATAATCCTGGCCCCATCGGATAACGGGAATGTTTAGCACGGTACTCTCCTTGTTGTCAGTTTGGTTGTGCAATTCCACCAGCATGCCTCAAGATACTGCAAGCAACATCTGTCGGTGGTTCACGTGTTTGGGTTGTTTAGTAGACACCGACGGTGGTGCTCTGAGCGATTTCATGGAAGGGTCGTACGCCACTGACTCCATCCCATGGGAATGTTTCAAATGGCTCTTCACGTTCACCTTCATCACGTTCCAGAAATCCTGGAATGAACAATTCGTCGGTAAGCGTTGTCAGCTTCACTCGGCCGGTATCACCGTATCCGACCACTTCGTTGTGGTCGTCGAACGAAACGACTTCAACAACAGCACGTGGTTGTGGAGCATAGTAAGAAATCTTGTACTTTTCTTCGGCGGTAACAGGTTTGCTACAAGCCAGTCCCATCAGCGTGTTGCCATAGGTCGGGGTCATGTAAATACCGCTTTGTTCTGTTGGACCACCGAATAGCTCTTCGATGCAGTATCGCGTCCACTGAGGTGTAAACTCTGTACCACCAGAGAAGATGCCCGTGATTCCAACTTCCTTGATGCTCGTGCCGCGCTCTTCCAAGGCCGTGCACAATTGGTCAAGCAATTTCGGTGTCGCGAACATGCACTTGATGTCGTGGCCAGCGGTCAGGACAGTAACAGCCTGGTCGATGCAGTGCTTCTTGTACTCTTCAAGGTGTTCCATCCACCCCTTCTTGATCAGCTTGACTACCCAACGGGGATCCAAGTCGATACAAAATGAGATTCCACCACGATACTGAGCCAGATGCTCAACAGCCAAACGCAATCGTCGCGGGCCGGATGGACCGAGCATCAACCAATTTGAACCCTTTGGAAAATACTCGTCGGGTAACGTGTGGCTGAACATTTCATAATCCCGCCAGTGATCTCTCATGACGACACGACTCTTGGGAATACCGGTCGTGCCACCCGTTTCAAAGACATAGGTTGGTTCGTTTTCAAGACCCTTTGGTACCCAGCGTCGTACTGGTCCGCCGCGTAACCACTCATCTTCAAACAGAGGGAATTTACGCAGATCTTCGAATGAATTGACTTCTGTCAGTGGATCAAAGTTCAATTCTGATTTCTTCTCGAGCCAAAATGGGCTGCCGGTTGCTTCGTTGAAGTGCCATTGCACCATTTCGACGGTATGCTCGTCTAGTTTTGCTTTTGCATCAGCTTGTAATTGCTGAATATCTGCAGATCCGTTGTCGCTCATTCAGTTAAATCCAAAAATTGATAATTAAGCTCATCGGTTTATGAGTATGTGACTTTGAATTCTTCGGGAATCCTAAGTCGCAATGACGTCTAATTCCGTAGCTTTCTAGATATAGTTTTGCACTGTAAAACACTGAAAATAACGCGCAAAGTTGCGTTGTACAACCTGAGGCAATTCTGTGAATACTGACAACCGCGAGCCGTAGCGGATTAGATCCCATTGCAGAGAGCAAACAGGCATGCAGCCTTAACGCTTTGTCTTGTAGTTATTGCATTGATAGATTTTAAGACTTGGCGTTTTAAACGGTTCTCGAACCATCTAAAATGACAGTGTAACCACAGAGTTCCAATCTCGAGTGAGATGCAATTCGCGAAACAAATGTGCGTAATTAATAGCCAACGAACAACACAAAGTCAGCATGCCCCGATAATTTTCAGGGGTAGCATGATCTGTAAGATCAATACGGTCGAGTTTGTCAGCAAGGTTTGTGGCTTTCGTTGCCCACGATCCTTGCAGCTTGTCGTGGCGTTTTTGTTCATAGGCACAGCTTTGTTGGCTGACGAAAGCGCTCCTGAACCCGTAAGCGACCATTGGGCATTTAATCGTATTGAGCGGCCTGCTGTGCCAAAGCCAGAAAGCCCTTCATGGAGCAGGACTCCGCTGGACCATTTTGTGCTTTCCCAAATGCAACAGGTGGATCTTGAGCCGGCATCTGAAGCATCGATGCGCGTATTGATGCGACGACTCTATTTTGACCTAACCGGTCTTCCACCAACTCCTTCTCAACAGTCACGATTTCTGAGCGATCAGCGACCCGATGCATATGAACGCCTGGTTGATGAGTTACTGGCTAGCCCGCGATTTGGAGAACGATGGGGAAGGCACTGGCTGGATGTTGTCCGATACGCCGAGTCGAATGGATATGAGCGTGACGGTACTAAACCCAATGCATACCTCTATAGAGATTATGTGATTCGCGCGTTTAATTCAGACGTGCCGTATAACGACTTTGTTGTGCAGCAGATCGCAGGTGATGAAATCGCAAATGCAACCGTTCAAACCAGGATTGCAACGACGTTTCTGCGATTAGGAGTTTGGGATGACGAGCCGGCAGATGCAAAGGTCGATCGGTATGACCAACTCGATGACGTATTAGGTGTGACCGCCTCGACATTTCTTGCGATAACTCTGCGATGTGCTCGTTGCCATGACCACAAGTTCGAGCCGTTTAGCCAACGCGAGTATTATCAAGCTTTGTCCGTATTCAATCCGCTGATTCGCCCTCAAAATGGAAGAACGGACCTCCCATATGTGGTTGCATCTGCCGAGCGACAAGCTGATCACAAGCGGGAGCTTGATGCTGTAAATAAACAGATCGATGACATTAAAAGCCAACTCGAAGCTCAACGCGCACGGGTCCGGGAACGCCTGCTGGACGAATTGATCAATCCACCGGACCCCGAGCGTCCGGAAGCAGCACGTAGTAGTCTATCGAAAGAGTTTGCGATTGCGTTTCGCAAGCCTGCTGACGAACGATCAGACGACGAGAAGCAGATCCTGGAAAAACACTCCAAGCATTTCTCTGATGAGGTGAGTCAAAACCTCATCGAAGATGAGCGGCGAGATCGTGAACCGCTTGAGGCCGAGTTGGCTGTCGCAGAAAACTCAAAACCTCAATCGCTACCACAAGCCTACGTGTTTTATGAAAAGAAAGATGAAATTCCCGAAACAAGAGTGCTCGAGCGGGGCAGTCCGTTTCAGCCAGCGGACGTAGTGGAACCAGGTGTGCCGAAAGTATTAGGGCTGACAAACCAGGAATTACCGGCGGTTGCAAGTGGCACCTCAGGTCGCCGACTATGGTTTGCAAATTGGATTGCTAATGGCGAGAACCCGCTTACCGCGAGAGTGGTTGTGAATCGCGTGTTTCAGCATTACTTTGGCGATGGAATTGTCGCAACGGAAAATGACTTCGGTGTGATGGGAGACTTCCCAACACATCAAGCTCTGCTCGATTACCTTGCCTCTGACCTAATTGAGAACGATTGGCAACTAAAGAAGTTGCATCGCCAAATAGTGCTTTCCAGCACATATCGCCAGGAAGCGCGCGTTGATGATCAATCGTTTTTGGCAGATGAGGTTGGTAGCTATCTTAGTAGGTTTAGGCAACGTCGTCTGGATGCGGAAGTGGTCAGAGATACTGTTCTTGCTGTAACCGGTCGCCTGAACAACAAGATGTTTGGACCAAGTTATTATCCGACATTGCCCAAGGAAGTCCTTGATGGCCAGTCCGTACCGGGAAAAGATTGGGGCAAATCAAGTGACGAGGAGCAGAGTCGCAGAAGCATCTACATTTTTGCAAAACGATCGCTGGCGATTCCGGAGTTGGATTTGTTGGATTCTCCCGGTAGTGAAGAAAGTTGTGAACAGCGGTCACTTAGCATTACTGGACCACAGGCTCTTACTTTTATTAACGGAGAGTTTTTTAACCAAAACGCCGGATACCTGGCGGAGCGATTGATGCAAGATCAGCCGAATAATCTCGAAGCTCAAATCCAGTTGGCATTTAGTTTGCTGTTTGCTCGCAAAGCGCAGGTTGTCGAACTAGATCGCACCGTAGAATTCGTACACGCACAAACCGAGTCCCTTATGGCATCAGATGGGAATTTGTCTGAGGACGAGGCTAGAATGGATGCGTTGGCAGAGCTTTGCTTGGTGTTGTTAAACACAACAGAGTTTACGTATCAGCATTAGGCATAAAAATGGAACCACCAGTGAATCTGGTTAATAAAATGAGCGACTCGAAATCCGGACAATTCGCGCCACATCACAACGAATTGATGTCTTCACAACGTCGCGGTTTTCTTGCTCAGGCAGGTGGCGGCTTTGTTGCTACCGCGCTTGCTGGAATGTTGGCAGAGGATGGTCTGCTGGGGAAGGCCGCCGCAGCCAGTCCCAAGAATCCACTTACACCACGTGAGTCGCATTATCCCGGCAAAGCAAAGTCCGTCATTTTCTTATTCATGTATGGCGGGCCGAGCCAGGTAGACCTATTTGATCCTAAGCCAGAATTAACGAAGAACCACGGAAAGCCGATTCCGAATCTGAAGACTGACAGGTTGTTGCAATTGCGTGCTCCGGGAAACCTGATGGCAAGCACGCGCACCTTTAAGAAACATGGTGAATCCGGAATCGATGTTTCTGACTTGTATCCCAACGTGGCAAAGTGCGTTGACGATATTGCACTTGTTCGCAGCATGTACACCGATAGTTTTGCACATGGCGGCGGATTGATTCAAATGAATACCGGGATGCTTAGGCAAGGGTATCCGAGTCTTGGTTCATGGGTGACATATGGTCTTGGATCCATGAATCAGAATCTCCCGGGCTACGTCGTGATGATCGACCACCGTGGTGGACCCATCAACGGGCCACCAAACTGGAGTAGTGGGTTCATGCCTGCTTCATTTCAAGGCACGCAATTCAAAGTCGACAGCAGCCCGATTCTCAATCTTGCTTCCCCCGCCGGCACGTCGCGAGAACGTCGTCGTCACTCATTGGATTTGCTAAAGGAATTCAATAGTGAGTATGCAGAACAGTCACCGCTAAATTCAGAATTAGCTGCGCGGATGGAAAGCTATGAACTGGCTTTTCGCATGCAGAAGCACGCACCAGAAGCCGTCGACCTGGCTCAGGAATCTGAAACGACAAAACGACTCTATGGTTTGGATAACGATGTAACGTCCCGGTTTGGACGGCGATGCCTGATGGCGCGGCGTTTAGTTGAGCGAGGTGTTCGCTTTGTACAGGTGTACTCCGGCGGTGGACATGGAGACAGCAATTGGGATGCACACAACAAGGTAAACAATAATCACCAGATTCATTGTGATGCAACTGACACACCCATTTATGGACTGTTAACGGATCTCAAACAGCGAGGACTGCTTGATGAGACGCTTGTTGTTTGGACGGGCGAGTTTGGGAGAACACCGACTTCGGAACGCGACCTAGGGCGTGACCATAACCCGAGAGGTTTTTCTGCATGGTTAGCCGGCGGTGGCGTAAAGGGCGGGCAAATCATCGGTGCCACCGATGACTTTGGTTATGAGTCGATCGAAAACAAAGTGCATGTGAATGACCTGCACGCAAACATTCTAAATATTCTTGGCCTGGATCATACTGCTCTTACTTATTTCCACGCCGGGAGGGATCATCGTTTGACGGATGTGCATGGCCGGATCTTACCAGAGTTGCTCGGCTAAACTCTTTACGATGACCGAAAGAATTCACAGAGCATGATTGTTGAACTCGTTCAGACTCAAACTAGTGATGGATTAAGATTGCATGGTGCACTGAATCAGCACCCTGATGTCGATGGACATGCGGCTGGCGTAGTTGTTTGCCTTCACGGTGTAGCCAGTAACTTCTACACTTCAAGCATGATGGCCACACTCGCAAGTGAGATTGCATCGGATCAGTACGATGTGTTGCGTGTGAACACGCGCGGCCGGGATAACTGCTGCACGATGGCAACCAATCGCGGCGGCACACGCATGGGTGCCGCGTATGAGATCATTGATGATTGTCGCCGCGACGTGCATGCCTGGATCGACCTGTGTAAATCGCGCGGTTATGAACAGGTCGTTTTGCTTGGTCACAGTCTCGGGGCGATCAAGGTAATTTACGCTGAAGCAAACGAACCGCATGAAGAAGTCAGCCAGGTGATCGCATTGTCACCTCCGCGACTTTCACATATGGCTTTTATTAATGGGCCGCGTAGTGCTGAGTATGATCAGTCGCTTGCCGTGGCTGATCAAGCGATGGCAATGGGGCAACCGGGTAAGCTTATAGATATTACGTTTCCGTTCCCGTTGTTGATTGCTGCTGGTTCGTATGTCGATAAGTATGGACCGGGTGAGCGATACAACATTCTTGAGCATGTTGCACACTTGCGAACACCAACTCAAGTGTGCTTCGGATCCGAAGAGCTCACAGGTTCAGTTGCATTTGAAGGGCTGCCGGAGTTGATTTCTGAAAGGGTCGCTGGCAGCGGTGCAGAATCGATGGTAACCGTCGACGTTGTTGATGGGGCTGATCATATGTATAGCCAACGCCGAGATGAATTGTCCACGTGGGTCACCAGACAGTTAATGGATGATTGAGTCTGAGATCTATTTGAGTGTTGGTTTTTGAAAACAACCAATATCCTGATAGCGTCACAGTTCTAACAGGCAGAGCTCAAACCTGCGGTGCTAACTATCGTCTTTTGGTGCAGCTAGTTGTGAGACGACTTGCAGGACGCCATTTAGATGCGCCAGTCGTGGCCCGAAGCGATCGACAAATTCCTGCAGCATGTAATCACTGTCGACCAATGCGTCTTCGTTGTATGTTACTTCGTCGGTAACAGAGGACAGAAACTCGTTTTGTACTTTGCCGAGAATCTCAGCGGCTTCGCGACACTGTTCAGCCAGTTCAGGATTAGCTTCTTTCCAGCGTTGTAAGTCTGCGCCACGCTGTTTCTGTTGGTTTTGCGTTTGTTCGAGGAGTCCTGCTAACAGTTGATTCGACTTCTCTTGTTCCGCAATCATGCGTCGCATGAGCGAAGCAAGCAGCGTGTTGGTGTCTTCACCTTGTGCAGTTGGATCTTGCGAAGGCGATGCGGAGACATCAATGCTAAACATTGGGGTCAACGGGTTTTGTTTAGGATCTTGTGACATTTTGGCTGCGAACTCCGATAAACGCTTATCTATATATAGTAATCGGTCGGCAGAATTTACGCCATTTCTTTGCACGGATCAATTCCGGATCATTTTTGAGCTAAAGTCGATCTCCCTTTTGTCCGATTTTCCGATCTATCACGTGTCCTCAAACCGCTGGAAAAATAGGCGGTTTTGGTATTGCAGGTGAATTTTGAATTCTTTGTTACGGCAGGCGACTTAGAAAGCGATATATGAGCTCGAGCAAATCAAAAACAACGATTGGGTTTTTGACCGTGCTGGAATTTGATTCTGTTGGCAGCATTGGCGGGTACTTGATTCTGAATATCAGTGCGCGGCCACTAGAGTTTCACTGTACTTCGCCGGTAAAGGCTAACAGGGCTCAGGAAATCCTATACGGAAATACGCTTAAGCCTTATCTACATGGTGAGGTCGTTTCCACGGCACTGGTCAGCAAGGCATCCATTAAGCCGGATTTTGTTCTGGTGAATGATGTTACGCTGGCCACGGATGGAAAACTTGATTGTCCACGGTTGTGGTTACAGCGTTTAAGCGAAACGCCACCGCCGGCATCTCAATTTCAATCAGTCGACATTGAACGATGGAGATGCTGTATGGAACAAGGGTTAGATTTGGATGGGCTGCAAGTTACCGAAACGCTTTCTCAGTTGTATGAGACGGTTGATCTTGATGAACCTTTTCAGCGAATCCAGTCTGCGATAGAGGAAGCGCGTCGCGGGGCGCGAGCAGCCTAGAGACCATGTCGTTGTAATTGGCGATTCAAATGTAAGTGAATAGGAATTAAGAGATGTGGTTTGGACGCCGCCGAAATGTTGAGCCGCACAAGCCCGAATCAGTTTCCCAAGCTGTTGAGGTCATCAGCTGGAATCGCAATATCGGTGATGCTCCGGAGTCCCTTACACCGCCTGTAGACTTCTTTACCACAGGGTGGAATTCAGCCATTGCACGTTCTCCTCGCGTTGATTCGGACGACGTGGATCTGTTTGCAAGCAAGCCGCACGTCGTGTCGTTGAGCGTGCGTCACCCCAAGGTTCAGGTTAGGGGTTTCCGGTTTCCGGAGTCTGCTCAGTGGTCAAGTTTTATGCCGGCAGACTCTGAACAGAAGATTGACCGAAATCGCGCGCAGCGACGAAACAAAGCGCGACGGCGTAATGAGGATAACGATCAACCGCAAGCTACACGGATGCAACCCCCAAAGGATATCGTCAAACTCGAAGACAGGTTGTACTACTTGTTGCAACCACCGCTGGAGTCCATTATCGCTTCAGCATCACTCCGCTTTCCATTTGAACCGTTCCCATACCAGTATGAAGGTGTTGCATTTCTGTTCCCGAGATTCGAAGCAGTGCTTGCTGATGAAATGGGATTGGGTAAGACCATGCAGGCGATTACAACGATTCGCATGTTATTGGTTTCAGGACAGTTGCGCCGCATTTTATTGGTGTGTCCCAAACCGCTGGTGAGTAACTGGTTGCGGGAGTTTGCTACCTGGGCACCGGAGATTCCGATTGCTGCAATTGAAGGAGATCAAAAGCGCCGTGAGTGGCAGTGGAGACAGCATGAGCCTGCAGTGAGAGTGGCAAACTATGAGTTGATCGTACGGGATCACATGTTCGTAAGTGAGGAAGGTAATCACTTTGATTTAGTTGTGCTCGACGAAGCACAACGGATCAAGAATAAATCTAATACCACGAGCCAGGTGATTCGTGGTATTTCCCGGTCACGTAGTTGGGCACTTACCGGAACACCTGTGGAAAACAGTCCGGATGATCTGGTTGGATTGTTTGAGTTTCTTAGTCCCGGTTATTTGCATACAGGTATGCCGGTACCAAGAATGGCCGAGTTGGTTGGCGACTTTGTCTTGAGGCGTACCAAGGATATGGTCATGACCGAATTGCCCCCCAAGATGTATCGGGATGCGGAGATTTCGCTTAGCCCGGAACAATGGGCCACGTACCAGGGGGCTGAAGACAACGGTGTTATTAAACTCGAAAACATGGGTGCGGAGCTTACGATCCAGCATGTTTTTGAATTAGTTTTGCGTCTGAAACAGATCTGCAATTTCGATCCTGCGACCGGTGCTAGTAGCAAGTTGGATCGGCTAGAAGCAGATTTAGAAGAGGTTGCGGCCAGTGGTAAGAAAGCAATTGTATTTAGCCAGTGGGTTAAGACACTGGAAAAGATTGCACAGCGCCTCGAAAGGTTTAATCCACTTGAGTATCACGGTAAAGTGCCTTCGAAGCAGCGTGATCCG
>CEQQ01029837.1_pt1 | contig 10113 bp, 8 predicted proteins | sample 531041 | NCBI WGS metagenome assembly CEQQ01 (sample SAMEA2621222, study PRJEB7988) | marine metagenome | biome: marine biome (ENVO:00000447); feature: deep chlorophyll maximum layer (ENVO:xxxxxxxx); material: "saline water (ENVO:00002010), including plankton (ENVO:xxxxxxxx)" | depth 150 m | reverse complement strand
TGCCTCAAACAAGATACGTCTTACAACAAGCATTAAGTTTTGGATTGAATCCTATAGTAGTAATCAATAAAATTGACAGGCCTGAAAAACGTCCTGAATCTGTACTCAGTGAGATTGATGATTTATTCTTAGAATTAGCAACTGAGGACTCTCAATTAGAATATCCCGTAGTTTACGCATCTGCAAAAGATGGTTACGCAATTAACCAACTTGAAGATACTCCCAATGATATCAGTCCTATATTAGATATGATTTTAGAACACGTACCTTCCCCAAAAGGATCAAGTACAGAACCTTTTCAGTTATTGGTCACAGCATTAGGATACGACGATTATGCGGGCCAAATAGCTATTGGTAAAATTTCTAGAGGAACTATATCTCCCAAAACACCATGTACTTTAATTTCTGCTGATGGCAATCACTCTTCTAATTTCCAAATAGAAAATGTTTTTGTATATGAAGGAATGCAGCAAATCAAAGTAGATAATGGATTAGTTGGAGATATTATTGCAATTACTGGATTAGATAATGTCGCCATTGGTGACACTATTACTGATTCAATCAATCCAGAACAACTACCACCAATTAAAGTAGATGAACCCACAGTTAAAATGGCTTTTGGCGTCAACACATCTCCATTAATGGGTAGAGAGGGTCAGCATCACACTTCAAGAGAATTGTTTAAACGATTATCTGATGAATTGAGAACTAATGTGGGATTAAGATTGGAAACTACAGATAGCCCTGATGAATTCAATGTTAGCGGAAGAGGTGAGCTACATTTGTCGGTATTAGCAGAAACCATGAGAAGAGAAGGATATGAATTTCAAGTTTCTCAAGCAAAACCTATTTTGAAAGAAATCGAAGGTAAAATTCATGAACCTTACGAGAGACTTCATATTGAAACAAATGAAGATTATTTTGGAGTATTAAGTGAAAACTTGAATAGACGATTAGGAGTACTAGAAGACGTAGTTAATGATGGTTCCGGAACACTAAGGTTGCGATTTTTAGTTCCAACTAGAGGTCTAATAGGGTTTAGGTCATTTTTCCAGAATGCCACTCACGGAGATGGAATAATGTCTAGCCGATTCGCAGAATATAGACCTAAGTCTGGTGATGTCAGAAGATCATCTCAAGGCTTTTTAGTTGCTTCTGAGAAAGGCTTATCTGTTGCATATGGCCTCATTAATGCTCAAGAAAGAGGTAAAACTATGATTGATAGCGGTGTTGAAGTTTATGAAGGAATGATTGTAGGCTTGAATTCTAGAGCTTCTGATCTAGTAGTGAATGTATGTAAAGAAAAAAAATTAACTAATATGAGATCTTCTACAGCTGATATAGTCACTAAATTAATTAGGCCATTAGATCTTTCATTGGAAGAATCTTTAGATATTATTTCTGAAGATGATTTGATTGAAATAACACCCGAACACTTACGTCTTAGAAAAAAAATCCTATCCAGTACAGAAAGGCAAAGAAAAGAAAAATCTCAAAAAAGCTCTTAGTTGTTTTTCGTATTCTGATGTACACTACCTTAAAACACTTTAAGGATCTTGAATATGATAGAAGTAGGTAGTATTGCTCCTGATTTCATACTTACCTCCCATACAGGAGATGAAATAAAACTCAGTAGCTACCGATCACAAAAAAATGTAGTGCTTTCATTTCACATATATTCTTTCACTGGGGGTTGAACTCACCAAGTTTCATCGTTCAGGTTGAACAATAAAGATTTTGAAAACAATGATACTCAAATTTTAGGAATTAGTTGTGATTCTAAGCCTGCTCAAACGGCATTTGCTGGATCTTTAGGCTCTATTCCCTATCCATTACTAGCAGATTTTTACCCACACGGTCATGTTTCCCAACTTTATGGAGTATTCAATGAAGAAAAAGGTACTCCACTTAGAGCCGTGATAATAATAAACAAAGAAGGCAAAGTAGTATTTAGTAAATCTTACTCAGCTGCTGGAGATTTAGACCCAAAAGATATCCTGAAAGAAATTAAAAATCTTTGTTAGATAATGTTTAAATCGGGCGACAGTGTGATTCTTTATGACAAAAAAGAACGAGTTTATTTAATACAAATAGATACAGAATCACAATTTGAATCTCACTTAGGTAATATTTCTCATAGTGACATTATCGGACTTGATGAGGGTGCATGGATTCAAACAAATAATGGACACTGGTTGTTAGCGTTTAAGCCCACTAAAAATGAGTTCATAGTCAACATGGACAGAATTGCTACAGTTATTTACCCAAAGGATTCTGCAGCCATAATTAATAAAGCTAATTTAAAATCTGGAGCAAGAGTAATTGAGGCAGGGTCTGGATCTGGTAGCTTGACTATCTCAATTGCAGAAACAATAGGCCCTGATGGACATTTATATACTTATGACCTCAGAGAAGACATGTCCAAAAAATCTCAATTAAATCTCAAAACGATTTTACCTAATTCTAACAATGTAACATTTAAAATCGGAGATGTTAGTCATCAAATCGATGAACATGAAGTTGACGCTATAATTCTAGACCTACCCGAACCATGGGAAGTGGTTGATCAAGCTTTAAAAGCATTAAAGTACGGAGGCATCATAATTTCATTTCTTCCCACTATCATTCAGGTTTCAAATTATGTCGACACATTGAGGGATTGTTTGCAATTCACATTAATTGAAACAACTGAACTATTAGAACGATCGTGGACTGTGGGGGGAAGATCAATTCGACCGGATCATAGAATGACAGGACATACAGGCTTTATTACTTTTGCCAGAAAATGCTTCGTTAGACCTGATAAAGAATCTACATAAGCTTGTAAGAGATATGTCTTTTAGTAATCTCAATATTCTCACTATAATCAAAAGTGTGAATTTCATTATTAAAAATTTGTAACTCTGATTCATCTAGATTTTTAGCTTGTATTAAAACTTTGAAATTACCTAATCCCGTTTGATCTACCAAAGAAAAGAGTAAATTTTGAATTCGCCTATTATTAAACATATCAATATTTTTGATTTGATCAAAACCTAACAGTTCTAACCAATTTTTCTGAGTATCAAAAAATACAGTTTTAAATTGATTTTGCTCCCCTACTGACATCAAATGGGAAAAATTTACATGTGCTGTTATATCTTGATGGCCAATTCTTTGTAATAGATTTCCCCCATCAGAATGTTGATAATAAGTTTGAATTAACTTATGTGATTTTTCCATTGAAAAATATATGTCTTCTAAATATCCATAATCAATAGTTATCATAAATCCAGAATTCATTTTCTCTGAAATCTTACTAACCCAATCTTCTACGTGAAGATTCACTGGACCTCTGTAGCCTTCCAAACTTGTAACATTTAAAGGCCTTAGAAAATCAGCTAACTCTGGTGAAGGAAAGTTTAAAGTCTCTTGTAATTCTCTACTATTTCTAAGAGACAAGAATACTTCTTGAACAGTATTGTTATGGACTTCAAATAATTTAACTGGCATAGCATCAAATAATTCATTAGATATAACAACGTGAAAAATATTTAAATCATTTGTCGCATTTTGTATTTTTGGGTTGATAGAATTTATCAAATTAATATCATGAATATAATAATTTGTAGCATCAAACATCTTTGAGTCAATTATTTGGAAAGACCTCAAAATATCAGTAGCAAGTAAGTCATCTCCTGCACCATCTTCATATATTAAAAAAGGCACAGGTGAATCTAATATTTTCCACATATTAAATAATTGTTTAGCTAAACAAAATGCAAAAACAGGGTGAACTCTAGGACTAGTAAAATAATCTCCATTAACACCGAACGGGTTCAACGAGCTTCTGTAATAACCTGAATCTCCATATAATGCCATATCCATAAACACATCAAATGGAATCATGCCCTTATCATTAATTAATGAAGCAATTTGGCCTTCAGGGGAATTATTTGAATATGATGACTGCAATTATTTTTTGGTTTGACCATTCCTGTCCCAACCAGAACCAGGCATAGAATTTCGGAATTCTTTAGTGTTATTGCAGAATTTACAAGTACCTATACTTGTAGGGCCATTAGGTTGTTCAATAATCCAATGACAACCTTCTGCACAATCGTCAACAATTAATTTTTTAGTCAAGTTATCTCCCTCGAATACGCTTATCTATCTGAAATCTGGATAAATTCACGGTCTAATTCTCCAACATATTGCAGTCGGGGCCTCAAAAGAATGTTGTTGTCAAACTGCTCAACAACTTGAGCTGTCCAACCAGGAATTCTACCCATAGCAAATATTGAAATAAACAAATCTTCTGGAATATCTAGCAAAAAATACATAGCACCTGAAAAGAAATCCACATTTTGACAAATTCCTTTTCTTGCATAAGGTTGCATCGCTTCAAGTACTTTTTGAAGAATTGAATACCATTTCGGTTCACCTTTACGTTCTCCTAAAGCCTTTAAATCGTCTTGCAAATGTAGTGATCTGGGATCTACAGCTTTATAAACCCTATGGCCAAATCCCATAATTCTTCCACCGCCATCTAATGTGTCTTTAATATACTGTTCTGCCTTACTTTCATCACCAATCTCCAATGACATAGTCATTACTGATTCAGCAGCTCCACCATGAGATGGACCTTTAAGTACAGCAATACCAGTTGTAACTGCACAATGAAGATCAGCTTGAGTAGAAGCTGCAACTCTTGCCCCAAAAGCTGAGGCGTTTAAACCATGCTCAGCATGTAATACAAAGTCTTTATCTATTAATTTTGCATCTTCTGGATCGGGAACAGTACCAAAAAGCATATATAAAAAATTTGCAGCAATACTTAATTTAGGATCCGGAGTAATAGGATCTAATCCTTGTCTAATTCTAGCGTGTGCTGCAACTATAGTAGGAGCCTGAGCTGTTAGTTTAGTTCCTTTCCTCAAAGTGGCTTCAGATGAATTATCATCGACTTCTGAGTCAAATCCAGCAAGAGCTGAAATGGCAGTTCTCAACACATCCATAGGATGAGCATCTTTAACAATCTCTATCAAATCAATAATTTCTTTAGGCAATCCCATATTTGATTTCAATTCTTTAGAAAAAGATTCCAATTGAGAAGATGTGGGTAATTCACCCATCATAACTAAATAACTAATTTCCTCAAATCCACAATTCTGAGCTAAATCATCAATTGAATAGCCTCTGTAATAAAGCTTACCTTCTTTTCCGTTAATAAAACTTGATGTGGTTCGATCAATATAAACTTCTCGTAATCCACGATAAAGGGTCACACCTTCTTCAGTCATAAAATCTCCTTCGTAATAGATATGACATGCAGTAACACACATCATTAAGAGTAAAGCTTAGCCATTCTAGCAACGTGAAAATAGTTGGTCAAGAATAATTCCCATATACACAATTACAAGTATCAAATTTCACAATACTAAGTATTTAATATATACTCGAAAAACAAAAATTTCACTGAAATATAATTTAATATGATCAGTTCAAAAACAAAAAGTTCGATGTTTGTTCCCGAAGTAGTAATTCAAAGAATTCCAATATACCTAAGAATTCTTCAAGAAGAATTAAATTATGGAAATAATGTAATCAGTTCAAAAAACTTGGGTAATCGTTTGCAAATGTCTTCAGCTCAAATCAGAAAAGATTTAAGCTATTTTGGTAAATTCGGGAAACAAGGACAAGGTTATCCTATTGCATTTTTAGTAGAGAAATTAAAGGTTGTTGTGGGCTTAGAACAGAATTGGAATGCTTGCATAATTGGGGCAGGCAGATTAGGTCAATCAATAATCAATTACCCTGGATTTTCACCTGAAGGGTTTAAAATAGTAGCAGCATTTGACTCCAATAATACTAAATCATATTCTGATGAAAACAGTATTCCAATCTTGGGAATGGAAAAACTTTCAAAAACTATTCAAGATAAATCTATTAGAGTAGCTATCGTGTCAGTTCCAGCTATAGAGGCTCAGAAAGTGATCGATCTGTTAGTAATAGAGGGAATTAAGGCAATACTGAATTATGCACCTATTTCACCAAAAGTTCCAAATGATGTTGTAGTAAGAAATATAGATCCAATTCTATCTTTACAATCGATGACTTACTATTTAAAAAGAAACTAGCTGTCTGCTAATATTCTCACATTATTATCAGAAACTTCTAGGAATCCCCCTGAGACATTATTGACCTTTTCTTGAGAACCGTGTCTGGTCAATACTACTCCTGATTTTATAGATGTAATCAATGGAGCATGTCCAGGTAATATTCCTAATTGACCTTCACTTCCAGGAGCAACAACAATATCTACTTCTTCAGAAAAAATCACTTCTTCAGTTGTAACGATTTCAAGTTTCATAATTCCTCTTAATTAGCTGCTGCCATTTGTTTACCTTTTTCTACAGCCTCATCTATTGTTCCTACCATATAAAAAGCTTGCTCTGGCAAATTATCGTGAGTACCTTCCAATATTTCTTTAAATCCTTGAACCGTGTCACGAACTGAAACATATTTTCCAGGAGAACCTGTAAACACTTCAGCAACAGAAAACGGTTGAGTCAAAAATCTCTGGATTTTCCTAGCTCTAGACACAGTAGATTTATCATCATCAGATAATTCTTCAATTCCTAATATGGCTATAATATCCTGTAGTTCTTGGTACCTTTGCAAAACTTGTTGTACACCCATAGCCACATCATAATGATCCTGTCCTACTACAGCAGGTTCTAAAATATTAGAGAAAGATGTCAGTGGATCTACAGCCGGGTATAACCCCTGAGCTGACAATGCCCTATCTAAAGTCATAACTGCATCCAAGTGACCAAATGTAGTAACAATACCTGGATCAGTATAGTCATCTGCAGGAACATATATAGCTTGAACAGAAGTAATAGAGCCATTTTTGGAAGAAGTGATTCTCTCTTCTAAGGCCCCCATTTCAGTTCCAAGTGTGGGCTGATACCCCACAGCTGAAGGCATTCTGCCTAGCAGGGCAGAAACTTCCATTCCTGCCAAAATATATCTAAAAATATTGTCTACGAAAAGAAGTACGTCTTGACCTCTCTCTTCTTTAAAGTACTCTGCCATTGTCAATCCAGTTTGAGCTACCCTTGCTCTAATCCCTGGAGGCTCATTCATCTGCCCAAACACTAGTACTGTTTGTGGCAAAACGCCAGCTTCTCGCATTTCATGCCAAAGATCGTTACCCTCACGAGATCTTTCACCAACACCAGCAAAAACAGATACGCCTTTGTGTTCTGTAGCAATGTTATTAATTAATTCCTGAATGATCACTGTTTTACCAACACCAGCACCACCAAAAGCCCCAATTTTTCCACCTTTAGTAAAAGGTGTCATTAAATCTAAAACTTTAATACCTGTTTCTAAAACTTCAACCTCAGTAGCTTGATCTTCAAAACTAGGTGGTTGTCGATGAATTGGCCATTGTTCTTTTGCTTCTATCTCTTCTAACCCATCTAAAGGTTCACCTAAAGTATTAAATAGCCGCCCTAAAGTGACATCTCCCACTGGAACTGATATAGCATCACCTGTATCTATAGCATCAACACCTCTGCTTAATCCTTCAGTAGGACCCAGTGCTATACACCTAACCCAGTTATTTCCAATGTGTTGTTCAACTTCTAAAATTAATTTTTGGTCACCTATTTTAGTTTCAAGTGCATTAAATACTCCTGGCATTTCCTCAGAGGGAAATTCCACGTCTACAACAGTACCTATTACTTGAACGATTTTTCCAGTTGCCATTTTTTGCTCCAGAGTTTATTTTCTATTTTTATCCTTCTAATGCGGAAACTCCGCCTACAATATCAAGTAGTTCATTAGTTATCATTTCTTGTCTCATTTTATTCATCAACAATGTCAAGTCATCTACCATAGCATTTGCATTATCCGTAGCTTGATTCATAGCTACCATTCTTGCTGATTGCTCACTAGCATTTGCTTCTAATACAGCATGGTGAACTAAGGTTTCGATATACCTTGGTAATAATTTTGATAACACACCGTTAGGAGATGGTTCGTAAATGTACTCAGCATTGGTTTCATTTTCAGTGGTTTCAGAAATAGGCAACAATTGAACCACGGATGGCTTTTGAATAGTGGTAGAAATAAATTGAGCATAAGCTATATAAAAAGCATCTACGGAACTATCTTCAAATGAATCCATCAAAGCTCTTGCGATCTCTATAGTATCTGATGGGGAGGGCCTGTCTCCAATTCCTGAAAAATCAGAAATTAATTCCAAACCACTTCTTTTTGAGTAATCAGTACCTTTTTTCCCAACTGTAATCACTTTCACTGGTACATCTTGGTTAGCAATAAAATCACCTGCAGCACGGATCAAATTAGAATTGAGCCCTCCAGTTAAACCTCTATCTGGAGTAATAATCAATAAACCTACATTATTAATTTCTCTATTATTAGCTAATGGCTGATTATTAATTTCTTCTCCAATTTGACTCATGACGGAAGAAACCATTTTTTCCATGTGATCTGCATATGATCTACCTTGAGTAGCAGCGTCCTGGCTTCTACGTAATTTTGATGCAGCAATCATAGACATAGCCTTGGTAATTTTAGCTGTGTTCTGAACACTACGAATTCTTCTAGATATTTGTCTTACACTTGCCATAAGTTAAATTAATCCACTCTCTTTAAATTCCTCAATGGCAGCGTTCAGATTAGTCTTAGACTCATCACTCAAAACTTCAGATACTTCAGATATCAGATCTGAATGATTGGAGGACATAAATGATTGAAATGCCTGCGACCAAGCTATAACATTTTCTACAGGAACATCATCCAGATACCCTTCATTTAATCCATAAATAATGGCTACTTGTTGTCCTACAGGAAGAGGTACATTTTGACCTTGTTTTAAGATCTCTACACTTCTTTGACCTCTTTCTAATTGCCTTCTTGTAGAGGCATCTAAATCATCTGTTCCAAATTGTGCAAAAGTAACTAATTCTCTGTATTGAGCTAAATCTAGTCGCAACTGACCTGCAACTGCCTTCATTGATTTTGTTTGAGCTGCACTACCTACTCTTGAAACAGAAAGCCCAACATTTACTGCAGGGCGAGTGCCTGCATTAAATAGTTCAGGCTCTAAATATATCTGTCCGTCTGTAATGGAGATCACGTTAGTAGGCACATATGCTGAAACGTCACCAGCTTGTGTTTCAATTACGGGTAATGCAGTAATTGATCCTCCGCCATGAGCATCATCTAATTTAGCTGCTCTTTCAAGTAATCGACTGTGCAAATAAAAAACATCACCTGGATAAGCTTCTCTTCCAGGAGGTCTTTTTAATAACAAGGACATTTGGCGATAAGCCCAAGCGTGTTTTGAAAGATCATCATAAGCTATCAAAACATCTTTACCTTGAGCCATAAAATACTCTGCCATTGCACACCCTGTATAAGGTGCCAAATATTGCATTGGTGCTGCATCAGAGGCGTTAGCTGCGACTACAATGGTATGCTCCATAGCACCTAACTGTTCTAAGGTACCTACAGTTGTGGCAACCTTACCAACTTTTTGACCAATTGCTACATAAATACAGATAACATCTCCACCTTTTTGATTAATAATTGCATCAATACAAATAGCAGTTTTGCCTGTAGTTCGGTCACCAATTATTAATTCTCGTTGTCCTCTACCAATAGGAATGGCAGCATCCACGGCTTTAATTCCAGTCTGTAGAGGAGTATCAACAGATTTTCTAATAGCAACGTTAGGGGCAACAATTTCAACTTCTCTGCTTTCAGTCGTAGACACTGGACCTTTACCATCAATCGGCATTCCAATTCCATCTACAACTCGGCCTAATAATGCTTCTCCAACAGGAACTTGCATCACTCTTCCTGTACCCCTGACTTCAGTACCCTCTTTAATAGTAGCTGGGTCTCCAAGAATCACAATACCAACACTATCTTCTTCTAAGTTCAAAGCCATTCCTGCTATGCCGCCATCAAATTCTACTAATTCGTTATATGCGACTCCAGAAAGCCCATGAACTCTAGCAATTCCGTCTCCAACTTCAATCACTGTACCAACATCAACAACACTAAGGTCTGAAGAATAGCCTTCTATTTGTT
>CEQQ01134553.1_pt1 | contig 10126 bp, 8 predicted proteins | sample 531041 | NCBI WGS metagenome assembly CEQQ01 (sample SAMEA2621222, study PRJEB7988) | marine metagenome | biome: marine biome (ENVO:00000447); feature: deep chlorophyll maximum layer (ENVO:xxxxxxxx); material: "saline water (ENVO:00002010), including plankton (ENVO:xxxxxxxx)" | depth 150 m | reverse complement strand
ACCTGAACATCCAGAATTCCAATTAGGATTTTGATCGGAATTAGGTAAAACTTCAATTTGAGTAGACCCATCACAAGGGAACGAGTAAGTAACTTCATTGCTAATATAATCATAACAATATGGAGACTGACAATCACCGCAATCATCTATCATTGAATTTCCATTAACAACAGCATTGCAATCTGTGCATGTTGAATTCCAATATGAATTCATTTCATCGTTTGGCATTATTAAAGTCTCTGTAGGACCAGAGCAATCTTCAAATGTTATTTCATGGGCAACATAATCATAACAATAAGGTGATTGACATACACCGCATTCATCTAACATTGAATCTCCACCGCAAACACCTGCACAATCAGCAACTAATCCATCAGTGCATTCGGTTTCATCACAAGAGCTATTCCAATATGGATCACCTGCATTTTGGCCTGGAACAACCCATACTAAACCGGCATTACTACACTCAGCTTCGGTCATATCATAAAAAGGCATATGGATTGATATATTATAACAATATTCCATCCAGCAATCCCCACAATCATCTTGATAAAAACCGAAAGGACATGAATCACAAAAATTATTGAAATATGGATCCCCTTGATCCCCTGGCAATACCCACATCATACCGCTAGAAGAACATTCTCCCTCCGTCATATCATAATATGGAACATGGCTAGAAAAATCATAACAATATGGCAGCCAGCAATTACCACACTCATCTTCATAAAAAACTTGAGACTCTATAATTTGAGGACAAGAAGAATAGACAATAGATACTAATAATATACATCTAAGAATACTTAACACTTTACACTCCTATTTTAGGTTACATACCCCAATTGAGAATGATTCTCACCTAAAATTTAAGCATATAGATATATACATTACAATAGTTTTTTCGAACTAGTGTTCGAATTTTAAAACAGCAAGTACTACGAAGAGGATTTTGAAAGAAGGAGGTTTGAAATCATCATTTCAAACTCTTTTTCAGTTAGACTATCTTTTTTACCAAGAAGTAATTCGTGGAACAATCCTCCAACAGCTTTCATGAGAACGCCAGGATTCAGATTTATAAAATCACCTTCTTTGCAACCTTGTTCGATAGTGCTTTCAAGGATAGAGTAAAGTCTTACTTGATAAGTTTTCCAAGGGTGTTCTTTTATTTCTTGTATATGGCTAGGTGCTGTAAATAAAAATTTAAATAAATTATTATCACTCTTAACTACATGGCAAATTTGATCTAGAATTTGAAATAATTTCTTTTTAGGAGGACTGTCATTTAAAATCAAATCCTCAACTTCTATCCATAATAATTTCCAACCTGTAACCATTATTTCTGAGTACACATCATCTTTTGAAGGATAATAATAATATAATGTAGCTTTCCCAAATCCTGCTTCAGATGCTATCTCGCTCATTGTAGTTTTGTCTATACCTGATCTATTGAATACTGACAAAGCTGAATCAATAATCAGCTTTTTACGTAAAATTCTCTCTTCTTTTTTTCTATCACTAACCATATTATCTCAAAATTATAAAGTAATTAAGTTTAATATAATAACACACTATAGATGAAACAATCAAAATATTAAAATGCAATATTTACTTTAAATGTTTTTCTAAATCTGCAAATAGAGTAATTGCTGATTCAAAACACTTATTGCATTCGTTTACGAAAGGCTCATTTTCCTCGAGATTTTTCCTTATAAACACCTCTAAATCACCTGAATCTTCAAATTTATAATACTTTCCTGAACCAGGAATTCTCTTCGCAATCATTTGACCACCTCTTAGGTCGCCTAGATACCTAACATATACATGTGCATAAAGAACACTTTCAGGACATTCATCAAGAATATAATCAACATATTTATGAGTCGAATTAAAAACAGGTATTTTTTTAAAATCTTGGCACAATTCCTGTATGTCTTCTTTAATCAACTCGGATCTTTTTAATTTTTCTGGAATCCTTTTGGCAGCCCTAGTAGAATCAAGCCTTTTTTCCAATGCACTATAACATTCATACTGTTGTTTTAAATATAAAACATACTGCTCATTTAAGATATTTCCACTCATCATAAGGCCCGCAAACCAAGACCTCTCTGCATTTGAGTGTTTTTTTCGTGTAAGTTTCTTTAGACTCATAAAATAATTACCCCTTTATTTTATTCTTCTAATTATCTAATAACTGTAATTTAATCATTATTATCTAAAATAATTTCATTAATTATATTTTGTGCCCTATCAAACAAATCATGTACATGAGAATACTTGAAATCTGCACTTCTACCAATTATTTGTAAATTAGAAAAGCTATTTAAAAATTTATGCATCTTATATAGTTCATTGTTTAAAGAAGATGTTATTATTGGATATGCATATGGTATATCTATTATTTGAGAATCGATCACTTCATTATTTTGAAGTAGACTATTATCCTGCAAAAAAGATATAATATCCTCAGCTGTATATTCTATTTCTGATAAAGACAGCTCTGAATCATAAGGCAGCTCTACAACAATACATGTCTTTCCGCTAGGAGCCATATATTCACTTCTATTTTTCGGTTCATAGATTCTTGTAAAGGGGATATCTTCTTGCGGAAAATAAATAGATGCATTGTCAGTAAGCTTGTTTTTATTTAAGAATAGCACAAACAACCTTAAATTCCTATATTTCAAACTATCAATTAAATTTAAAATCTCATCTGGAATACGAGGATACATGCCTTTAAGCAACAATGGCATTGGCAATGTACTAATTACGACATCACTCTTATCAACACCAATAGTTTTACCATCTTTAAAAACTATATTTTTTATGAACTTACCATCATGAATTAAATTTAAAACTTTTGAATTTAAAACTATTGATTCAGAATCAAGTTTATCTAGAAGTGATGTAAAAATCTGACCAAATCCATATTTTGGATACAAAAATGAACCATCTAAATGCTTAACACTTTCAGATGAGAAAAGACCTTTGAGAACAGATTTTATATCTAAATTTTTCAGCCTTCCACCAGCTATATTTGATGATAGCTGATTTGCCTTGCAACCCCATAATTTTTCTGTATAATTAATCAGAAATAAATCTGCTAAAGTTTTTCCATAGCTATTATATGCCAAATCTTGAAAATTAACGGCCTCTTTACCACCCTTTAATTGGTTAAATATGTTTTCACCTAAGATTTTTATATTCTTGCTAAATCCCATTTTGCATAAAATATCTATTGCATTTATTGGAAAATCAATAAACTTACCATTCCAAAAAATCTTACTTGGAGAGGATACTTTTTGAAGCTCATCTCCTAATAGATCCTTAATTAAATGTGTGACCGCAGGGTTTTTATCATGAAACCTATGAGCCCCTGTATCATATCTGAAATCCCTAAACTCAATTGTTTTGCAATTGCCTCCAATAGCAGAAGATCCTTCATACAAAGCATATTTGATATTGTTTTGATGTGCATAATATGCCGAAGCCATACCTGCAGGTCCACCACCTAATATATGTACATTATCAATCATTTGAATAAACATTGATAGTTGACCACATGCGATTCATATATGGATTATGATAAAAAACACTATCTATCTGAAACTGAGATTCATCATCTAACCTATATCTAAAATCACCAATCATAAGGATTTTTTTATAATTTATATCACTATTCAATTCAATATTGCTTTTCATATCATCTACATTATAATATTTACGATTCACCCCAGTGGACTTAAGGTAAAAATTAATAAGTGGAGTGCTTGCAATGCTATACTCATACTTATCACTAATTAAATATTCTTTGATATTATGTATCGAGGTATAATTTTTATGTTGCCAAGACAAATTAAAAGACACCAAACCTAAGCTGAAGACTAATAGTAATTTTGGTATATTATTTAAGAATAAATTTCTTTTAAATATAATAGGCTGAGAAAGAGATAGTAGGATTAAAAATACAAAAACTATCGGAAGCACATGTCTACTTTTATAAACTACATTCTGGAACATCATAATCCAAGAAAAGTACAATAATGCAGAACCTAACAAAATCTTAATTTTATTATTGTTCTTTAATTCATTCATAATCCATTTACAAACAGATGGGAGCATTAGAAAGATCATAGAAGAAGATATTAGAGTGATACTAGATCTATCTATCCAATAGCCACCTAAACCATCAGCCCAAAATGTATGAATAAAAGATTTAAAACGAAGAATCCAATTATCTTCTGTTATAAAGGTTCCACCATAATCCGAAAAATGTCCAACTGACTGTTTTAAAGCTATATCAATTAAGTCACCTAATCCCGTCATATAAACCATAGGAAATAGCCAAACACCAATTCCTGCAAGAAAGTATACACACAACATATAAATATCATTTTTTGAAATTTTATAAACACATGCTATTAAAGGAATAATAATTAAAGGAAAATAAGATAGTCTAACCCCAAACAAGACAGCCGATAAAAATGCACCAAAAAGAATTTTGTTTCTACTTTTAGATGTTAGGAAATAAAATGAAGCTAGATAAATACTAAGTCCCATTAAATCTGGCATGTATCGACTACTTAATAAGAAAATCATTGGATTAAAAAGGATTATAAAGATGGTAAACAAACCTTCTTTAGAAGTTATTTTAAAATTTGTAATCAATAATGAAAAATATATTATTAAAAAGAGAGATATTGATCCAACAATAGAGAAAGAAAGACCTAGATTACCGATTATTAAGTACATGAATTTTGCAAAAAAACAGAATACAGGATACCCTGGGAAATGAGGTTGTAAATTTGATAAATCAAATTTATCATAGACACTTAAAGCAAAGCGAAGACTATCAATATCCTCTATATAAAATATAGAGGATATTGATTTAAGAATTACTATAGATAATAATAAAACAAGAAGTGAATATTGATTTTTACTAAACATAAACCAAAATCAAATAAAACCTCTTATATATATCTACCATGTAGCTACAGTAGCATCAGAAAAGCCATATGCACTTTGCAGCAAGTCTCTAGCCAATAATAAATTTGCCCTATAAGCTGTAACATCTCCATCTCCAGGAAAAACAGGAGCTGTACCTAAATAGTCATATACAGTCTGTAAAATTCCATCAGAAATAGTTTTCATACTATTGAAATTAAGTGCCATAGCAAAAGCCCTCATTTCAGACCAATGCTTAGAATAATCTTGACACAAGCTAGTGTCTGAAGTACATGCTGCAGTTTCAGTGCCAGCCCATGTACCATCTATATCATCAATAGTATCATTTATATAATGAATTGTATTAGCTGCAAAAAGCTTTTCCCACTCATTTGCAATAATATCTCTTTGTACTAAGATATCAGCAACATCAGCATTGTTAGCGATTAAATGACGACCCATAACATATGCATCAAATATTGCTTGGGTGAAGTCAGTATCATTTCCTGCTGCACCATTATCTCTTTTACCAGCATTAATAGATATGCCTAAGCAAACTTCACTTAAGAAATCTATAGCACTATCATTATTTGAATCTTTAGTCGTAGTTCCACCAGATAACTCAGCATCTGTATAATTTGTTGCATAATCTACAGCTGCACCAAAATATCCAAAAGACTCATCCCAATGATGTGCCATTTCAGTATAATTTTTACCAGATACGATATCAGTATTGTTATCAGTGTCAATAGAACCTATATAGTGAGTAGTTCCTTGGTAATAACTTACTGCTCCCATTAATAATTTCTGCACCATTTGAGGAATATCCATTCCATCAGCAGTATACTGGCCACTTGCAGCAGCAGTAAACCATGCAGGTATTAATGTTGCTGGATCTGAACCATAACCATAAACAGTACAATCAGAAACTTCACAGCTAGCAGTAGCAGCTATTTTACCACTAACACTTTTACTTGATATGTCTCCATATGTAGACTGAACTGAGCTTGGGGTTGTTGATGTAAATATAACCCTAGCTTGGTTTGTTGCATCATTATCGTACATAGATGTAAGTATTGTATGATCAGCTGTAACTTGAGTCTTAATATCATTAATAATAAGATTTCTTACAACTTGCCCACTATAAGATACAGTAGACACTCCATCAGCATCCACAAACTCATATGTTGTTGGTGCAGCAGGCATCGTAGTATCTGTAGCATCTGTAGCATCAGCTACAGGACATGTTGGACAATCTTCTTCAGCACATGAGAAAAACATTGCTGAAGCAAGCATTGTGCAACCAACGATTTTTAACATTCTATTCATTATTCTTCCTTTCTTTACTATTTACCCCAATTCTTTACTATTAAAGGTTATATTCAAAACTGATATTAATTTGTCTTCTAGGAGCAATAATAATACCAGAGCTTTGATTAGCAGCTGTTTTACCTGGGTTTGAATGTAATCGAGACCCCATGTAAAGCTCATCAAATAAGTTCTTAACATTCAATGAAATGTTGAAATTGCGAGTAATCTTATAATTCGAGCTAAAATTCCAAACTTGATGCTCTGGTATTGGGCCTGCAATTCCTAATCCAAAAACATCATTTTCAAAGTTTTCAAAATCTGTATATGATTGACTAACATATTTAAAATCTATTCTAGAATTAAACTTATTGTTGAAGTTATGCTCTAAACCAACCATCAGCGTATGAGCAGGAGCATATGGCAATTCTTTACCAGCAATACTAACAATTCCACTCTCACCCTTAACATTAGTCTCTAATTCACCCTCTAATACACTAGTATTTAGATAACAATAAGACAAATTGATACTAGGTAAAAACATAGAATAATTAGATAATGAAAGTACTGATCCTAACTCTATTCCCTTACTTTCAATTTTACCTAAATTTTTAAAGGCCGTAGCACGTCCTGCTGCAACCAAGTTCTCAATATCAACATGAAAGCCTGATAATTCGACATCAACTATATTATTCTGAAATCTAAAACCTAATTCCTTATTCCAGCTTTTTTCAGCTTCCAAATCTAGACCTTCTGCAACAGGATTGTCTCCGAAACCAACAATAGCAATAGTTCCACTAGATGGAGGAGTAAATCCTCGATGGATACCACCAAATATATTAAAAGAACCCATTTTTTTATTAAAACCTAATCCTGGAAGAAATACCATTGTAGTTTTATCTTCATAAGAAGAACCATTCAATCTATCTATTTTTTCTTGCTCAAAAATCTCCAACCTAAATCCAGGCTCTAGTATAAATCCTGTAAAATTATATACTTGAGAGAAAAAGCCTGAAAAGGCCATTGACTCATAGTGATGGCTTTGACCTGCAGCTGGATGATCATCAGAATCAATACTGTCCCATTCTCCATTACCCATACTATCGAGCCAACCTTCATCATTTTCACATATACTTTGATTTGGATTGCAATCAATAAAATCTTCAGCAATATCACCATTCTCTGGATTATATTCACCATTGTTGTCTAAATCAAAATAATCCCATTCATTATTAGCATAAGATGCTTCCCAGCCATCATCTCCTTCACATATAACTTGATTAGTATATGGGCCTGCAGTCATCAACTTACACTCTGTAAGCTTCTCTGCAGGCATATAATATAATTCCGCCCTATTTCTAAGCTTCCATCCTTCATTATTATCAAAGTATGATTCTAAATAGCCTTTTTTCTTATCATCAAGAAATCTCTCAAAATAGACTCGTGCACCAACCTCTGTCTTAACATTTGAATTGTGTTGGATTAAATACTTACGTTCTAAACCGGCCACATAAAAAGTTCTCAAAATACCTAAACTATACTGACCGTCACCTCGTCTCACCTTAGTCTGAGAAGAACCAGGGGCTAATATCGTAGTACCTGAAAGGTTCCAAAAGACATCGTTCTCTCTCCACCATTTTCGATTAAAATAGCTAAAGAAAGCAGTCGTAGCCATCTTTATCTTACTGCTAATATTTTTCATGTGAATCAAGTCTGCAGAGCCTCTGATAATATCAAAATTATCAAAATCCTTAGGGTTATATGTTTTTAAACCAGCATCCTTATTCTCTACCTCTTCATCAAATGAATGCTGAGTCAAACCTGTATAGGTTGCATTTGAATATTCATCATTAAGGTTTAATTTAAAATATAGACTCTCATCTTTCGATTTCACATAGTTTGTTTTAAATGTTATATTAAATTGTTGAAAGCTATTATTGTCCCTAAAACCTTCACCTTGCTTATATAAGAATTGCAGATTAGGATTAAACTTCGATTTAAAAGGATTTCCTATTTCAATAAATGAACTATATAAGCCATTGTTTCCGCCCATCAACTTTATTGTATAATATGTTTTAAAACTTGGCCTTTTTGTTAAATAATTAATAACTCCACCCATTGTTTGAGGTCCATATAAAATCGCAGCACTTCCCTTCACAACTTCAACTTTACTAATTCTTTCTGCTGGAGGATTATAGTACATATTAGGATATACATATAATGCAGGTTGTATTGGCACTCCATCCTCTAAAATTAAAACTCTTGAGCTTCTTCTAGGATTGAGACCTCTAATACCTACGCTGATACGTGAATTACCAATACCATCATCTGAAAAGCCATTGATACCTGGTATATATTCAAGCATCTCCTGGGTTCCAGTAGGTTTTATTAATGATATTGTATTCGCATCAATTGCAGTAGAAGCTCCTACCATAGACTTGCGATTGGTTGAATTAATAATTTCCAACTGCTCCAATTGAATAGATCGAATATTTAAAGTAATATATTCAGCAGACATATTATTAGTTATTGTAACTGATTTATAGTATGTATCATAACCAATAAAAGCAATTTCAATACCATATTCATCACCGGCCAATAAAGCAATTTCAAAATATCCATCTTTAGCTGAAGAGGTTCCAACTTTATCACCATTAGAATCAATAGCAACAATATTAGCACCCTCTAATGCCTGACCAGCTGAGCTATAAATATATCCTGAAAAATATGCATTAGAGGCATAAGTGAAACTAAAACATGTAACCAGCGTCAATAAAAATTGATAAGAAATAAACATAATTAAAATGTCCTCGGATTATATACTGCAATATAATTTTTAGAATTAGGCATAGATAAGTTGCAGTAACTTCCAGTACACTCTTCTTCTTCTTGCGGCTCTAATAAAGCATCATCTTCACATGAATAGAGACTTAGCCCCAAGATCATTATCAACATTACTATAGAAACACTTTTAGGCAATGAGCTGTCTATGTTATTTTTTGATTTTATCATATATATCTACAACCTTATCCATTTCAATTATATTAGAATAACCATAACCTTTTAAAATACCTTCAATTTCAAGCGAGAGGCCTGATTGATAATAATCTACCAAAGCATCAAAATCTTTTACATCCTTTGATGCTGTTTTAAAATCTTTGATTCTAAAAAAACCATTTTTAATCGGTAGTAGCCTATCGTTAGAAGTGGCACTAATATATTTATAGAATGAATTGTAAGCTTTTTTAAAATCACCTTCATCTTCACCTATCATAATATGCAATTCATGATGGTGCTTAGATAAAAAATTGAAAGCTTCAACGGTATCTATAAACATACTTCTTTCACTAGACATGCCGCATGGAATTATGATGCCTATAAAAACAGTAAACAAAAGCAACTTCAATCTAATCATTCGAGCCTCCTTTATTTGAATTGCGCCATAAAAACAAAAGACAACATATACTAAGTATCCAAGTAACAAATTCTATCAAGCTAGGGTCACCATTATAACCAAAGAAGCCTTTCAGGAGGCCTCCTATTGCTCCTTTATCATGCATTATTGGATACCTATACTCAATACACTCATCGCCTTTCCATTTATAAACACATTTTTCTTTAGATTCTATCTCTTCATGCTTAACCTTTATGATATCAGGATTTATATCCCATATTCTAGAGGCCCATTTCTTTGCTTTTGTTCCCTTGTCAAGACTGAATATTTTTGTATCTCCATTCATTCTAGTAGAAAGAATAGATTCATTTTGAATTTCTGTTTTTCCACCAAAGTAAGGAATGACCCCGCCTGATTCAAGTTCATGGATACCATATGTCAACATTCCTGCAGCAACAAGAATTAAGAATGCCGAAGTTACAT
>CEQQ01004615.1_pt1 | contig 10155 bp, 8 predicted proteins | sample 531041 | NCBI WGS metagenome assembly CEQQ01 (sample SAMEA2621222, study PRJEB7988) | marine metagenome | biome: marine biome (ENVO:00000447); feature: deep chlorophyll maximum layer (ENVO:xxxxxxxx); material: "saline water (ENVO:00002010), including plankton (ENVO:xxxxxxxx)" | depth 150 m | reverse complement strand
GTTTTAGTGTGTGAATTGAATTATAACAGGACTCACGGATGTACCGTTTACTATAAGTCGCCTCTTAGGTTAATCCTGTTATCACAGCGAGACCATATTCTCTTGCAAACCAGTGAATATATGTACTGCGATTTTTGAGCCATAACTTGAAGGGGGCTTTACTGGTTTAAAGCATCGTGAGTTAATAATCGTCGTACGATTCAACAATTCTTATGTAGGTATAGACGCTGTTAAATGAATCTCTATCGTATCTCACTCACCTTTCTTGCTTTATCTCTGATATTTAACAGCAACCTTCTGGCGCAGAATCAGAGCAAGAAGTCATCACTTCCTGAAGGCGTCAAGGTAATCAAGGATATTGAGTACGCTCGGCACGATGGCATTTCCTTAAAACTAGATTTGTACGTTCCTGCGAGTGCTCAAGGAAAAATTCCCGTGATTGTTTTTATCCATGGGGGCGGTTGGAAAAATGGAAGTAAAAACTCAGGTAAACAAGGTGCTTGGCTGGTTCCCCACGGTTTTGCGATAGCGAGTATTAGTTATAGGCTTACCGATGTTGGACAATGGCCGGACCAGATTAACGATTGTTATGCTGCAGTTCGCTGGCTTCGAAAGAATGCCAGGAAATATGGTTTAAACGGGGATCGGTTAGGATGTTGGGGCACCTCTGCAGGTGCGCATCTGGCAGCACTTGTGGGCACGCGACCGTATCCCGGCAAAGAGCGGATATCAAGTCGGGTTCAGGCAACAGTTGACTGGTTTGGTCCAACCGAATTATTGTCGATGCCTCCAAATAATGTTGGTAACGGTAGGACTGAAGAAGATGTTGCCAACAGCAACGGTGCTAAGTTGTTAGGTGCTACAGTAAAAGGTGTCCCTGAACTAGCAAAAGATGCAAGTGCATTGGATAACGTATCTGAAGATGACTCTCCCTTCTTAATCATGCATGGTACTGCGGATCCTGGAGTGCCAATTAGTCAAAGTGAAAAACTGCACGCTGCGTTGACGAAGGTTGGGGTGCCATCGACTTTTGTTGCTATAGAGGGTGCCAAGCACGGAGGGCGGGAATTTAATACGCCCATGGCTAAGAAAGTCTTCTTAGAGTTTTTTACAAAATATTTGAAGTAGCGCATTCGCTGACAAATCTGGTTTGAATTGTTATTTCAGCTCGCTCGGTAGTTCTGTAAGAGGAGTGAGTTCCAGAATGTCAGTTTGGTACCACTGTGATTCCTGAGTCGTGCCTGATGCCTTGTCCGTAAATCGGAATCCTGCAACATGCGCTGGATAATGGTGACCCTCTGCTGATTTCTTCCAGTCACTAAACACATGCCGTGTGTCGGTGTAGTCTATTGCCGTGAGTCGTTTTGTTTCTTTATCAAAAAACAGATCAATAGGTTCGGTTATAGATTCTGTTACGCGCAATCCAAAAACAGGTTTGTTATTAATCTGAACATCTGGAATTGTCTCGATTTTGGAATTTTTATCGAGCAAAATTCGGAGGCTCCAAGCCCAGCAGAGCACTCTTACTTTATCTTTGCTACGTTTGGTGGTGCCTACCCACCAGGCAGTACCAACTTTAACTACTGATGATCGATTAGCCTTCGTTTTTCCTTCCATTAATGGAGTCTCTGTCGCAGTGATCAATACTCGCTCGCTAAAGCGAAAGATGTCCAGCAAGTTATCTTCGCCGCCAATCGCTTTGATCACCGTATCTACCACTGGATTGGTAGGTGCGCGTGAGTCATCATCGGCGCTGAGAATACATGTAAACAGAAATGGTACGAGCAACGAAAGGTTTATTAATTTCTTCGGCATCGATCTTGTTTCCAAAGTGATATCACGTTGGTGGAATGGAACAGTGAGTTTCGGTCTTTAACTTCCCAAATTCAGGGGTCGCGGCTGATGATGTGTCAGTGACATCAATGCAATTCTATCAGACCGTCTCATACCCATCATGCTGACTGACGGTGAGCTAATTACAGAGCTTGGCGCGCGCAGAGTTAAACCACGTACTGTACTGTGATAGCAGATCAAATCTGAAAAAGGTGGAGATGGATTAGCTTAAATAATGCCGGCCATTTCCTGAAGCATCTTCCAGTTTTCTAATCGGTCTTCCTGAGCGAACATCAGAAGATCGGATGGATTACCCTCTTTGTCGAAGTGCTTTGAAAAGCGTCCTTCGCTTCGGCAAAAGTCGATAAAGTCGACTTGCTCACCGGTTTTAGGATTCGTCCACCAATCGTTTTTCATGCCAGGATTTCCTTGCAGTGAAAGCCGGTCGCGGATCTTATCACCTTTTTCCGGATCATAGACCATCATTGGGAATGCCCGAGAATCAACAGCGAGACGAGCTTGATCTGCAGCCATGTTATCTGCCACACCGTGTTCCGGCTGGCAAGTTGTATAGCAGCTGATTACGCTCGGTCCGTTATATTCCATGGCCCGAATAATACTCTTATAGAAGTGATTGGTATGAGCTGCAGTCGTCTGAGCAACAAACGTTCGCGGATGCATCATGGCAATCTGAGCGATTTCCTTACGACGTTCCTGCTTTCCAGCATACTTCTTGCCGTGGATGCTCATCTTGGTGTTTTGACCCGTGTAGGTACTCGTTGAAGCCTGGCCACCGGTGTTTGAATATACCTGTGTATCCAAGACGAATATATTTACATTCATGCCGGATGCAAGCAGACGCGACAGCGACTGGAAGCCAATATCAAACATGGCACCATCACCACCGATACACCAGATCGGCTTATCCTCCCAGCCGATTTGATTCCAGCGTGCTCGAACACCCATGGCATCAGCCGGTGCGTTTTCAAACAAGGAGTTTGTCCACGGCACGAGATATGGATTGTATGGGTAGGTTGATGTGTAAACGGTGTTACAACCGGTGGCGGCGACGATTCCCCACTGATCGCCGTACTTGGCGCCGGTGGCAGCACACATCATACGAAGTGCCGTACCTTCGCCACATCCAGCACATGATCCAGCACCGCCGACGTATACGTGCGTCGACTCCTTGAGCATCATGTCGATCAAGAGATTGTCGTTTACGTAATCTTCGTTGGTTGGACCGAATTCTTTGAAATAACGGTGACTCTTGCGGATACTCTCCATGACGTTTTCAGATTTTGGAATCATTTCCAAAGCCTCATCGTCACAGACAGTCACGCATTCTGCACATCCTTTGCACTTACTTGGGTCGATTAGGATTGCGAAGCGACCGCCGTCCTTCCCTTTTTTAATGGGCCCATCGTAGTACTTTCGAGTCTTGGACCACTGCTTCTCGAACATGTCGCGGTCAGCTTCATCTTCGATTCCATCGAGCTTTTCATTTAACTCTGGTTCGGAGAGTACTTTTCCAAGAATGGCTGTATCAGGACACTGGGTAACGCAGTCCATACAGCCAGTGCAGTTTTCTGTGATGTAGTCCGGAATTTCAGGAGCAACGTAGCTGAAGTCACGAAGCGTTGCTGTACCGGCGGGAATTAATGATCGGGCGACGGACATATCAGCATCGAGGGATTTCTCAGCACCACCGGCTTCATAACCGCGAATGATGCGGTCATTGAAATCATTAACGTCCAGAACCGGTGTTGCTCCGCACGATGGGATGTCGAGAACAGGCAACTCAACTTCCTTGTAGCCTGTATCCACGAGCGTTCCGTACGAATTATTATTGTGCGGGTCACGCTCATTCGCATCGTTCATTGATGGTTTTTCAGCACTCGCCATGCGATTCTAATCTCCTGGAAACTAATGTTTCCAATGTTGGTATTTGTTGTGTGTGGTTTCAGGTTTTAGTTAGGCATTAATGATGTCTGCAGTAACTTCCTGCATTTCGCTAAATCCTCGTTTAACGCAGGTCAGGTTATCCTGAACAACCTGTTCACCACGTTTACCAAAATATTTCCGTAAGGCCTTTTCGACTCCAGCGTATACTTCTTCATCGTCCATGCCACTGGATTTGGCATACGGTGTTAGTTTCAAAAACGCACCAAGAAGTACGATTCCTTGCATACGCATCTCAAGATCAGCTACCGATGCAACTTCACGAGCAATCGAGACCATATCAGCGAAGTAGAGGCGAAGGTTTTGGTTTCGAATCGTCTCTTTGTGTTCATCCGGGATCCGTTCCCAAACATCAGCTGGATTATCAAAGTGGCTTTGCATGAAGATTGCGCCACCGTCGACCATTCCTTTAAGTGGGTTACCTTGGAATATGGAATTAGTATCGTTCAGCACGATTAGATCTACATATTCAAGTTCGCTATGTGAATAGATATGCGAATCTGCAATGGTGAGGTAATAGGTGGTTGGCAGACCTTTCTTTTCAGATCCGTATTTTGGATAGGCTTGTACGTCCTTACCAAATACTTGACCGCCAATCGTTGCGATGACTTTGTTGGTTGTTACGGAACCGAATCCACCGACGGAGTGGCCTCGCATGCTGAAAGCACCACTAGGTCGAAGATCTGGATCTTCCGCTATTTCCAGAGCTAAATGGTGTTTAATGCCAATGCAGAAGTAGTCTTCTCCATCCGCAATCATGTTATTAAACATTGAAATGATATCGCCGGGTCGTACATCGCGAGAACCCAGACCAGCGGCACCATGAAAAATACGTGGCATCGAGTCAATCTTCGTCATGCCGTTCTGACCATTCATAGCATCACAAAAAGCAGCTTTGATCTCGCGTGTTAAATGATTACCCGTGGTTGAAAGCGGGTCATCCATTCTTTCGATAATGGTGAATGCTTTGCAGTCTTTAAGAGCTTCGACAAGCACTTCAGCCGGGAAAGGACGGAATACATAAATGTTTAGGCAGCCCGCCTTGATTCCAAGTTCATCGCGTAGGTAGTCGACAGTTGTTTGTGCCGTTTCCATGTAGGAACCAAGACCTACAAGAATGTAGTCGGCATCTTCGCAGCGATAGCCAGACACGAAGTCATACTTGCGACCTGTTTTGCGATAGAACTCATCGAATGCGTCGCGTAATGCTGGATCGAGCATATTGTAGTATGCACGCTGTGCAATCTTACCCTTCATGTATGAGTCTTGATTTTGCACGACTCCGGACATGACCGGGTTGTTGACATCCATGATGTTGGTCAGTTTATCACTTGGACTGCCAACAAAGTCCTTCATAAATTCGGGCTCGATTAGGTTAACGGACTCAACCGTATGGGTTGTAAGGAATCCGTCTTGTACGTTTAGGAATGGTGTAAACGATGCTTCTGCGGCGCGACGACAGATTAGACAAAGATCACCGGCTTCCTGTGCATTTCTGGCAAATGTTATGCCCCAACCACAGTCCGCAACACTCATCACATCATCATGACCTGCATGCACATTTAGACTGTGGCTCGTTAGTGCACGTGCACCAATATTAAAGACGACAGGAAGTCGCTTACCACTGATCGTGTAGAGTACTTCCTTCATTAGTACGAGCCCTTGGCCCGATGTAAAGTTTGTCACGCGCCCACCGGCTGCGGCAAAACCTTCACAAAAGGTAGCAGCTGAGTGTTCACTTTCAGGTTCAACGAAGATTAGCTCTTCACCCCATAGGTTAGGGCGGCCATTCATGACTGCGGCGTTGAATCCGCTTCCCATCGTTGTTGAACTGGTAATCGGGTATGCCCCCGAACCTTGGGAAATATGCGTTTCTATCCATACAACGGCTTCTGCACCGTCACATGTGGTAGGCGTTCCAGGATATTCGAATTTTTGCTCGTCTGAACCAGCGCCTTCTGATGTCTGTTCAATAACTTCTGTTGCCATCAATGAGCCCTCACAAACCTAAGAATGCCAATTTCTCGATACTTCTATAATCGGAATCAAAAACCACTATTCCATAGTGTTTCTTGTATGCAATTGGCCAGAATAGATCTGTATTAGATGTTCAATGTGTGTTTAAGTATCGGTTAGTTGTAATAGACCTGAACCGATACCGACGATAATATCATAATGTCAAAAAACGGGCAACGCGGGATGAATGTGCGACCGGTTGCCCAACAACACCTAAGTTGTGATAATAGCCGCTTGTTTTAAGGGTTTTTCAGCTATAAACACATAAACCTGCTCTGATCTGAATTGAAGACTGTTGATATATATCTTGATGAACGTAAATTGTCTGTAGAAGACGTTTCTGAAGGTACGGGCATCCATTTTGAGCGTGTTGAAGCAATTGCGCTAGGCAGATGGACACCAAATCCGAAAGATCGCGCCAGAATTGCTGAGTTTTTAGAAGTTGGTATTGATGACGTCGTTTGGGGACATAATATGGACCCAAGAAATGTACGATATCGACGTGTAGGCTTAGAAAAGGATTTTCAATAAAATGTCCAAAAGCGTTGCCCTGCTATGCAAAGAAAATGACATTACTATCAAGCAATTGCGAGAGTCAACCAATATTGATGATACGCGTTTGCTTGCTATTGTGATGGGACGCTGGACGCCAAGCCCTCAAGACCGAGAGAAAATCTCCAAAGCGCTCGGTGTTACTAAAGACGATGTGACTTGGGGGCATGTCACACCGATTCAGCATATCTACGGACAGGGTCCAAGCTGACCTGCGTCAAATCCCGTTACCAGTGCACCGCAGAGTCCTTATCACCATTGTGCACGGCGTTCATGGTAAAACCGATAGACTACATCGTTCGTTCATTGAGGAATCGAAATCATGCAGCGGGAAACTCGGCAGTTTTTAAGCGCACTAATCGCCATCTTTATTCTCGGTGGTGCCGTCACGGCACAGGATGATGACGTCGCGAAGCAAAAGAAAAGTGAATATCAGGCAGCCGCTCTGAAAGCCGGAGACCTTAGTAAGGGAAAACTGGTGTTTCAATCTGAAAAGGCTGCTTGTAAGAAGTGCCATGAAGTTGGAGGCAAAAATAAACTTGCCGGCCCGGATCTCGCTGTGATCGGTGACAAGTACACTCGTGATCAGTTGATTCAGCAAGTGCTGGAACCTAGTGCTCGGTTGCATCCGGATTACGCGTCACAAATTGTGATCACTACCGATGGACTGACAATTACTGGTGTCCTTCGTCAACAGTCGGATAAGGAATTGCAGTTAATTGACGCTGAAGGAAAGCTCGTGAAAATCGCTTTAGATGATGTGGAAGATCGGAAACGGAGCTCCACATCTCTTATGCCGAGTGACATCTATAAGAACATAACCGCAGATCAGTTTTCCGATTTGGTTGAATACCTCGCGTCACTGAAGCAAGCCGAAGGTGATGCCTATCCGGGAATGCCTAGCGAAATCAAGGTAGTGGCAAAGCCGGCTAAGGTTGTACCACTTCATCCTGAGGCGATGCGTTTCGATCATCCCGTGTGTGTCATCGCTAAACCTGGTACAGACAACACTCTGATGATAGTCGAGCAACAAACTCGAAAAATCTATGCATTGACCGAAGGTAAAAATGGCCTGACCAAGGAGCTCTTTGCGGATATCAGCCACGAAGCGATTACCGGTCAATTCGAAGGGGTGTTGTGCCTGGCGTTTCATCCGGATTTCCTGAAGAATCGCAAGTACTACTTAAACTACCACGTTGAGGAAAATGACGTGTTTTCGCCGGTGATTGTGGAACGGACGGCGACGGAGGATTTAACCAAGGACAAAGGCGGTGCGTCTCGTCGATTGTTACAGATTCCTCAACCAACAGTGATGCACTGGGGGGGTATGCTCGCTTTTGGCCCGGACGGCTATCTATACATCGGGGCAGGTGATGGTGGCCCTCAAGAAGATCCTCTTGGTAACGGTCAAAACATGAGTCTGTTCCTCGGGAAGATCCTGCGGATTGATGTAAATAAAAAGGATGCTGGAAAAGAATACGCAGTGCCCGAGAGTAACCCGTTTAAAGACGTCGGTCCTGCTGTTAAACCGGAAATCTGGGCATACGGATTCCGCATGCCATGGCGGTTTAGTTGGGATTCGAAGACCGATGAAATGTACGTTGGCGATATTGGCCAAAACCTGTTTGAAGAAGTAAATATGCCAAGGATCGGTGAAAACCATGGTTGGAATGTTTACGAGGGGTTTGAGCGATTCTCCGACCAATACAAGCGAGGTGAAGAGAGGTTTACTCCACCGGTCGTTTCTTATCGCCGCAAGCGTGGTGTATCGGTAACAGGTGGTTACGTCTATCGTGGGACGCGCAGCCCATCATATGTAGGCGCATATATCTTCAGCGATTTTGAGTCTAAGACGATTTGGGCGATGACCCAAGAAGATCGGAAGCTTACGAAGATTCGAGAGATCGGAAAGGTTCCGGAAAAGCCCGCGTCTTTTGGAATCGATGCTGACGGCGAACTCTTGATTGTTGGTTATGAAGGCACGATTTTTCGACTCGAGCTTGATGAGTCGGTCTTTGAGTAGTTGAAATTGAGAATTTGAATTCAGGGAATCGCTCATCTCTTAACGCTTGATTTTTGGTGACCAGATAACAGCGGAGGTGATTCCCAAGGTGCGGCTACTGCCACCGGTCGTGGTGTTCCCCCATTGAGCGCCGTAGTGATAGAGGAATACGGTCAAAATACGACCGTCTTTTAATTCGATAGAGCATGGACTGTGCATCGTCTGGTGCATAGCCCAACGGAATAGAGTGAACTTATTCTCCCATTCCCAAGTCTTGCCATGGTCATTGCTGATAACAGCTTCAATGCCGTGATAGATCTTCCCTTCCAATTCTCCCATTCTCGCGGCGTAGGTCATCAGGATTCTTCCATCCTTAAGTGTGACCAAATCACTATGGACCTTGCCGTATTTGAAATGTACTTGATGGTCTGTCCAGGACTTTCCGTTATCAGTACTTCTTGCTGTGGTTAGCCTCCTCCAGTGATCGCTAAATTCCGGGTATTCGGGAGGTTGAGATGTTCTCAGTGAGACGACAAGTGCTCCGTCGTTAGCGCGTGTGATAGATCCTTCAGATGTTTCCCATTGTGACGGAAGCCAGATGCCGTCGTTCCATGTTTCACCTCTGTCATGACTTGTTCGGATTAGGGATTGAGCTCTCCAGCCTGTCTTGCCATGAGGAGGTACTGTTGCCATGAAAACTGCGGAAACTGAATCAGCTTCGACCAGCACACTACCTTTGTGGTAGGTGATGTCTCCATTTGCCAAGCGTGGAAAGGGTCTCTTTTCGGACCAGGATACTCCGTCGTCAGAACTTCGTGTTATGAAACCATCGTCGTCCATCGGAATTATCAGGAGTTCATTGTTACCGAGGTGGATCGGTTGAGGCCGTTCGAGACCTTGGTGAAATAGTTGCGGCTGTGACCAGGTGTTTCCCTCATCGTCAGAAAAAGTGATAAGACAACCGCGAGTTTCTTTATCCGCGCCATCAATCCAACCGGTTATTACCATGGCAATGCGTCCATCTTCCATTCGACACATAGAAGCGAATTTTGCTGAGTGAATCAGAAATGTGTAGCTTGTGGCTTCTTGATAGCGTGGCTTGCGGTGATGATCCTGCCGCACAGCTAATGGCATATGTGGCGTGATGACTCTGTTTGGATCCCATTCAGCGTTTGCATTGCGTGATACGAGAGTTTTGAGTTTTTCGACAGGAATCGAGTCGACAGGTGTCGGAACTGACCGTGAGATGGATTTGTCGATTGCAGTTGGCAATTTACTTTGACCTGACACTTGATGACAAAAAAATGTCACAACAAATAACCCAGTGACAAAACGAAACATAGACTCAGCCTCACAAATAAAAATGAAATTCAGCTCTCAGCAACCATTAGACCAAACATAGACTGTCCATATTTACAAATCCGCCAATCCCAATCTTGCAAACATGAAAGTTATGGACCTCCATTTTTTGACTCGCAAAATCAAGATAGGCATGCACTTCAGCTTGGTTCAAAAACTCAAAGACTTAAATAACAGAGGTAAATAAAAAGTGGGTGTCCACGTTTTGCTAAGATGGTTGGATGGTAAATTTTTTGGGAAAAATCAGTGGTGTAGTCTCGCTGGTGCTGATTTCAGGGGCAGTTGTCGCTCAGGATTCAGACCATTGGGCCTTCAATCCAGTCAGTCGCCCCTCGATTCCAAAATTGACTAACGACCATTGGTCGCTCACTCCCATCGATAAATTCATATCCCAAACCCATCGCCAGTTGGACCTGTCTCCAAGTGACATG
>CEQQ01067907.1_pt1 | contig 10156 bp, 10 predicted proteins | sample 531041 | NCBI WGS metagenome assembly CEQQ01 (sample SAMEA2621222, study PRJEB7988) | marine metagenome | biome: marine biome (ENVO:00000447); feature: deep chlorophyll maximum layer (ENVO:xxxxxxxx); material: "saline water (ENVO:00002010), including plankton (ENVO:xxxxxxxx)" | depth 150 m | reverse complement strand
TTAACTGCCTTCGTTCGCGAACTTTGAACATGGTTCATCCAAGAAGCGAGTAGTGTTTCAGATTTAGTCGATTTATGCAGTTGATTTAAATGGGGTTGCAATTGCATTCGAATGTCTTACATGTTGAGAACCTGCAAAGACCGCTTTACCTGCTCTAACTCTTGAGCACTCAACTCACGTAACTCTGCGTCAGAAGCCTCTGAAATTTTCTTATTTGCGTCATCAATTTGTTGCTCAATCCGAGCCAGTCGCCTGTTGACTTCTGAACTCGAAAGGGTGGCATTTTCCAGCAAAATCAAGTCACGATTAATTTCATCAATTTGTGCTTTAAGACCAGTTAATCCTCTGTAAAAATCGCCATGCTCACGATCATTTGGATGTGCGAGCGATGATGACATCACAAGAAACAAACATATCCATCTTTTCATAAATTATTTCCTTGTTACAAGTAACCACAATGCCAATTCAATATGGGTAGAACATACGTTCACAATATCGAAATCGTCACAGCAATGACTAAAAAACTTTTAGTCAGGGCGCAGAAGAGAGCTCATAAACAGACCAGTAGGATCGTATTGTTGTTTTAATAATTTCAAACGAGCTGTGTGTTGGCCGTAGTAAAGAGCAAGTGGCGACCCATTCCCCATGTCATAATTTTGGTAAGAATGACCATTAAAAAACGGTAATAGCAAATCGAAAGATTTATTCACCCAATCGATAACTTCAGTATCGTCACATTCAGCTTGAGTGATCCCTGTGATACTACAGACGAAAGAAGCGTTGCGGTGAATAAATGCCGAATCGTCAGCGTTTACATCCTGAATAGCGCCACAAAGCGGGTCTAGCATAAATCCACCTGAATTTACCGGACAAGCTCGGTAACACGATAAAAGTGTTTCAATGAATTCGTCTGATAGCTCGCCTTCAATTATGCCATTTCGCCAATACAAACTCAGATCACTATCGTAGTCATTGGATTGGCATTCAACGTATTGCGACCGCCTACTTAACAATGTGGCACCGTCTTGCCATTTGGCTACAGAATCCAAACCGTGCACCCAGTCCTCACTAAACCCCATTATCGAAATTCGTGCTTTATCGTGCATCGATCGCGAGAGATATGCATATAGAAAAACCGATCTGTTATCACTGAGCACTGTTTTGCTATATTGCCTAAGAATAGATCGTGCGTGACATAATGGCCACTCGAGTATTCGGCCATCAATATTTTGGGGGGCATCATTTAATTTAAACGTGACATCGGTCACAACGCCAAATTGACCATGGCCACACCCTTTTAATGCCCAAAACAAATCCGGATGTTGGGATTCGGTCACTTGTCTTACTTTACCGTCAGCAGTTATCAATCCAAACGCGAGCACATTGTCGCAACTCAAACCAAGCTTTCTGGACAAAAAACCGATCCCCCCTCCCAATGTTGCGCCGACAACACCAACATCGGGACAGGTACCCAAAGGAACTACTTTGTTGTGTTGCGCTAGAAAATGGTCCAATTCACTATTTTTGACGCCTGCGCCGACGTTTACTGAGCTCTTATCAACATTCAGTACAGTTGTTTTAAACATCGACATATCAATTACAATTGCATTGTTAAGGACCGACATGCCACTTACACCATGCCCTTGACCCTTAATTGTAATAGATAAGCGCAACTGCTTTGCACATCTGACAATGTGTATAATATCGGTCTTTGTTTTAGGTTGAATAATTACTAACGGAAAACGCGAAACACCTTGATTGAATACTTTCCTGTTTTCTTCATATTCTGCACTACCCGGTGACCAGAATGCGCCGTCAACAAGACTTGCCAGTTCTACCAAACTTGTTTCAGTAGCCCGCGTGATTGAATCTGTTTTTGTCTGTTTTGCAGGTGAAACTTCAACAATACTCTCAAGTAGATTCCAACTTCGACTACCAAAAGTGTTTGGCGTGATATCGCTCAGCAATTGTCGCAGATATTGTGCAACTAATCGGGGAGGTAAAAGCTTGTTTGCTGAATACATACTGCGCATTAACTCCGATGCAGGCAACGCGTGATTTGAAGCTTGCCTTATCGTTTCCTGCATTTTGGTGTCGACGTTTCCAGGAGCCACAGTTGTAAAAACAGCAATATCGTTATCGACTTCAAGTTGAAAACACTGGCACAGCATATTTAATGATGCTTTGCTCACACAATAAGCTGAGGCGCCAGCAACGGGTTGTACTGGCAAATCACTGGTTAAAAACATCACGCGGCTATGACTAAATTTTTTTAAGCATATCTGCGTTAAAAGGCGAGGTACTTCGACATTTATCCATTGGGTTGCCTCCCACTCATCAGGGGCGACGTTGCTAATATCTCCAAATGGCATGACAACACCTGCGCAATGGATCAGGTAGCTAAAGTGAGTATGCTGATTGACAACGTTTTGAAGGCTTTTAATACAATCCCTATTAGTGAAATCGATACACTCTATTCTGACCCTATCCCCATAAGACCTTTTAAGCTGTTGTAAAGTTTCTGGATTTCTACAAAGTGCTACGATCTGGATAAAAGGGTAGGAGAGTAGAAGCTCTTTTGTAAGCGCAAGTCCTATACCAGAGCTAGCGCCTGATATTAGTGCTGTCTGTTGATACAACATCTTAAAAGCCTATTTCGTAGAAGAGTGAAAGCTCACTTATATGTTTGATAGCTTCAGCATAAGTAAAGTCCTTGAATGGATAAATAAAGTTAATGATTTGATTACAGAAATGTAATCAAACCGTAATCGATTCGTTGTGATGCTTTGATCTGAATCAACTACAGTTGAAATGAAATCACTACGATTAAATACATAAACATTTTATTAAGGTGCCTACGACGAACAAGGACAACTAGATATCACAGCCAATGGGTTTGATATCAACTTTATTAGTACTCACGCCATCATCAGAGGCGAGTATATTAAAACTGAAACGGACTCATTTGTTGAGCGAGATCATGAGCAAACTATTGACTCATTTTCACGCAATGGATGGTTTTTACAAGGTACTTTCTTCGTTGGGCATGCTTTTCAATCCCTAGGTAGTACTGAATTGGTCCTTGAATATGCTGAAACCAATAAAATTGAAGAAGCGGAGCGCTGGATGGTAGGTGTCAACTATTGGTTGGACCCTCGTTCAGTTATTAAGGTGGGCTATGAAGATACAGACGTAGTTGAAGGCCCTGATGATACACGGTTTGCTGTGCAATTCAGCTATGGATTCTAGGGGATATCATGAACAAGAAATTAATTATATGTGCACTAATCACATTTATTTCGTTACCGAACTTGGCAGACGATGAAACCACACTTTCTGGCGCAGAGTTAATTAATAACAACTGTGCGCGTTGTCATAACAGTAGGCCTGTGCGTGAGTTTTCTATCAGTGAGTGGAGAGTGATCATGCCACACATGCGCGAAAAAGCGCATTTAACCGGCAGCGAAGTATAAGCCATTCTTGAATTCATGGAAATAGCTTCTAGTCCTGCTCAACCGGTAGAGGTGACTCTGGCTAAATCATTAACAGTCAATCCACGTGACGTACTCACTCGATATGGTTGTCAGGGGTGTCATCAAGTGCAAGGCGCAGGCGGAACACTCGGTCCATCGCTGGATAATGTTATTAGCGAAAAAGGCAGGGCATTCTTTTTGCGCAAAGTTAAGGAGCCTCAATTTAATAACTCGTCGTCCGCAATGCCGCAAATGCCGATTACAGATGATGAGCTTGAAGCTTTAGCTGAGTTTTTATCGTCCATATAGCCTATTGACCTGAGTCTAAGACATTAGATTAAGGTGACAAGACGTAAACTTTAAACCTAAAACGCTCAACTGAGCATAATCAAAGGAAACAATCTTATGAAAAAGCTTACTTCACTATTACTGGCCAGTGCTTTAGTCGTTGCGCCAATAGCGACTTCTTTTGCATATCAACAGACTGACAAATCTGATATGCCGATGATGGATGGTCAGATGATGCAAAAGATGCAGACGCATATGGAAGAAATGCGCGCAGTATTGGATGCCGTTAAGAGTGAATCGGATCCGGAGAAGCGTGAAGCCATGTTGCATGAGCATGCCCAAAAGATGCAAGACATGATGGGCATGATGGAAGGAAGCGACTCGATGGGGATGAAAGCGGGAAAAGGAATGAAACACAAACACACTGATATGTCCACCGAAGACAAAATGAAAATGATGGAACAGCGTATGTCGATGATGGAAGACATGATGAGCCAAATGATGGGGCACACCGCTGAAAAGTCTAAACCAATACATAAACACAAATAGAGCTAATCACCACGTTACGAGGCAGGAGGTGACCTGCTGTCTCGCTTATTTCAATAATCACAGGAATTTTACATGAATAAATTAATTAAGTTTTTTTCAATTGTAGTCTTGTCAGTTGGACTCCTCGGAGGATGCGCAAGCCAGGTTTATCACGACTACATCATGAGTGGGCAAGTTGTTACAGTCGATGATAAGCAAGCAGTGGTATGTGTATCTGATACGGATGGTTTGAAGGAACATCAAGTTTTTAATGTCTATAGAACTGTCTACGACCCTACAGCAATCTCAGAAGGTGAAAACAGCTATTCACGAGAGTTCGTTGGGAAAATTCGTCTTGGAAAAACTAAGGATAAGCACTTCGCGGAAGCTATTGTGCTGGATGGCGAAATTACGCGTTATGACATGGTCGAGTTTGACCGTGGTTTTTGATTAATATTTTAATTAGGAGTATGCCGTTGTGAATAATAGAGTTTATCACCAACCCTACCGTATAGCGGTTATTGTGACGCTGGTATTAGTGAGTGTCTTATTCACAACCGCGTGCTCAGCAGTACCACAAAGTACTGAGCCAGACAAAAAAAACAATTCATCAGAAACTAAAGAAACTCAGCCTGAGTTAAACGTTGATGACTTCGCTAAAATCCAAACCGCTTTGCGCTCGTTAGACAATTCATTAGCGACCCAGCCAAAAAGCAATGAGAGTGTAAATCCGAGTGATACCAGTGTTTCACTCAATACATCATCAATGCCACTTTCAGCAACAAACACAATGAAAATGGGAAAGAGTAAGAATAAAGGCATGATGCCAATGCGCGGGAAATCGTGCATGGGAATGATGTGCAAAATGATGATGAAAAACAGCTCAATGATGGGTACACCACCTGAACAAAATAAAACACAGATATCTGGTTCTCCATTAAATGAAAGCTTACCCGGTGTCAGTGGAGCGCTGCATTTATACCACGTTGGAGAGCAAGCTTTTTTCTTAAACCACAAAGAGACACTCGAATTGACCGATGGTCAGTACCAAACGCTTCTCACGATCCGAACTGAATGGGAGTCTACTCAACAAAGCTTTACGCTGCAGCGAAGTGCGTTAGAAGCATCGTTGTGGGAATTGACCGCTCAGGGGCTACCTCAATACGACAATATCAAAGACACCATTGCTGAAATAGAAGCCACAAACAGCGCCTTGCGGTTGCAGTTTATTACATCGGTAGGGAAAGCGGTATCAGTATTAACGCCCTCTCAGATCGCTAAGATAAATAGCCTGTGGATGGCCGAACAAACAGGTGAGTTATGAGCATGTGGTGGCCACACACATCATTTTTTCTGCGTTACGCCGTCATTTTGAACGTTATGCTGTTATTCGCAACGACGAGCAGTTACGCACAGCAACAGCCAGAGGATAGTGAGCATGCGAGCCACCATCCTGAAGCTACCAATGATCCCACTGTCAACGCTAATACGGATGTTTTGCCGACTGCTACACAAGGTAAAGGGCCGCTGGGCAATGCTGACGCCATGATGGGATCCGGTATGGCAAAAGGCATGGATAAAATGATGGAGAAAATGGGTGCACCCAAACCTAAAGATCTCTATCCCACGCTAATGCGCATGCATTCAGCTACACCCGAACAAAGAGAGACTGTTCTGATTAAAGCAACCGCAAGAATGCAACAAGGAAGTGAGCAACTTGCTACAGGTTTTGATTGGCTTGCCCGCGCAGCTGCCACTGATGACTATTCCCAAATGCAAATGGCTGTTGAAACAGTTAAAGAGGGTATAGCCCATTTTGACAGTGGTCTTGCTGCGAAACGTGCCATACAAGACGGGCAAGAACCACGAAGAGTGGCATTAACCTGGTTCAAGTCACAAATGAATTTGCTTCCCAGTGCGCCGGAAAAAGGTACTTCAACCCTATTTGGTATGACACCGTTTCACAGCGCAGTGATGCTCGTTTTACTCATATTTACAATTGTTATGGTGTATGTGTATGGATTTAAGATGCGCAGAGCTGCCGCGCTGCTCGAAGAGCTTAAGTCTACTGACACCGCAAGCACATCTGCGCCAACGACAAAAGTTTCCTCTGTTGTCGAATCTAATCCGGCTGCCCAGCAGCATGCTTCGGCACCAGCGCAAAGTAGCGAGCCAGCATTGTCATCCACTGCCTCATCGCGCAAGGGCACGTTTAGTGGCGATATGGTAGTAACCGCGATTTTTAATGAAACCCATGATGTTAAAACGTTACGTCTAGCCAGCCCAGATGGACAAACCATTCCATTTGATTTCGAACCAGGTCAATTTGTCACGTTCACACTGAACATCGATGGTTTTGAAAAGCCAGTTAAGCGCTCATACACCATTGCATCATCGCCCACTGAACAGTATTACTTTGAAGTTACGATAAAGCGAGAGGAGTTCGGTGTGGTTTCTCGTTATATGCATGACGCGGTTGAGGTAGGAAATACGCTTTCAATTAAAGCCCCCGGCGGTAAATTTTATTTCAATGGTCATGGTTCAAACAGCGTGGTGTTGATTTCTGGGGGAGTGGGGATCACACCGATGATGAGCGCTGTCCGCTACTTGACGACGACGTGCTGGGACGGTGATATTTATTTTCTGTTTTGTACGCGAACGTCCAACGACTTTATTTTTGAACAGGAATTAAAATATCTGCAAGCACGTCATCCTCGGTTAAAAGTACTGGTCAGTATGACTCAAGCAGAGGGTACATCCTGGATGGGGCCCCAAGGCCGCTTTTCATCCGCAATGATAAACGAATTTGTGCCAGATATTGCCTCAAAAACTGCGCATATTTGTGGGCCTCCTGCAATGATGGATGCTACGAAAAAAATGCTAGCCGAATTGGGTATGCCTAACACGCATATTAAAACCGAAGCGTTTGGGGCTGCTAAACCAGAGCCCGCTCCCGTTAAACCTCAATTAGCCACTAACACCAACGCAGGCGACAACAGACAAGTACGGTTTAGTCTTTCAGACGTCGAAGCCCACGCGGGTCCGGATGAGACCGTATTAGACGTCGCTGATGGACTCGATGTAGATATAGAGAATTCATGCAGAGCGGGTTCGTGCGGGAGTTGTAAGGTGAAACTGCTACGTGGTGACGTCGATATGGAGGTTGATGATGGGCTGGAGCCTGAAGATAAGCTCAGTGGGTATATTCTGGCGTGCCAAGCTATCCCTAAATCTGATGTGGAGGTTGAGGCTTAATGAATTCTCAAGAGCGCACAATTGTAAGCAGCTTGGTTGTCCTAATGATCCTGCTATGGCTCGGTTTTTTATGGCATAGAGACCCAGCATTCCCAGGCAGTTTTATTGGATTTGGCGTGGGTTTAAGCGCTTCGGTATTAATGCTTATCCCATTGGTATACATGACCATTAAGCGTAACAAATCACTTAAGAAAGTCGTGACGAAGCACATCGCTATGCCAACGCTCCTGCGTATACATATCTATGCTGGTGTGCTGGGGCCTATTCTAGCGCTGATCCATAGTGCCCATCGTTTTGATAGTGCTACCGGAGTTTCGCTTGTTATCTTTATGATGGTCGTTGTGATCAGTGGGTTTGTGGGTCGATATGTACTCGGTCTTATTTCATCGAATGTGAAAGAGAAAAAGCGCCAAGTAAATGAACTCCACGTTGCGCTTTCTAACGCAAAACAGGCGTTGAAAGACGCAGTCTGTGATGACAGATATTCGACGTTTGCCCAAACATCCGCACGACATATTCCTTACATCACGTTAAATGTGCCTACTTCAGCACAAAGTAAATTGTTCAAACAAGAAAGCCAGGTTCTTTCTATCATTGATACAATTTCCGATGTTGAGTACAGCATTCTCATTCATGACACCGCGAAGGTGTGGTTTGCTCGTTGGTTAAAATTTCACATCGTGATTTCAATGACACTTTATGTAGTCCTGTTTTTTCACATTTTCAGTGAAGTTTACTTTGGACTGCGCTGGTTATGATGAAATGGATAATAATCGTTCTTGGCTTAGTTGCTGCTGGCTTTGGCGTCAGTCATTTCATTCATATGCCTGAAGATAGCGCACAAATTCCATGGGAAAAAATGGTTGAACCCGGTTCACTCAATAAAGCACATGCCTTTCTCGCGGATGACTGTTTGAGTTGTCACACACCGGTGAAGGGCGTTGAGCGTGACAAATGTGTGGCGTGTCATGCAAATGATACGCATATCGTTGCGCGTCAACCCACTGCATTTCATACCGACATCAAAGAATGTGCAAGTTGCCATGTAGAGCACAAAGGTGAATCGGCCAACATTTCGCTCATGAGCCATATAGCGTTAGTCGACATTGGTTTCAATATGCTCCCCAACCCAAATGTCCCGTTTGACGAGGGCGCTGCCACCATGGCGTTTTTGGAGAACATACTAGCGAATAAACAAACTCCTGAGCCCTTGTTTGTGCACCCTGAGGTCAGTGATAAAGAAGCCTTATTAAATTGTACGCAATGTCACAGCAACGATGATCGCCATTTAGGTCTATTTGGAGAGGATTGCGTGCAGTGTCACAGCACAGACAAATGGTCATTGCCAAAGTTTATTCACCCGTCGAGTCAATCACGTGATTGCAATCAATGTCATGAAGCGCCGCCCAGTCACTATATGCAGCATTTTAAAATGATTTCCGCCAAAGTGGCAGGCGAGCCTAAAGCTAAAGTTGAGGAATGCTATGCCTGCCATCAATCTACGTCCTGGAACGATATTAAGCGTGCCGGGTGGTATAAACACCATTAAGGGGTACAAACTGTGATCACAAATTCCATTGCGCTCGCAACCTCGGTGCTGATCGCAATAGTATTGTGTCTGCCTCGCTTACGACAATCTTTCCAATGGCGAGCAACAGTCACACCGTTGGCTTCCATTATTGGTAGTGGCTTTTTGATCATTGCACCACTGCTGCATTCGGTAATGGGGAAATGGGCACTGCTTGGAATAGTGTTGTTGTCCATTCTGGCATATGCGCTGGGGTCGGTTATTCGCTTCAATATACGCCACGCAGAACCTGAGCTAGCTAGCAATCAACAAAGCAGTATTATGACGCTTGAAAAAGCAAGTCAATGGGCGCTTGGTGCGGCATATGCCATTTCCGTGGCGTTTTATATTAGTTTGTTTGCAGCGTTTGTTTTTGATCGTTTATCTATCTCTGATACGACGTACATCAAACTGTTTACCAGTGGGTTGCTTGTCATCATTATGGTGGTCGCTTGGCTTCGAGGTGCTAGGGGGCTAGAGACCATTGAGCTATTCGCCGTGACAATAAAGTTGGCTATTATAGTAGGTGTGCTCGCAGCGCTGGCAACCTACGACATACAAGTACAAAGTGCTTGGTTTCAACATGAAGCGATACAGGCATTGAGCCATTTTGAAACTGTTAGCATGCTCGCAGGGATGCTCATGGTAACGCAAGGGTTCGAGACAACCCGTTTTATGGGGAATAACTATACGCCAGAACAGCGCATTAAAGCGAGTCGTTATGCTCAGTGGATCGCTATTTTTCTCTATGTTGTTTTTATCGGTCTAACGTGTCCTATTTTCCTGAATTTTCCGATCACGGAATTAAACGAAACAACGATTAGCTACACCCTAGGGCAAGCAATATGGGTATTGCCGATTTTATTACTGGTTGCCGCCACGGCAAGTCAGTTAAGTGCAGCATTAGCCGATACTATCGGTGGCGGAGGCCTCTTAAAAGAGCTTTTCCATTTACCTATCTCCCCCCAATTTTACTACGTTTTAGTTATCGCCATCGCAGGTATATTAGTTTGGTCATCTAACGTATTTGAAATTATTAATCTCG
>CEQQ01143646.1_pt1 | contig 10172 bp, 4 predicted proteins | sample 531041 | NCBI WGS metagenome assembly CEQQ01 (sample SAMEA2621222, study PRJEB7988) | marine metagenome | biome: marine biome (ENVO:00000447); feature: deep chlorophyll maximum layer (ENVO:xxxxxxxx); material: "saline water (ENVO:00002010), including plankton (ENVO:xxxxxxxx)" | depth 150 m | reverse complement strand
TGGCTGCGATCCACTTCGGGTTTACCAGTCGGTGTGTAGTGCAATTGCCATACAAGTTCTGAACCAGCAGGTAGTTTCATGCCGATCCCATCCGGTAAAACCGTTGGTTCTTCACCTGGTGCAAAGCCGCCGAGGCTCTTTAAACGGCGAAATTGAGTACTCCCCTTTGGACGGTGATATACGATGATGTGGTGAACCGCTTTCCAGTTGCCTGGGCGTGCCTCTGCTGCCTGTACCCAGACGTCTTCTTTGAAATCGGTCGGTGTGACGAAGTACTGATACGCTACGGTACCGTTTGCCTTCACTTTGTATTCTCTTGGCATTTCAAACACATGATCCGGATCACCGATTTGCCAGCCATCTGAATACTCCGGTGTTGCCGGAATCTTTGATTCGTCACCCATTGGCATGCCGCCATCGATCCATGCGGTGAGCATGCTGATTTCTTTGGAGGTCATGTGCAGGTCGTTTTCGAAATCTCCGAATCTCGGATCCGCATTCCACGGTGGCATTCGCCGCTGCAGAACAGTCTCTTTGATCATTTCCGACCAATTACGCGCGTCATCATAAGTAAGTAGCTCAAATGGCGCGGCGGTGTTCGGGCGATGGCAGTTTTGGCACCGTGTTTGGAGTAACTTAGCGATGTGGCTCGCATAGGTTATTGCCCCTTTTTCAATAAGGTCGTACTTGCGAGTGATTTTGCACCCATCTACTTCGGTCGATGCGATTGTGGGTGATTCCCCTTCAAGGAGTTCACTGATGGCCTCATCCAAATCTGCTCTCTGTGCTTTTGATCGTTTAAACCGATATCCAATTCGGTCGTCTATCCGACCGGCATAGCGAATAGTGCGCCGCTGATCGAGGATAAATGCCTCTGGCGTCCGTTCCGCGCCAAATATGTCCGCAGCGATTTGATCCGCGTCGATGACGACTGGAAACTGGATGTCATATTCTTCGGCGTGCTTTGTTATGTCAGCGGTAGTGTCGGAGAGATTGGAGTTTACCGCTACGAACCCTACTTTTTGGGACTTGTATTTTGTTGCCAACGTGTTGAGGTCAGGAATGTAACTGTTTCCGATCGGGCACTCTGTCCCGAGGAAAACAAACACTAGTAGCTTGTATTCCGGATAGTCCGCCAGGGCGAGATCTTTACCTTTGGTATTGGTCAGCACAAAGTTAGGGATTTGCCGACCAAGCCGACGATCTTTATCGTTGTCAGCAGCGTCGGCATAGTATGGCGTTACAAAGAGTGTTAAGACGAGTAGGAGAGTTTGAAGACGGCGATGCATATGGCGTTTAAATCAAAGTAGAAACGGATAAGTGATTGTTTATTGAACACCGAGATCGTAGGAGAAGTTTCGAAATGAGTCAACGGTCATGTACATGGCTCATCCGACCGGCCCAGCGGGCCACGAGAGCTGTTACGATTAACGTAGTATCCCAAGCTGTTTTCACGAGTAGACGCATGCTCAATCTCAAATCTCGAATACTTCTCACCCTTTGTGTCTTTCTAACGACGGCCGTAAATGCGCAAAATGTTACGGGCGAACCTATCCAAAGCGCAAGGATTTGCGTTACAGGTTTCGACCATAACCGTCCGGACCCATTTCCCGGCTTGGGGGACTTTATCGGTTGGGTTGGAGATGTAGTTCGGCTGAAGAATGGTGAGCTCTTGTTTGTACATTCAGCGGGCTATTGGCACGTCTCGTTCGCCACGCCCATCGTCTTGAATGAGAATCTTGTCGAGTCGTATCAAAAGTCGGGGCTGGATCTTAATCATAAAGCACCCACCGGTGGCCGAATCATGGCTTGCCGCTCTAAGGACAATGGTAAAACGTGGTCAAAACCGGAATTGGTATTTAACGGTGAAATCGATGCTGCCCCAAGTGCGACGTGTGTAACAAGTAAGGGTACGGTAATTCAGATCATTAACGTTCAGGCTTCTTGGTACGGTTTCCCGGAAGCGCCTGAAGGGCATCAAAAGCTGAATACAAAGCAACTGTATATACGGTCTACGGATCATGGAAGAACGTGGAGTAAGCCAAAGCAGCTGAAAAGTTCAGGGACATATTACACGCGAGGTCGAAGCCGAATTCTGGAGTTGCCTGACGGTGGGTTGCTTTGGATGTGTTACGACATGAACAAGGGGGGCAGTTTACTTGACGGTACGATACATCGTTCAGATGACGATGGTCAGACGTGGGGCGTTATCTCGATGATCAGGCGGCGGAAACCAGCGGGTGATGATACAGATGCGAAAGATCTTGTCGTGTCGGGTGATGTTGATCGCTTTTTGAAACTGGGTAGCCCTAAGGACGATGGATGGATCGATACAGATGAAGGTGATCTGGCACGGCTATCTAACGGACGATTAGTGTTAGTGGTCAGGCCTGATGGCGGGACACTGGTGTCAGACGATGAAGCGAAGAGTTGGAAACAGATTAGCGTTGTTGGTCCGAAGTACTTATATGCACCACACATGGTGACTTTGGCAGACGACACAATAGTCTTAACAGCTGGGGGAAGTGGTGGTCAGTGCGTGTACCTGAGCAACGATGGCGGCAAGAGGTGGTCTGAACCGATAAAGATTGATCCGTCGGTTTATGGCTATGGCAAGGTAACAAAGCTCGATGACGAATCGATCCTATTGTCCTATGTGCAGAAACATTCGGCACCTCAACGCTGCATGCTGGTGAGGTTCAAAGTGAACGACCAACGCAACGGTGTGGAACTACTCAAGTTAGGCGAGTGAGAGCAATAAAGAACGCAGTATTCCTGTTTGGTGCTCTACGGTATGTAGTGATTCTGAGTTGTCTTAAACTCCATGGAGTAGAGCTTAGCTTTATCCATGTAGATCTTAAGTTGGATAGGGCGGCCCTGTAATGCATTGCAATCGGCTCCCTGCTTCCACTTGACGATGTGACGAAGGCCGTCACTTGTAATCGGAATGCAACTTGCCCTTGAAAACTCTGGAATGACTCGACCAAGTGCATCAATCGCTTCCACACGGATACTCCCGCCTTCCGCATCGGCGTTAAGCACCAGGGTGTCACCGATTGCAACGATCGGTTTGGTTAATAGCCAGCCATCGGCGTTGGCATCCACCGAAACGAAGCCATCCAGTCGAAGGGTTGCCAGCCCCATTCCCGTTTTTGGGGGGCGATCATCACCGTGATAATTCGACCAATGACGGCTTGCCAGACCTGTGTAATAGATCCAGATCTTGTCGTCATGGACTACCGGTGCGTGATATGCATATACCTGGCCCCAATCCCATTCCTTCTTGTGCTCACCATATGGAATGAAGACAGAATCATTAGATATCTTTCGCCAGTCACGATCTTGCTGCATCTCCTGCTGAGTAATCTCACCACCAGGCCCTACTCGGTTCCATGTAATCCCATTTCGAGAATAACCAAGATAGACGTTGGTCTTGTCCTGAAATAGCATGTCGTCGGGGATCGGAGAAATTGTCTCCCAATGGTACATGTTCAGGAAGCTGATGTAGTAGCCGTGGTACGACATCACCTTCATTCCATAAGGAAGGCTTCGGAATGGCCGGTCAAGATTGGTGCCGCCCGCTGGGAAAATCGTTAACTTGGGTGACCAATGAATGAAGTCTTTGCTCTCGATTCGTGCAATGCCTCTAACATTTGGAGGACCCGTTCGTACAAAGCCCAGATAACTTTGGCGCTTACTATCCCAAAACGGAGCAGCTTGTGTGTCCCCGAATGGAATGACGGGGTTAGCAGGTTCTGCTGTCCAGTGAATCCCGTCAGGTGAATAAGCAACGCCAGTCTCATAAGCATGCGGTTTTCCCGGCGGAGTGCTGGTGTAGATCATCTTGTAGCGGCGAGCAGGATCTGGATCATGTATATCCTTGATGATTCCCTGTCCGCTGAAACTCAACGCACCACTTGGTGGCATGTAATGATTGTTGTTTTCATCTTTATTGATAATTGGTTTCTTCCAATTGATGCCATCAATGGATGTCATGTACAAGCCATGCCCTCTTGTCGATGCTAATTCATCGCCAACAAACTCCCATATGTGCAGCCAGACCTTAAACATTTTCTCTTGCTCGTCATAAATAACGCTGCCATTTGCATAAAAGCCCTCCTTTTCCCAAGGGAGATCTGGAATTACTAGCGGGTTGTTCGGGTGTTTTACAGGCTGGTTTAATTTACGAGTAACTCCACTTAAATCCTGAATCAGCAGGTCATCAAAAAACAGCTGTTTACCGTCGATGATGGTGGCATCGGCGATAAGTTCCTCGTTAATTGCCTTGAAGAGCATGGAACGGCGGTCTTCTATTTCTGCAATCTTTCTGGCTTCTTCGGAAATTCGGAACATTGAAATCCGCGCGGTATTAATCTCGCCAATTAATGAGTCTGCAGCAGTACACAAAGCTTTGGGGTTTGAGTCCTTGTCGGAAAGAGACTTCTGTAACTCTGCGAGCTTTATCTTTGCATTTTTAGCAGTATCAACTGATGTGCGCAAAACAGATCCAGCTTTTCCTGATGCCTGTTCGCCGGAAAGTTGAAGCAATAGGTCGATGTCACCTCGCAACTTAATCTGGCGTTCTAACGCTACTTCAAGCGACTGCTTGGCACGAGCAAGTGTAAATGGGAGGGCGTAGGCAGTGTCAGGTGGCGTGAAGTCTCGCAGGTGTTCAATTTGATCGGTGATTCTTAATTCATCAATTTGGCCACGAAGCGTATGGAAAAAAGCGTAGTCCCATACCCCGACGTGAAGTTTTCCGCCGTTTCCATTTAGGGCGCCTGCGTTTTCGATGCTAAGGAAATTCTTGCCGTCCAGGAAGGCATTGTAAAACGACTCACCATTTCCATTTGTGCAATCCCAATTGAATTCCAGATGATGCCATTGGTCTTTAGTCCATGCCGCTTTTACGGAGTAGCCTTTGTATTTGTCTGTGTGGTCGGATGTATATAAACCGAAGGTAAAGACATCGTTTTGATAGTACAGCTCAAAGGCAGATAAGCGAGTTTCGGCACCAGGCTGCTGTGGTGGCCGGTACCATCCGAACAATGGGTGGTAGTCTCCTTCCTCATGCGACTGGATTCTAAACCAAAAATCCACAGTGCCTTTAGCCGAATTAAGATTGTCCGTACCATCGTACGTGCACCGGTCATTTCCCCTGACTAGAGATATCGCTCTACCCCATTTGGCGTTTTCCGTTGTTTTAGTCAGCGTGTAACTATTTGTCGGTATTGGTGATGCCTGGCGATTTCCTGCCGCGTAATCTGCGTGAACATTTGGACCATCTGCGTGCACCAGAAACAGATCTTTTGCTTCGACATTCAACGGAAGGCAAGTCAGCATGCTAATCGCAACGACGCACTGAATTCTCAAAACGGCAGCTCCTTGGGGAAATGAAACAGCTATGCGTTGGGTGAGGAAAACCAGTCTAGAGTTCGACAACTCGCTTGGTTCTTTGGGATTCGTCGGCGGCAAATACGATTCGCAAACTTGTCATGACTCTATCTTGGTGAGCTGACATGTCCTTGTCATTCCGGATGCAGTCGATGAATTCTTGTTGTTCCAGCAATGCCAATCCGTCGTGGTCTGGTTCGTCGATATTGATGACTTCATCGTCTTTGACGAATTCTTTGTCTACCTGCTCAGAGAAATGGCGGATGATAGTATTTGCTTCTACATGATGATCCTTGTCATCCGATCGCCCCTTGGCTGGACAAATGCTTGCTGCACCATCCGGTCCAACGACGTCCTTAACGAAATAAGCAACCTCACTCATCATTGGACCCCAGCCGGCTTCGTACCAACCAACTGAACCATCTTCAAACTCCACCTGTAGTTGTCCGTAATTGCAAATGTGCTCAGGTACTTTATCCCAGTTTCGACAGCCAATGGCGTGAACGCGAACTGGTCTGGATTGTGCCATTTGGTACATGATGTCTACATAGTGGACTCCGCAGTCCACTATGGGTGATTGAACCTGCATGATGTTATGCAAGGTATCGTAAAAGTCGCCCTTGGCTTGTTGATTCAGGTTCATACGCATAGCGAGTGGCTTACCGAGTTCGTGTGAAACATCAATAAACTTGTTCCACGACGGATGCGTCATCAGTATGTAGCCAACATAAAGCTTTTTATTCACTTCATTTGCTAGATCAAAAAGCTCCTGACATTCTTCAATAGTTTCGGCAAGTGGTTTTTCAACGAATACGTCCAGTCCCCGCTTGAGGGATGTGGATACATAGTGATAGTGGGAATCGGTATAGGTACTGATCGCTACCGCATCAGGCTGTGTTTGTTCCAGAGCTTCTTCAAAATCGGTAAATCGTGGGATGTCGCCGCCTAGCTCTTCTGCAAGGCTTTCGGAGCTAGCCATGCTTCGTGTAACGATCCCGACGTTTCGCACGCCTTCGATTTGTGCATATGCTTTTGCATGCAAGCTACCCATAAAACCAGCACCGACGCTTAAGACTTTGATTTCGTCACTCATGATGTATCCTTTGAAAATGAAGACGCTACGGCTACATGCAACGTATTAATGATGCAGCTATGATGCAAGCATATGAACACAATCTCTACAAAAAATGAGTCAGACGTTTTTGCAAGACCTCAACTTCGACGAAGTGCCGTTTATACCGTTGGTGTAACATTTCTGGTGGTCGTTGTTTGCTGTAAACCGGTAAACGCGCAGCAAGCCGCTAAGGACTCAGCTACCGTTAAACAGCTGCGACCTAATGTGTTGTTCTTAGCTGTCGACGATCTAAACGACTGGATCGGTGTGCTTGGCGGGCACACGCAAGCCAAAACTCCTAATCTGGATCGGCTCGCCAAACGAAGTGTGTTGTTTGATGCAGCGTATTGTGCTGCACCGCTTTGTCATCCGTCGCGTACAGCAATTCTCACGGGCCTTCGGAGCTCTACGACTGGAATCTATGGAAATCGGACGTGGTTTCGAGATCATCCAGACTACAAAGACTGGGTGACGCTACCGCAGTATTTTCGCCGGTATGGCTATAAAGCTTGGACAGGCGGCAAAATATTTCATCAGGCACAAGGCAAGTTTTCTGATCCGGAGTCATGGGACGGTCAGTATTCAAAGAGTATGGGTACACAGGCACCACCAGAAAATCAACGTTATCTGCATGGCATGCGTGATCAGTTTGAAAACAAGATTCTAGCCCGGCTGATAGATTGGGGTCCGATTGATATTCCTAAAGAAGAGACGCGAGATTGGCGCACTGTTGCCGGGGCAGCGGACTTTCTGAAACAGGCGCATGAAAAACCATTTTTTCTAGCCTGTGGAGTTTATCGACCACATTTGCCATGGTACGCACCGCGAGAATTCTTTGAGATGCATCCATTAGACGAGATTGAGGAACCACCATTTTTGGCGAGCGACTTGGATGACATCCCGGCTCGTGGAAGGGTCATGGCCGGCGTTGAATTTGACATCATCCAAAAGGCGGGCAAATGGAAAGAAGGTATTCAGGGATATCTGGCAGCTACTTCATTTGCGGATGCATGTATCGGACATGTGTTAGATGCGTTGGATTCTAGTGAGTATCGAGATAATACAATCGTTGTGTTGTGGGGGGATCATGGTTACCACATCGGTGATAAGAGGCACTGGGCGAAGTCGGCGCTATGGCAACAAACAGCAAGGACACCACTAATGGTTCATATGCCGGCTGCGTTGTCTGGTTCCGCTGAACCCCAGATCTGCACTCGACCAGTTAGCTTGGTCGATCTGTATCCAACGCTCGTTGACTTGTGTGGGCTACCTGTGCGAGATGGACTCGATGGTCGCAGCTTTGCGAAGCTGGTACGAGAACCACAAACGGAATGGCCTTATGCCGCTGTTATTACCCACTCTCCGTTCTGGCATGGAGTAAATCACGCTGTAAGATCGGAACAATACTACTATATAAGATACCGCGACGGTGGCGAAGAATTGTATGACATGACAACGGATCCCAATCAATGGTTAAACCTTGCTTCGGATCCCGCTTATAGTGATGAGATTGGTGAATTGAAGAGATGGTTGCCGAAAACAAATGCTAAGCACTTTATGCTAGGCGACCAGTAGGCGGTGAGTGCTCTAAACATACATGTGCAATAGTAAGTCCTGAAATGCGACGACTCACGCAACTCATCTTGACGACAATTATGGCCGGTCCCTTTTTCGGGGCGCCCGTGCGTGCTAACGAAAAGCCACCATTTACTGATTACTGCGAGCGGCTGGAGCAGGAGATTCAGGGCCGCAAGCATGGGTTTCTAGCCGGCAACGTTACGTATTACATAGGTGGGTTCCATGCGGTTTGGAATCCGATTGAAGACGAGACGATCGGCTTAACGCATCCGTTTCATCATGATCTGAGAAGTCGCGGTACAGGATTGGCAGCCAGTAGTATCTCCGGCACAGAGAATACCGGTCTGGGTAATGACTACATGGGTTGGGAGTTCTATAAAGACACCCGAGTCTTATACGGTAGTGTGGTGATCGATAGCAAAGTTTTCGAAAACCCAAAGCCAACAAGTATGCGATGGCGACCTGATAAGCTCATTTGTGAATACGAGCTGGATGGAGTCCGAATCAAGGAAGAAAAATTCATTGCGGCAAACGATGCGGCGGCGTCGATCATTACGGCGTCTCGGCCAATCGAATTGCGGTTTTCCGGTCACAGCTTTTTTCATCGCAATAGCATCAAGTCCACAGCCGCAATTGGGATGAATGTCGGCAAAAACGCCATTGCGATTACAGAAGGCGGTACGGTGCGATGCAAGCCTGATGCAAATAGTGATCCGAAGGAAGCACCTTGCGTATATGACGGGATGACGACGGTTCTGAGTGCATCTCGTAGTTTTGCGAATACAGTGTCCATTGAGCAGGATGATCGTGGCGTGCATCACTATGAATTCACCGTCCCATGCGATGAAAAAGGTACGGTGGTCTCGTGGGCGATGCATGATGACTCCAAGGTTGCTGTGAAGTCAGCAAGAGACATCATTAAACAGTGCCGTTCATCGCTCTTGGAAAAGACAACGGTAATGAATCGGTTATTGAATGAAGAAGTACCTTGGTTCCGATGCCCTGACGAGAGGTTTGTTGATGTTTATTACTACCTCTGGTCACTTTATTTGATGTACTACATCGAGGTGGACGATGGCTGGGAGCAGGAGAATCATACTCAGACGGCAGTGAATAATTTCCTTGGTATTCATCGATATGATTCTGCGTTTCAAATAAAGGTCGGGGCATGGGTTAGGAATAAGCCACGATTTGCATATGGCAATGTGTTGACCTGGAAACATCTTACAACCAATCAACGTTATCGACAGTTGCCCAACGGGTTGAAGTTGCTGTCGGACAATAAGGGAGTTAACTGGCACAGTGGGGCATATGGCGGCGAGACGTCCGAGCACGTACTTGGTGCGTGGCAGATTTACCAGCACACCGGAGATCTGGAGTTCCTTAAACGGTGTTACGAAGGACACTTTCGGACTTTGTTTTGGGATGGTGTGACGGTGTTTCAAATGAACAGATTTGATGTTGGTGAAAAACTTGAGCAGATGGCCAAACTGACAGGTAGCGAGGAAGACGTCGCACACTGGCAAGAAGTCGTAAGGCGAGATCCGGAATTCGTGCGACTGATGTATGACCAGCGGTGGGAGGCTAACGGTGTACCGGGCTTTTTCGCGGCACCGAAGAACGGCATGCTGACCACCAATTCGTTTTGGTCGATGAGGTCGAATGGCTTTCCCCGGGAATATGCGCGTCAAATGGTAAACACTTGGGCATTGGACCGTGATAAAGGGTTTTACGGCGAGTTCTTTCCGCTTGCGATGGCGCGCGAGTCGATGGAGAAGTTTAAGTCGCCTGCCGATATGGACTTTGGGTATACACCGGACACAGCTTATTTCACACTCGATGGTATGTTTCGTCAGGATATGCGTGAGTTAGCGTCTGAATTGACCCTCAACCATCTGGAAAACTACAACTTTCACAAGCAATGGCAAATTCCGGTAGCACCAGAGGCATATCGAAGGGATCTGACGTTGTTTGGTGATCAATATTCCAATTTTAATGCGGGTAAGATTCTGTTGTACCTCGAGGGACTTGCCGGATTGAGCTATTCACTGCCGGATAGGCAACTCACGATACGTCCAGCTCTTCC
>CEQQ01120667.1_pt1 | contig 10176 bp, 5 predicted proteins | sample 531041 | NCBI WGS metagenome assembly CEQQ01 (sample SAMEA2621222, study PRJEB7988) | marine metagenome | biome: marine biome (ENVO:00000447); feature: deep chlorophyll maximum layer (ENVO:xxxxxxxx); material: "saline water (ENVO:00002010), including plankton (ENVO:xxxxxxxx)" | depth 150 m | reverse complement strand
AGGATTTTTTACGCCCAGCAGGGACGTCCTCAGGAGATACTCTTGCAGGGCGTTCATCTCTCGACTCCTTTGATGCCAATCTTACACAAGCAGCAGAGGGTGACACCCCCCCTGCTGGGAAAGAAAATAGAGAACTAAACACGAGCGGAGAAAGTTATGTTTCGCGACTAATCATCATAGAGGATGCAGACCACCTCGGGCCAACAAGGCAACCATATCTACGAAGAATGATGGAATCGACATCGTCCACCTCTCGATTCATATTTACCGCTAGATCCCCTTCTAGAATTATTGACGCATTACGTTCCAGGTCAAAACAAATCAGAATTCCTGCAACTCCAAACAATATAATCACTCAAAGACTCGAATCGATTGCAGAAAAAGAAGATTTAGCACCAGTTAGAGGCATTCTTGGCGACATAGCCCACGTCTCTACAGGTAACCTTCGCCGAGCAGTCTTCCTGTTGGAATTGTTAGCACGAAGAAAGAATCTTCACGACCGTAAAAACCTGCAAAAGGTGGTTGCAGCAACAACAATTGTTGGGGTTCAGCAAGTATTCGAAGAAGCCCTGAGAGGAAGGGTCCATGATTGGCGATGGGAAAAACAAGGTGGGCGAAATAAGCGCATTTTGAAAGGGGCATTGGGGGCACTTGACCAATTGATGAATGAACATGCATTGGAAGCGGAGGATGTGGTAATGCATCTGCATAGATTACTGACCACTGGCAGATTATTATTGGAAGAGACTATGCTATGCGATCTACTAGATGCATTGGCAGATTGTGATGTCAAATTACAAACTTCAATGCATGGAAGAGTACAGTTAGAAGAGTTCCTTCATAGAGTAAAAGAAATTGCTGCAACACAAACGGTTTAGGCGGACACGGCAGGATTCGAACCCGCGATCTGTGGCTTAGGAGGCCACCGCCTTATCCAGCTGGGCCACGTGTCCATGCCGAGGGGCGAGGAACCCTTTCAACAACCTATCGCTGTAATATTTCCTCCAAAAATGACATACCATTGAGTATTGTGCCTAGTAACATGCCTGAGGACACTTCACTGAAAAAAGTGATTCCTGGCAAAGAATCCACTCTTCCGAACCCTTACAGTAAGGACTTCGACCGTAGCGAGGATTCTCTTTCAATATCATTATCAGATTACAACTTAGCTGAGAAGCACCGACTCAAATATGGGAGATTAGCCTGCAGCCCCTCTCTATTGATGGCTAGAAGAGTAGTTGGATTATTGATGGCATTAACTGCACTTGCAGGGGTTGTAGCCCCATATCACCCACTTGCTAAACCAACATTGATGATTTTACTTTGGATACCTTTGCTTGCAATTTCAATTGCGCCTTCATTCATAGCTGCAGAGAGAGGAATGACCGCTTTGATGCTACGTTCTTCTCTATGGAAAGAGGAAGCGATCGAAAAAGGCGTTCGTAGAGATATGATGGCCGAACCCGGAATGGATAGAATCAAAGCCGGTTTAAACGATGTACGGTTGCATAATGCTACTGCAGCAATTCTAGCCGCAGTATCGATATTATTGTTAATTCTTGCAGCGGGGTTAGAACCAAATGGATTGGCTTACAATCTAGTTTTACTAATTACATTAACATCGAGCCTTGCTCTCTCGTTTCATGCTATTTTTACTACAGACTCAATTAGGAAATTGGGCGATGAATTGCCGTATTTAGTAATGCATTCTCCAACCCATCACCCGATGAAATTAGATACGATTTTAGGGGATTTAATTTATGCACATCTTGATCCAGACCACTCTTTACTTTGGAATACATGGGAAAGTAAACTACCCAACTCGCTACTTCCGGGTGTAGACAAAAAACAAGCTAGAGAGAGGCTACTCTATTTGCTACACCTCAATAGTAGAGGCGATTTGAACGATGAAGAAACGATGAGTGAACTAAAGGAATTCATCAAGCCCATGGCAATAGAAGAATTACTATTTGATGATAAAGCGCCATTCAATTGGGTTAAGATTCAGAGGTTGATAGCCCATGCAAGGGCTTGGCAAGTCGAGGTATTCGATTTACTAGATAGGTTACAGAACGATTTACTAGCAGGAACTGCTTCTATCACCCAAAATCCATGGCGTATGGATATGGCATTAGCCGACCGTTGTAGTAACCGCACTGGGCACCTTTTCATCGCGTTAAACAATCAAACACTACACGATCGTCATTTACGTGTGGAAGTAATTGTTCCAGGAGGCATGCCAGAAAACCAAGAACATCGTTTCGAGTTGCGCTCATGTCCTGGTCCCGAAGGGGCGGTAAAAATCACAGATCCTCTTGTCGAAGACGCACTAGATTGGATGCCAAAATATCTCGAGAAAGGAGTCATTTTGTGGATTGGCGTTGCATGGAATGAAAATGTGAGAGGACGCAGAAATGTCCAAGTTATTCTTCGTGATGACGATGGTAATATTTTAGGTTCAAGAATAATCAAAACAAACGTACTAGTCGGCGAAAGCAATCTCTCACGACAACGTTTGAAGCGTATGTTGAAGGCGCGCTCAAAGGGTGAAAACCCTCTACCTCTTGTCGAATTTACAACCCCTACATCATGATAATTTAGGCGCGTTGCTTATGACATACCCGCTCTTGGCTCACTCCACCGGAGGTGGAGTACGTGGAAGCATGGGACATCATCGTAATCGGAGACGGTCCAGCCGCTCTCAGAGCATCAGCAAGCGCAGCAAAGGCAGGAGCATCCACTTTGATGATGTCTGCTGATAGTCTCGGCGTCGGAAATAATTCAGCCATTGACGGTATAGCTGCGCCTTTGAAAGAGAGCACAACCAAATCACACAGAGATGACACAATCCGCGCAGGGGGCTTCCTCTGTGACCAAGATATCGTTTCAAACAGAGTTTCACAAGCAATTCGCCAGGTAGATCTATTGGAGCGTTGGGGAGTAATTTTCCGCAGAGATGCAGATGGAATTCCAATGGTTCGTAAAGCATCAGGGCATTCTTTGCCTCGTTTAGCAGGCGCAGGAGATTCGATGATACGCAACACACAACAAGTACTCGAAGAACAGTGCATGAAGCACGGCGTCGTCCGCAGAGGAGAGCAAGTCCCACTACAACTTGTTCATTCTGGTGAGCAAGTACACGGAGTAATCGCATTAGACATGTCTACTGGTTCACTAAATTCTCTGCAAGCAAAATCTGTAATAATTGCAGATGGAGGATACGAAGGAATCTGGACTGGCAGCAATGTCGGTCTTGGCTTAGACTTAGCAATGAATGCAGGTTTAGCGGCTAGAGATCTTGAATTCATTGCATGGGCGCCCCTAGCAGTTAGTGGAACGAATGTCGTTTTACCAATTGGCCTTCTGGCCGATGGCGCCACATTACACCATTCTAACGGAACTCCAATCGATGTAGATTTGACTTCTGATACAACCGCTCTAGCCGAGGCAATTGGGGCTAATTCTGATGCAGTATTGGATGCTCGAAATATGGGCGAATCATCGGTTTGGTGGGCACAAACTTTCGAATTAGTCAGCCAAAGATTGGGCATCGATATGAAAAAGCAAACAATTTCTATTCACCCAAGGGTTGCAACTACAATTGGTGGAATAGCCACAGATGAACATGGCCGTGCCATTACTGGACGCTGGTCGCGCTGGTTTACTGGATTATATGCAGCAGGAGACTCTGCGTGCTCAGGATTGCATGGTGCAGGATTGATTGCAGGCAACAGACTACTTGACGCTATGGCGGGAGGAGCAGCAGCGGGAGAACATGCAGCAGCACATGCTGCTAAAGCCTCACATACCGGAAGAGCGGCTCTTGAAACAGCACTCGGGGCAGCTGAAGCCGATCTCGATTTCGACATGGCTGCTGCTGAAGAAGGGCCTGTTCAGAGAACAGGACCATTATTTGCAAAACTTGGAGATATTATGCAATCGAGCATGGGACTCACTCGAGGAGCAGAAGGACTAGAATCCGCATTGGAATCACTAGAATCGCTTGCTGATTCAGCAGGAAAGTTGCACCTTGATGATTCTAGTAGATTATTCAATACCAATTTACTGGAGGCATTACGCCTGAAGGCTGGAGTCAGATTGGCTATAGCGTCGGTAAGAAGCGCGCTGTCTAGAACCGAAAGCCGCGGAACACACCAAAGAACAGATTTCTCTGAACAAGACGATGAACAATTACACCACACTCTAGTGGATGTAGAAGGAAATCTTTCCACACTAGCAATCCGTAAAGGCGTTTCAGGGACTTGGGTCTTAACGCCTGATGCTTGAAACACCCTCAAAACTTTGAGGGGTGTGCGCTTCGAATGCTCATGGCAGAGACCACTCTTTTCGAGAAAATCCTCTTTGGAGAGGTTCCTGGCAACTTTATTTGTCGAGGCGAAGGATGGTCATCTTTCCTCGATGTTTTTCCTCGTTCAGAAGGACATACCTTGGTCGTTTTAGAAAACCCCTCTCAGCGATTAGCAGATTTATCAGACGAGGATTTGATGAAACTATTCTCTGGAGTTAAGCAAACACAGTCGATTTTATCCACATATTTCCAAACATCAGATTTCACAATTGTAATCCACGACGGGCCATTGGCTGGTCAGGAAATTCCTCACGTGCATGTGCATGTAATTCCACGCAAACAAGGAGATGGCGGCAAAGCTCTACCTTCGATGTTCCCAAATGCCAATCCTTCAAACCCCCCGGATTTTTCTGCTCTTGCGAATCTTTGTAGCGCAATAAAGGAGGCATCTGAATGAAGAAGGGTTTTGATGGAGCAAGAGATAGCCATGGCGACTTACTTCCCGAACTTTCAGCATCAGCAACTCGGATGAAATACGACAAATTGGTAAACACTCCCCTGCCTAAATTTGACAAAGATTATCCTGGCTCACCCTTTTTCACCGAGTTAGGATATTTCATGCTTAGACGAACAATGTTTTCACAATTCAGAACCTTTGAATCATCGGGCGAGGAGAAAATACCAACCGATAGAGGGAGCATGTGTTCAGCATGGCACACAAATGGTTTGATCGACCCAATTGCAATTTTCTTAACACATCCAAAAAAATTCGTTGTGGGGGGAAGGCACGACCTAGTCACTAGACCAATTCTTGGATTCTGGGCAAGAAAATTTGCAGTTCAACCAGTGGTTCGCAAAGCCGAGTTATTACGCGGAGGCTGCTCAGAAGAAGAAGCGAGCTACCTCAACGGGCGCTCCTTGCTAAATTTGGCGACCGGAATCTCACATGGTTTTGGCTGTGCGCTTTTCCCAGAAGGAACTAGCCATTCAGAGAGCCATTTGATACGCCTCAAAACCGGGCCATTCCGGACGGTATTAGCCGCTGCTGCTCATGCTAAGGCAAATGGAGGCAAGGTACCTGTTCTGATTCCAATAGGTCTGCACTTCAGAACTAGACATCTTTTCAGAACAGACTGTTGGGTAGAATATGGAGATCCAATCGAATTACCTCACGATGAATTAACTTCCGAATTGATTGAAACCGTTGGTGCTGGAGATTGGATGGAACCTCCTGCTGAAATAGTAACTGGTTTGAGAGACCACCTGCAAGAAAAGTTGGCACCATTGACTCCAAATCGAGAAACATATAGCGAGGTTCACAGAGATTCAGTCATCGCACATGTTCAAAGGCGCATTCAGAAAAAACCAGAACTGACATGGCGAGAAGAAGTGTTAGAAATCCGCAGGCTCAAAAACGAACCTGCTTCTGAGGAAGTCCAAGAAGTCGCAACAAGAATCGGCGACAAACTAGACTCATCTGGATTAGATGGCCGAGACATAAATTCCAATAGCGATGGGCTCAGGAGTTTCTCTCCTTCGGGAGCAATTATCGACTTGATTAAATTCATTCCATTCGTACTGTTCTTGCCTACACTGATTATTGGAATGGGTTGGCAAATCGCCCTTGGTAGGATTTTGGGCGATCGTACAGACGAGGGACTAGATGCAAGAACATCCTATCACATGCTCTTTGGAATGTTTGGCTCTATGTTGTGGTGGCCAATAGTAACTACAATAATCACTATTTTAGCTGTAATTTATAATTCAGAAATTGGCTATGATATTGTAGGTATTTTTGGTAGTGAATTATGGCAAGAGGGACTAGCAATTATTGCAATCTGGACATCAATAATTGTGTTGTTGTGGATTTCAGCGATTTCATTTGCCAATGGTTGGGACGCTGTTTCCGATTTCTCAAAGTGGATACGCAGAATGAAAACCAATTCTGCAGTAAGTGCAGATCTTGTAAAATTGCGTGACTTACTAAAGTGAACGGTTCAAGTTAGTGGAGTGTTTCGGAATGAATATGTCGCCCGAAGAAGCAGAGAGGTTGGTCCGCTCATGGCTGACTAGCGAGAGGATCGAAATTCGGGAGCAAGAAGACCCCAGGGCTCTGATGCATTTACTTGTCAAATACCCTCAAGGAAAGAACGGCCATATGTTTGCAGTCGTTATACCAAAAGGCAGAGATTTACTTGCAATTTCATCTATGACAAGGGTCGACGAAGGGCAGCAAGAGTCGATGAAAGGCCTGATGAAAACCGATGAAGAAGAGTGGAAAACTTGGATGCATGAATGCAGGATGCAATTAATCGCATCAGGAGTTGACTGGGGGATCCACCTAGGCCATTCTGGAAAAGAAAGGAAAGGACCTTTACAGGCATTCAATGTTAGTGAACCGCTTTGGTTCGATGGATTAACCAAGAATGAAATGATGCAAAACCTACGTAGTTTATGGTTAGCAAAATTGGGAGTAATTCATGAGATCAAATACACATTCGGAGCAGGCTCGGGCAAGCCAGGCCCTGTTGATGATTGGAAAAACAAGAAAGATTCCAAACAAAGAGTAGGGAGGCCTTCTCCACCCCACCCCACCGAAATCCAAGCAGATGAATCTATGTCATTTGGCGATGATTTCGACCCTACAGATTGGCTTTGAACAACGCCTATTGCAAACCTATGGCGTATGACCTGAGAGGGGCGCGGTTAAGTACCAGTAGTGGTACCAAAAATTATCTTTAGGAAGGTTTCCGCATGGGACAAAAAATGAAGTCAATCAGCCTTGCAGCAATAATGCTGCTTTCAACACTATCTGGAATTATGATGGCAGCTCCCGCTGCAGCAACGCAAGTTGTGATTACTGAAGCGATTCAAGTCGTGGATGGCGGAGGCTCATCCGACCGCATGTCAGCGGTTGCATCAGACTCTGAAGGCAACGTTCACGTTGTCTGGAGTCGGTCCAATCAGCACTTGTATTACTCAATGATTTCACCACGCGGAGACACATTGATTGATGCCACACAAGTCACTGGAGCCGGCCTTCACAAGATCTACCATCCAGATATGGTAATCGATGACGAAGACCGTGTTCACATCGTGTGGGCTGACCATTCAGGACAACACAAGATCATGTATACGGCATTACATCCATTCAATACCGCAATGGATGGCACGGTTTCTGACGACGGAACAATCACAGCAATCGACGATTATATCGTTGCACAGCACATCAACAACCGTGACTGGCCTGCAATCGATGTCGATTCTAAAGGAAACATACACATCGTTTGGCAAGACAATTATGATTCTCTAGACATGTTCTTCCAGCAGCCACAGATTTACTACAAGATGCTGCAACCTGATTACAGTGTCCAAAACGCAATCATCCTATTCGACGATACTCTACTAACTCCAATCATTGGACACAAGGGACACCCAGATATCGTAGTCGATGCTAATGACTACGTTCAAATCGCTTGGGACGACACCCGTGGAGGAAAGGTAGAACTGGTATTCGTTGTAGATACATCAGGTTCTATGTATTCTGAGTGGGCTGATGTGTGCACAGTAATTTACGGTGGAAATTTCGCATCTGGTGGATTCTTCAAGGGAATTAAGCCAATGCTAGAAGAAGGAAACATGACAGTTTACGAAACAATCTATGGATTAGGAAACACTTTGCCGGGCGCTGCAAGTTCTGGTAACTGTGCTCAGCACAACAAGAATTCTGGTCCGCGAAGTACGCCACTTGGATTAATTGCCAACGATGACTCTGGTGGATTGAGAACTCTACCGGGAACTGTATACAACGGTGCAACCTATTCCGGATACTCTGGTGAAGACTGGGGTCCAGGTTCTAACTGGGCTTGCCTATCTTGGAAAGACACAGTTGGAAATGTTCCGGGCAACCCTCCAACATCTTCCGACCACCGCTGGAACCCGAACGCAACAAAGATCGTTCTACCAGTGTCTGATGAAGGACCAAAGGACGGAGACCCATCTCAACAAGCAGACGATACAACTTCGATTAACGAAGCACACGACAATTGTGTAAATGCTGGTGTAGTACCTGTAGGATTGTACGGACAATCCTATGGTGGCGCTAACAACATTGAATCCCACATGCGCGATTTGGCTCAGTGTCCAAATGGAGTAGTATCGACCGCTACACGCAACTGCCCAGGAAATTCAGTACGTTCTACTGATGCTGGCGGACAAACCTACGAATTCCCATCCGGAACCGGCGGTGCAAGCCAAATGCAACTTCTTGTAGAAGCAATGGTTTACATCTCAACAAACAATTCTCGTGAAATCTTCATGACTGTATTAGATCCATATGGAAAGATGGAAAATGATCAATCATGGGTTCCTGGAAACCCAGGTCACGCCACTCTAGGTAACGGGTATGCGGAAGACATGGGACGAGGAAGTGAGGGCCACTTAGTCGTAGTAAACGACACAAGAGTAACCATTGATGACGCATTCTCTTTCCACCCTTCAATCGGCGTTGATATGCAAGGCAATACACACATTGCTTGGATGGACGGACGCGACTATGGATTCGAAAAGAACGTACCATACGAAATCTACTACACCAAGTTGAGGCTACAAGGTGCTGGAGAATGGGATGGCGTTCCAAACGGATTGTCAACTTATGCAATCAAGAGAATCGAAGACACCCCGATTTCTGAAGTTGAGGGATGGCAACAAATGCCACAGGGCAGCAGTCAAAATTCAGCTTACCCTGCAATTCTGACCGACCCGCAAAACAATATTCACATCGCTTGGTTAGACTTTGGAAATGCTAGCGCTGGAGAAGAAATTCGCTACACTCGCTTGAATTCTACAGAGAATACAGGACCCGGCGAGACAGCGCTAGACCCTTGGAATTCGACAGCAGTAACATCTTGGTCATCGTTCAAACTTGGACCAAATCAGTTATCGAAACCATCGCTAGGCCAGCCGCCTGCATTTGCAAACGATCTCGGTAGCGGAGCGCATATTGCTTGGTCTGATACCAACAAGTGTTCAAGCGAGAGCAATGGTGGACCATGGACAATCTGTTATTCACACGTACTAACAGGGCAAGTCGATGTTGAATTTGATGAAGGCGAGACTTACTATCACGTTATTGAGCCGGGAGAGCAGACGCTCTACAATCTGACAATCAACAATACAACTCCGGGACCAAAGGATCTAGTTGCAGATACTTACAACCTGAACCTATCAGGAATGCCGGAGAATTGGACTGCAAATCTATACTTCTCTAACAACCATACAGCGATTTTCCCAGACACTCCGATCTTCCTCGAAGGCGGAGAAATGTCTCGTATGTACCTGCGTGTAAGAGCACCATCGATTTACCAAGCACAGGAAGACCAGGTAGCCGAAATCATGGTCACCGCGATTTCAATGAAAGACCCAGCAATTAGGTCGGAACGTCTTACATTAACTCTGATGGATGTAGTTCACGGAATCGACTTGGATACAAGTCACCGCATGGCAGACGTAGAGCAAGGACAAACAGCAATCTTTTCGATTACAATTACCAATACTGGAAACGTACAAGATACATTTGCCTTCTATGACCCGAATAGCCTTGAAGGCCAACAAGAATGGCTGTTACCGTTCGGATGGCAAGTGGCATTCCCAATGCAAGTCGCTTTGGACCCAGGGCAGTCTGTAACCAAGAATTTGGAAATTTCAGTACCTACTAGCCAAGACCCAGGAACATTCGTTGTCTATGTGAAAGGTTGGTCTGAAGGCGAACCGATTAAATCGCTAGAAAAAGGAACCTTTGACGTCCTTGAATTATGGATAAATGTTTCAATTCGTTCGATTGGAAATATCGTATTCGAGATATATGA
>CEQQ01064745.1_pt1 | contig 10183 bp, 8 predicted proteins | sample 531041 | NCBI WGS metagenome assembly CEQQ01 (sample SAMEA2621222, study PRJEB7988) | marine metagenome | biome: marine biome (ENVO:00000447); feature: deep chlorophyll maximum layer (ENVO:xxxxxxxx); material: "saline water (ENVO:00002010), including plankton (ENVO:xxxxxxxx)" | depth 150 m | reverse complement strand
GATGTGAGAGCGGTTTTGGAAGATCACGCACATCCAGATGGTTCCATCAGCTTATCCAAATCTGATTTGGAAGCTCTTATACATTTCCTCGAGTCGATTTAGTCACCTCGCGAACCACTGTTTATTCCTCATCAGTGGCGGCGGTAGTCAGGATTTCATTTAGCCGGTCTCTTAGTTCTGTCTTCAATGTTTGAATCGCCAGAGACTGCGCGGTGGGTTCAAGTTGTCCAACCAGTGCCCCCAAATTAGAAAGATGCGAGGCTACCTCGTCTGTATCCCCGCGTGCCTGAGCAATATTGGCCTGTCCGCATAGGCCAAATGAACGTAATTCAATATTACTGACGTCCAATTTACTCAGGCGTATGTAAATACGATTTGCTTTTTCCAGCTGATTTTGTTGCTGGTATAGATTCGCCAGATGCCTGTCGACCTTCAGCGCAAATTCCTGGTTTGTTGGACTTTCACCAGGTGGAAAGTACCGTTTGACGCTCAGTAACGCTTCTTCCGTGTTGATCAAAGCAGCATAGGTAAATTGATCCTTGACTGTTGACTTCATTTCGATCTCACTGGCAACAACCGCATCTGCAACATCAAGCATAGAGGATGGGGCGAATGATGTACCGAAGGTGACACCAACCGCAAACATCAAGATGATGGCTGCTATCCAGCGACCGTTTAGTAGCTTTGGAGAATCATGCGATGATTTCATCAAGGTGCTCAACTGCTGAGTAATTTCCATACGGCCATCAGGGTGTGCATTCAGTAAAGCATCGCCCATTTCAATATTTGGCACCCAATGATCATCAAGCCCGTCAGTATCAATACCGCGCAATTGATTGAGTAGCTCCGCAGCAGACTGGTAACGACTTTCCGGTTCTTTAGAAAGCAATTGATGAATCAGCGCGGCGATATCGCTCGGTAGATCGCTTCGCAATTCCAGAATATGCTCCGGTTCTTTTTTCAGGTGTTGGACTGCGATACTCAGAGCATTGTCGCCTTCAAACGGAGTCCGACCACTGAACATATGGTATGCAGTCACACCAAGTGAATAGAGATCACTTCTTGGATCAATCTTCCCGCCTTGGGCCTGCTCTGGACTCATGTAGAGGGGTGTTCCCATGGTCATACCAACCTGGGTTGCATCCATCGAATCTCCGCTGTCCACAATACGCGCTAATCCAAAATCCGCAACCTTCACTTCACCCGTCGGTGAAAGCATGATGTTTTCAGGTTTGATGTCACGGTGAATGATCCCGCTTTGCCCTGCCTTATGAAGCGCTGCGGCTACCTGCCGCAAGACACTCAGCCCCATTTGGATATCCACGGCACCTTGGGCTTGCAGGTACTGGCGAAGATTCTGCCCTTGTACGTACTCTTGTGCGATAAAGTGAATTCCGTCTGTTTGTCCGACTTCATGGATCTGCACAATATTCGCATGAACCAGCCCGGCAGCAGCCTGTGCTTCTTTATGAAATCGCCGTACGTATGACTCGTCTTCGGCTAAGTCCGACTTGAGTACCTTGATGGCAACACGTCGCTTGAGTGACATCTGTTCAGCAAGATAAACGACGCTCATACCACCACGGCCAAGCCGGCGTAGCATCCTATAATCCCCTAGTTGCCTGCCGGCCAAACTCAGATTCAGATTTGCGTCGTTTGATGCCATCTAATTAATGCTGCAATTAATCCACAGGTGGTGATTCTACGGTCAGACAACTTCGATATTGACGAGTTGATTCAGGCTGCCTGACTCGAATCCACTGAGATCAAGGGAAATAAACTTAAAACCAATCTCTTTTAAGTACGTAACGAGTGGGGCTCTTAGTTCATTTGCTGCAACGCTTGCAACTTGGTCTACAGGAACTTCAATGCGGGCAATATCGCCGCGATGGTAGCGTACGCGGAGGTTTACAAACCCGTTTTCTTTGAGCCACTGTTCAGCCAAATCCACCATTTGCAATCTTTCCGCAGTCACTTCTTCACCATAAGCAATACGGCTGGATAAACAGGGAGATGCTGGTTTGTCCCATGTTGGTAGATTCCAGCCTTCAGCAAGCGATCTCACATCCGCCTTGCTTATGCCACACTCCGCCAGCGGACTCACAACTGAGTGCTCACTTGCGGCTTGCAGACCCGGGCGATAGTCACCAAGGTCATCTGTATTTGTACCATTGAACACGACTTGTACGTCCAGAGATTCCGACAACCCATCGAGTTGTGAATAGAGTTCCGTTTTACAGTGGTAGCAGCGGTCTTTACTATTTTGGACATAGAGTGGATTGGCAAACTCATTTGTCTCAACAACGCGGTGCGCAATACCAATCTCAGTGGCAATCCGTCTGGCATCGTCTAATTCACCGCTTGCGAGACTTGCGCTGGTCGCAGTAACCGCAACAGAATTCTCACCAAGCGCCACGTAGGCAGCTTTGGCAACCACCGTGCTATCCACACCGGCAGACATCGCCACAGCACAGCTATCAAACTGTGAAATGAAAAGCAGTAACTCACTTTGTAACGACTCGAATGAACGCATACTTCTATTTTACTGACTCACCAAAGAAGGAAACGGGCAAAATCCCGCAATTACCATTCTGCTGGTGTTGGTGCAGGATCAGGTAATGGAGTTGATTTGTCAGTAAAAAGGCTTCCGCCGTAATGCCGTGGCAGTGAGTTTTGTGAGAGCCCGCAATATCCCAAAGGGGGGGACGTAGACTCCGGGACGCGAGATCCGCTTTGACCCGCTGTCCGGAGACGAGCGAGCGCGGCCTGTCGCATAGCCAGAGTCGAAAATAAGTCCCCTACGGACCTCTTATCGGCTCCCCAAAAAATCAGCACCGTCAACACGAACATGGAAGAAGCCGTGTATGGTTTCTGATACAGGCACACTGTTGCACCTGCTCGAATCGTAGCAATCTCAAGCCGTTAATGCAAATCGCTCACGATTCATTAAGGGAGACTCCGGGCTGCTTGAATTGGTGACCAGTCCTGAGAAGACTTATACTATCTCTTTGTTGACCGGATCCATGACCTTCGTATTGCGTTCGACCGCTAACACGACGGTTCGTTCGTGTATGCCATCCTTGGTGGTCGCCACAATCGGAATCACTTGTCGCCGATTAGGCATATCCTGACGCACTGTAAATGTGCCATCAGGACGAAGCTTGATGGGCTTTCCATTTAATATCAGTGAAGCGTCGTCATCTGTCTTTCCGTAGATAATCAACTCTGCATCAACATCAAATCGAAGTACTTCTTCCAGATCAGTTACACGATGAATGTTTACCGCTGGCAACGTGGAATTCATCGGCCGTCGAAGGCGTTCTTCAAATAGCTCCTTCAATTCGCGGCTATCGGTGCTTGCCTTTCCTCCGCCACTCATCGCATAGATTCGTTCGTAATCTTCTGCAATGTCTGACCAGTTATTGTCAATCGCATCCGACGTACCTGGTTTTGGTGTTGAAACGACGTTACTTCGGCCGATGCTGTGGAATTGACCATTATCAGCTAAATAACCAAGTTCAATGCGATAACTCTTCGGGGGATCAAAGACGTCGATATACCAGTTAGTCACGCCGGAGTGAATTTCGATGTCACGAACAATATTGGATGTAACATTCGTGGTTGTACCGTATTCCAATTCATACAGTCGAATAACAGGTCTGGCTGAGTGCCAGTTCTCATTCATGGCGGCCCGCACTCGCTCAACACTATGTCGAGTTACCTGCCAACACGCGTGAAGCCAATACGAATCACGTACGAGCAAAACAACCCTGTCTTTTTTCCGGCTACCGTCGACTGATTTAGCCGTTGCCATCACTGGGGCAAGGCTTAGATCCTTTTGCTGTTCACGTAACTCGCGACTCTTGCGGATTCTCTTCAATGCAACGGTACTGCGAGGTGCAGACTTGCGTTTATCCTTGCTTCGAGTGCTGTTCCGCTTTACCGTAGTCACCTTGCGGGATGACCGGGACGATGAGTTCTTGGAACTACGTGTGGAAGTAGACTTAGTTGCACGGGTCTTAGCTGCCTTCGCCGCTGCAACCTTTCTGACGAGCACCTTTACCAATTCATCCTTTTTCATGGATGTGTAGCCTGAAATACCAAGATCGCGGGCGATCTTTTCAAGCTCTTTAACCGTGCTGGATTTTAGTTCTACCGTTGAAATCAAAACGGATCTCCTTGAAGTGACGTTTATTCGTGTCGAATCAAGTAACAAAAAGGTCTATCCGCAAACGAGTAACCGATAAAAGTTAAATTTCTGCAGTCACAGAATTAAACGTGATTAGCCGCCGGATATCTTTATTTGGTGTGATTCGTGCTGGAATTCAGTTGCAACCAGGGGTGGGTGTCGGCTTTATATCCGACCAATCGTTGCGTGCCTTGGTGGGCGGTTTATGGTTTCCGTACCACTACTTCCGTGTAGAATTCTCCGTCAGATCAAACACAGCATCCTATTTGCCGTGTCATACAGATTGGCTATCAAAATTGAAATCGTCAATCCGTGAATCCAGCAGGTTCAGCAATTTAGTGCCTTGTGCGCCCCATATAAAGCATAAAATGCGATCATAGGCCAACCTAGCAAGTTATTGCCTGAGGTAACACTAAACAAAAACAGAACCATGTTCAAGTTGAGCACCCCCTGTTAGAGGGTTTTTATTACCTGTCGTCCGGTCTGAATTCAGTACTTTTATTCCGTAAGTCTGGATCGGCAAATAGACTCCACACTCAGCGTTGATAACAAACAGCATTGGTCCAAAAGGGTCGCAGGTAGGTACATGATAAAAACAGCACTGGAAAGTCGAATCCCCGATGACCATAGATCGTGGAGGCAGGTCAAAAAAGGTCTGTAAAAGTACTGTTTTATTGAGCTTAGGTTTGTTGACCTTCTGCTCCGGAGAGGATAAATTAACCGGCTTCAAGCGGTATTTAAAATCGGTAATTCAGGTAAACTCTGCAAACAGCTAACACGGGACTTCATGAGATTGGTAAACTCCTTATTAACCAAGGAGTTACGTCCAAAAGAAGCTGGAAGTTTCAACAGCAGGGAAGCTTTGAACACCGATCGTGAATTTTTTCACAAATGAATACCACACCCCCAAACGCTGGTGGCTCAAAGAGTAGTCGAAGTGCAATTGCAGAAGGCTACATGTGGGCAACCCGTATTACAAGCATTGCTATCGAGATGGTGGCTCCCGGACTGGGAGGCATGTGGCTCGATGAGCGATACGATACGAACGTGTGGGGCACTGTCGGTTGGATCCTTGGTCCGATTGTTGGGATTTATCATTTGATCCAGATAGCCGTAAAGGAAGCTGGTTCAGGTGGTTCTCAATCCAAACGGGAGGGCAAACCTTGACTGAACAAGAAAAGGCAGATCAAGCGACAACAACTGTTGGAGACTCTCTGGGAAAGTCAGCCTTAAAGCTGACCTTGATCCTGGTGGTTGCCACACTCGGATGCGTCTGGTGGGGCAATCGGGCTTCCGGCACCGATGGAGTGAAGGCAGCTGCAATTGCAGGTTTGTTATGTTGGCTTGGAGCGATCCTGGCGTTGATGATAACAAGTCGATTTGCAGGTGGAACTAACGCGTCATCAGGCATTTTGGTAGGTTCGGCACTGCGGACAGGAATTCCGCTGATTGGAATCGCATTTTTGCATTTCAATGCTCCAGACCTTAGAGATGCCAACATTGCATATTACGGGGTAGGATTGTTCCTAATCTCGCTTGCAACTGAAACATACATAGCCGTCAACATCCTTAAACAGTCTTCCGAGACAACCAAGGCGAACTGATACATGGCCGACCCGATATTTCATATCAAGGATGCATACTTTTTCGAAGTCCCGCGTTTTCTCTACCGGTCAGAACGGGAGAACGCTAAGGATTTTCCAAATGTATGGGTCAAGCTAGACAAAGACTTCCAAGACCATCAAGCTCACGAAATTCAGGAAGCGTACACTGGCTCAGAGGAACTTCCTTCTATAGAAGACTGGCATCATTGGCAGCATGCTGGCAACAGCCATGCGAATTTTGCAGCACCGTATTATCAATATGTCGAGTCACTGGAGCATCCCCCTCAAGATCAAGCCTGGAAAACCGTCGTCGCCGAACATTCTTCAGCCGAATACATCCAAAGCTACAAAGAGTCCGCAACTTGGGACGCCGAAAAAATTGAGGATTACAATTTCCACCTGTCCGGCAAAGTCTTAATTCCACAACCCTTTGGTACGCTGCGAAATCTACACGAACAGGAATCCGGGTTCGCGATTTCCAAGTTCATGGTAATCGAGGTGTTCCTAGCTGTACTACTACTGTTTGTATTTGGCCGGCTAAGCAAAAAGGTTCGCAGCGGCGAGCCTGTAAAAGGCAAGCTCGCAAACTTTTGTGAATCATTCCTGCTCTTTATCCGAGATGATGTAGCACGACCTTCCATTGGTAGCGACGCTGATTTTCACCATGGACACGATGATCATGGTGACGATGGCCATCACGATCATGGTCCTCCAACCTATCACATTGCCGACAGAATCACCCCGATTTTGTGGACACTGTTCCTATTCATACTTGGCTGCAACCTTACTGGCATGATTCCATGGGTTGGTTCACCGACTGGCGTATTAGCTGTAACAGCTGCCCTGGCAACTGGCACGTTTGTCACGACGGTGATTGCCGGATCGATTATGCATAAGCCGATTGGCTTCTGGTTAAATCAGATTCCGTCAATGGAACTCAGTTTTGTCCTTGCCCTGATCATCAAACCGATGCTGTGGGTCATAGAAGTTGCAGGACTATTTATAAAGCACGGCGTGCTGGCCGTTCGTTTATTAGCAAACCTTGTTGCCGGCCACTTGGTGTTACTATCCCTTATGGGACTAGGTATGGCCGCTGCAAACCTTGGTGCTGGCGGGTATTACTCGATTGCCGGAGTTTCGATAATCGGATCAACTGCCCTTAGTTGTCTGGAATTATTTGTAGCATTCCTTCAGGCATACGTATTCACACTACTTTCGGCACTATTTATCGGCGCCGCGATGCATCACCACTAAGCAACGGCCACACGACTTACCAAACCATTTAAACAACACGATTAAGTTAAACGAACTTGTTCGCATCCCTTGAGGTGAAAACAGTGAAAAACAACCGTCTTTCATTTGCATTTTTGATACTTGCAGTCACAGTATTTGCAATTCATCAAAGCGGAATCTCCACTCATGCTGCCGACGCAGATGCTGGCTCTGAAGCACACGCTGAGGATGGACATGGCGACCACGGCCACGGTGATGAGCATGCAGCAGACAGTCATGGCGACGATGATCACGGCGATAGCCATGGCGGTGGTCACGGTCACGACGAGTCAAATCTCGTGCACGGTAATGCATCAGATGGGCTGAAGAACATACTTGAATTCAAACCTGATCTGGCTGTTTTTTCACTTCTCGTGTTTGCCTTGCTCGTATTGGCACTGTGGAAATTCGCATTTGGTCCGATTATCAGCGGTCTGAATGCTCGCGAGCAGAACATTCAATCTCAAATTGCAACGGCAAAGGAAGCCGCTGGAAAAGCCGAGGCGATGCTTGCAGATTACGAAGCTAAGCTGGCAAACGCCGCAAACGAAGCGAATGAAATCGTAGCAGAAGGCCGTCGTGATGCTGAAACAACACGCGATCGCATCGTGGCAGAAGCAGAAGAAGCAGCACAACGAGAGAAAGAACGGGCGATCAACGAGATCCAGATTGCCAAGAATGCCGCACTACAAGCCGTTGCAGAACAGGCAACCGATATGGCAGTGGGACTTGCAGGCGACATCATCGGATCAGAACTTGACCGTGATGACCACGAACAGTTGATCCAACAGGCATTAAGCAACCTGGACGGCTAAGTCGGAATAGCTAAACCGCTTGATAAAATCGACCAATAAAACACCTTAACGCATTCAAAACAGATCATGTCAGACGAACAACGACACGAAACAGTATTGGACATCGGCCACCAACAGTTGGGTGAAGTCTACGCGAATGCACTGATCGGTGCTGCAGACGCAGATCCAACAACAGAAGCACAAGCTGTCGTCGAGGAATTGCAGGCTTTCGTGAGTGAAGTACTTAACAAGGTCGACGGTCTTGAAAAGACGCTCGCTTCACGTCGCGTATCGCACGAAGTAAAGGAATCACTGCTTGATAAGGCCATTGGCACAAGTGCTTCAAAAGTGACTCTAAACTTCCTAAAAGTTGTTTCCAAGCATGAACGCATGGACGCCCTACGATCCATCAGTGCGGCGGCACACAAACAATTAAATGCCCAACAGGGTCGAATTGCTGTGACGGTCACAACAGCAGACGCAGTGGACGCCACTGCCCTTGAAAACATCCAATCCAAATTGGAAGAAAAACTAGGTTCAAAGGTCGACATCCAAGCGAAGGTCGACCCAACACTTATCGGAGGCACGGTTATTCGTGTCGGCGACACGCTTTACGATGGAAGCGTGGCAAACCGGCTCAAGAAAATCCGTTCCTCAGCAAAGGAAAACACCATTCGTCAGATCCGCCTGGAAACAGAACGATTTACAGCAGCTCAATAAGCTGTTCACTAAACGATTTGTACCGGTTGTGGATCGGTGATTTATTAACGATTAAAGGACAAGTTCATGAAATTCAACGCTGACGAAATCGCATCAGTCCTGCAGCAGGAAATCTCGCAGTACGAAAGCCAAGTCGACGTTCGTGAAGTCGGTACAGTATTGGAAGTCGGTGATGGAATCGCCCGGGTCTACGGACTCTCGGGCGTCCGAGCTGGCGAAATGGTTGAATTCCCTGGTGGAATTCACGGTTTGGCATTTAACCTGGAAGAAAACAGTGTTGGTGTTATCATTCTTGGTGACTACCTACAGATTAAAGAAGGCGACGAAGTCCACGCACTTAATCGTCTTCTGTCCGTACCGGTTGGAGACGCAGTAATCGGCCGTGTGCTTGATGCACTTGGTAATCCAATCGATGGCAAAGGACCGGTGAACTCCACTGAGTCTCGCGTTGTGGAAGCAACCGCACCTGGTATCGCTGCACGACAGCCTGTTCATGAACCTCTGCAAACCGGCCTGAAAGCAGTTGACTCGATGACACCCATCGGTCGTGGCCAGCGTGAATTGATCATTGGTGACCGAAAAACCGGTAAGACAACGATTGCCATTGACACGATTTTGAATCAAAAAGATTCGGGCGTAAAATGCTTCTACGTGGCAGTCGGTCAGAAAGACTCCTCGGTCGCAGGTATTATCAGCACTCTCGAAGAATACGGTGCCATGGACTACACGACGGTCATCGTCGCCGGTTCAAGTGCCCCTGCTCCACTTCAGTACATTGCACCTTACTCAGGTACATCGATGGCTGAGTACTTTATGTACCGCGGCGAGCACACCTTGATCGTATACGACGATCTATCAAAGCAGGCAAATGCATACCGCGAACTTTCGCTACTCATGCGACGCCCACCGGGCCGTGAAGCATTTCCCGGTGACGTGTTCTTCTGTCACAGTCGCTTGCTTGAGCGATCCAGCAAGCTGAGTGCTGAACTTGGTGGCGGATCCCTCACATCACTTCCAATTATCGAGACACTCGAAGGTGAAGTTTCCGCTTATATTCCCACTAATGTGATTTCCATCACTGACGGACAGATCTACCTACAACCTGACCTGTTCTTCTCAGGTATTCGGCCAGCTATGAACGCTGGTGTTTCTGTTTCACGAGTGGGTGGTGCAGCTCAGATTAAAGGTATGAAAGGGGTTGCCGGTGGTTTGCGACTCGACCTTGCAGCATTCCGTGAACTTGAAGCGTTTGCACAGCTAGGTACGGATCTCGATCCTGCGACTCAAGCACAATTAGACCGTGGTTACCGCATGGTTGAATTGTTGAAACAAAACCAATTCAGTCCAATGCCCGTCGCCGAGCAGGTTGTCATGATCTACGCTGGTACCAAGGGACATCTGGACAGCGTACCGATCAACGACGTTGCTCAATGGGAAGCTGACTTCCTGGAGTTCATTCGCGATCAAAAGAGCGAAATCCTCACCGGAATTACCGAATCTGGTGATATCGGCGACGACTTGGAACAACAGCTGCTTGGTGCCATTGACGAATTCAACCGACTACAAGACGGAATCGAAGCTGCTGAAGAAGCCAGCGATGGAGC
>CEQQ01054819.1_pt1 | contig 10188 bp, 4 predicted proteins | sample 531041 | NCBI WGS metagenome assembly CEQQ01 (sample SAMEA2621222, study PRJEB7988) | marine metagenome | biome: marine biome (ENVO:00000447); feature: deep chlorophyll maximum layer (ENVO:xxxxxxxx); material: "saline water (ENVO:00002010), including plankton (ENVO:xxxxxxxx)" | depth 150 m | reverse complement strand
ATGCGCCGGTATTCCATCTGACCGCGGTCACCTTCCAGACCAATCGGACCGGATTCCGGAACCTGCATGTTGTCGGTGAGTAATTCACCGTTGCACGTAGCGTGAGCGATACCACCCTTAACCGTAACTACAAGCTCATTCCAATCCTGTGGCTTGTAATTCTTCAATTCCTTGTATGGTCCGGCTAACAAGTAATCCCGGCACTGCAGTTGTGGTTTGCGAATAAAGACGCCACTGTCTGCATTAGGTGTGGCTCTGAACTCGAGCTTTAATACGAAGTCACTGCCATATTCTGCCGTGGTCCATAGCTGTTGAATCCTGCGACCTTCCGACGGAGTCGCAACCACCAAGCGACCATTAATTGCTCGATAACGATTGTCGCTACTCATCTTTTTGCCATCGAAGGACTCTGCTTGCTTGATTTCAACGAACACTGGTGCGTTAGGTCTGGGGTTCTTTGGAGCCCGTCGTGGCGGAGTCGGTCGGAAACCCCAGCCGGTTAAATCTTCACCGTTAAACAGGCTCGCATAACCAGCCTCGAGCTCAAAATCATCAGCCTCTGTTTCAAGAAATCCAAGTGTCGCAAAAACCGGTACGAGCGCCTCAGCCCATTTCGCATAACCGTCTGCATTGAGGTGTAGTAAATCCGGGAAGTACTTAGGCAATGCATCACCTTGTTCATCCGCATAGAGAGTAAACGTATCCACAACGGTGAACTGATCGTCACCTCGCACCGCTTCGAAGTAAAGCTGATTAAGCTGCTGGATCTTATCTGTCGGCCGCTTCTTAGTTGCTGAACTTGGAAACACGCGACAGACGACGACCGGCACCTTGTTACTGTGCTCTTTGATGGCGGCAACTATCTTCTGAAAGTTTCGTGCAATGAGCTCAGGTTCTAAGCCAATTTCTAAATCGTTCGTGCCCATCAACAACACGATCGCTGAAGGATTCAGTGACAGCACATCCTCTTCCAGACGAATCAGCATTCCGCGGGTCGTGTCGCCACCAATACCGCGATTTGCTTTCTTCATACCTTCGAAATGTCCACGGAATGCAGGTGTCCAACCCTGCGTAATTGAATCGCCAAGAAATGCCACAGCACCTTGATCCTGTGAGATCTGTTTTGACCATTGTTCGCGTAAACGGGCCCAAGTTTTTACATAGCCGTCATAACGACGAAGCATACCTTCACCCGGCAAACCCTCTTCGGATGCCGGTAATGCAAACTTACTCTCCTGAGCTGTTAAGGAGGGGGTAACAAGAACTAATGCCAGTGTGCCAATAATGAGGTTTCTCAACGTGGACTGGTGTAGTGCTTTGTGTACTGCTTTCATCATGTGAGGTACCAATTTAAAACGGAAGGATATAATGAAGGTTGTAGCCAAGTCCGGAAACGAATGGATACGGTCGTGTATCCCTTAACTTAAGCCGCTGCTAGTGCAAATATTAATGCTGCCGCGTCTCATATTCAATCAGCGTAAAACCAAATGCCTCTAAATCGACTCGTATTCGTACTTCTTTTGATGACCACTAGCCTGAACGGACAGGAGCGGTTGTACAGTGTTGTCCCGCTCTATGATGAAACAACAAAGTTAGAACCGGCGATACAATCATCAACTGAGGATGCTCTTATCACCCGTGTCGCAGATCGAGTGCGGGACCGACACGCTAGAGAAAACGGTGCCTATGACCACTACTTAAGTTTCTATTGGGAAGAACGAACTGTAGCAATTGAGATCGTCGATCGTGTTGCAAAGGGTGGTAAGGACATCACCATCAATATCAAGTCACTCGCACCTCTGAATAAACCGGATTTCCGTTGTTTCTTTCGTGGCATTAATACGGTTGCCGAGTATTTCCACAATGTTGCAACCAAAGAAGTTGCTCCGAATCACTACACAACGACGGTTACCTACAACAACATTGAGAATCGTGCCCTACAAGTCGGGGATCGCATGGAGTTTGAATTCAGTCCGTTTCTTCTTGAACCGAAACGTGGCAGATCGAATTACTATGGCACCGCATTTCTATACATCGTCGGCAAGGGACTCGTGCCGTGGATCGGTCGCGGGGAGAAACTCGATTCACATCCACAATCCCATTCGATGATACTCGGTGGCGGTACGACGTTGCATGTTCCGTACTCGAATGAGCCGGACAACCGCTTCAAACAAATGGCAAACAATCTGGCACCCATCAGTGCACAGCCGTTTATGCTTGGCCGAAGATTACACCATACGGACTTTGGTGATGGACGACACTCTGAGCAACCGAATCCCGTGTTCGAGAAGCACAAGAATAAGCTAGGCCCTCATTATGTAGCCAGAAGTTGTGTCGCATGTCATGTGAATAATGGACGTGCTTTGCCGCCTGCTGTGGGTGAACCGATGTATCAAACTGTAATTAAGGTTGCTGGTAACTCCAACGGGGCCCCACATCAAACACTGGGTACAGCAATCCAACCTCAAGTGCTCTTTGGTGATGAAGAAACATATGCCGTAATTCGGGCTTGGTCATACGATGATGACAAATACCCGGATGGAAAACCTTTTTCGGTTCGCTACCCTCTTTACAGGTTTAATGGGATAGAACCGGAGTTTTATTCTGTAAGACTAACACCACCATTGGTTGGCCTTGGCCTCCTTGAGGCAATTTCAGAATTGGATATCCTTATTCACGCTGATCAAGACGATCTGGACGGCGATGGCATTTCCGGCAAGCCGCAAATCGTAAAGGACCCGCTTACTGGCCAATCACGACTCGGGCGATTTGGTTACAAGGCCGGGCAAGCTACTGTTCGATTCCAAATCGCGGGCGCACTAAATAGCGACATGGGAGTTACCACTTCGATTCAGCCATATTTGGACGGTGAGGAAAAAGAAGAAGAAGAACCTGATCCTGAATTGAGCGATGAGAGTTTGTTAAATATGACACGGTACGTGTCATCACTTGGTGTGCCCCCGAGACGCAATGTCGATGCCAAGGATGTACAACGAGGTGAAAAGTTATTTGAAACCATTGGTTGCGCCAGCTGCCATATACCAATGTGGAAAACCAGCAAGTATCATCCTCAGGCAGAATTGCGCAGTCAGACGATTTGGCCGTACACTGATTTGCTACTGCACGATATGGGAAAAGAGTTGGCTGATGAGATGACTGAAGGAAAAGCAACCCGTCGTGAATGGCGTACACCACCACTTTGGGGTATCGGGGCAACCGCTGGAGTAAGTGGCGGAGAGGCATATTTACATGACGGCAGGGCACGAACACTTGAAGAGGCAATCCTCTGGCATGGTGGTGAAAGTGCTCAGTCAAACGTCAAATTCCGTGAGTTATCCGAAGCAGATCGACTAGCAGTTATCGCATTCTTAAAGTCACTTTAGAGTCGACTTCACGACATCCAATGTCCTGAAATTCAGCGGCTAAATCTAATTAGCCGAAAACGCATTAAACCCCTTTAAAAACCTATAAACAACTATTTATGCGTAATGTTTTCTCTATTCGCTTGGCTAAATATTTTGCACTACAATGGGCGCTTGACGTCCTTATCCCGTCCTCTTCGTTGTTCCAAATCGAGTAGTGCAAATGTCCCTGATCGACAAAGAAATCCTGGGCCGTTACATGGTGCGCACGGAGTTAGGTTCCGGTGGTATGGGGACCGTTTATTTGGCGTTTGACAATACGCTTCAACGTGATGTTGCCATCAAGGTACTTAATGAATCATCGGTGGAAGATTCAGCGAACGTCGATCGTTTCAAGCGAGAGGTCAAGGCGGTTGCCGGCCTTACGCATTCAAATGTCATCGGCCTCTACGACTTTGCTGAGGAAAATGATCAGTTCTTTGCCGTGATGGAATACGTCAAAGGCAAGACACTCGACGAGTACTTGGATGAGCAGGCAGTTTCACGCGAGGAGGCTATGACGATAGCAGCCGGCATGGCGAAAGGACTATCCGCTGCTCACAAAGCTGGAATTGTTCACCGTGATATCAAGCCAAGTAACGTGATGATCACTGAAGACAATGAAGTAAAGCTATTGGATTTCGGCCTCGCCACCGCACGAAAAACAATCGATTTCCCTGATGAAACAATGAGTGCGGCCGACGTGCAAACAAAGATCGGGACGATCATGGGTACAGTCGGCTACATGTCACCGGAACAGGTTCGCGGGCGGCCATCGGATAAACGTAGTGATATCTTCTCATTTGGAACGGTCGTTTATGAGATGCTTACCGGACACCGTGCATTCAAGCGTGAAAGCACGATTGATACGATGAGTGCTATTCTCAATGAAACCGTTCCATCTTTGGAACTTGAACAACTGCCAACCAGCGACCCACTATTTGGCATTACTCAGAAGTGTCTTGAAAAAGTAGCTGACGACAGGTATCAGGATGTATCGGAGATCATCGAGGATCTAAACGACATCGAGTCAACGGCAGTACTCTCATCAAGCCGTCCTGCCGCTAGCAGAAACAAAGTATTTAGTTTTGCCGCCTTAGGAATCGCAGTCATTGCCGCTGGGGTTGTGTTGGTTACGAACACCGACGATACAGACTCCGATAAACCGGGCATTAACAACCGTTCTCAGACTTCAGATACAGATTCCGGCACTACCGACACAGAACAAATCGCAGAGGCTCGTCAGGTGCTGTTTCCGCGAATGCTGAATCTAGTAAATCAAGGACAGTTTCTCGAAGCATACGAGATCGGGGTTCAAATCAAGGATTATTTTGAAGGTGAGGAAGCCTTTCAGGCTGCTTGGGAGAACGTCGCACCATTGTTTTCCATAACGTCTGACCCTCCAGGAGCAACTGTATTTTTTGGTGACTATGGAACAGATCCATCAACGTTTAAAGAGCTAGGAAAAACACCAATCGAAAATATTCGGTTATCCACCTCGATTAAACAGTTCATTTTCAAACTGGATGGCCACTTGGATGCAGTTGCGGTCTCTGACAATAGCTTCTTCCAGGCCCATACGGAAATTGACAGAACACTTTTTAGCTCGGCTGATGTGCCTGAAGGAATGATCCATATAAGCGAAGGCAAAGGATTCAGGCTGACTGGGATGGTGTTTGACATCTCTAATTCAGATGGTTTTGCACCCACCGTAGGCGACTTTCTGATCGACAGGTTCGAGGTCACCAATGCTCAATACAAGGCATTTCTTGACAACGGAGGATACACCAATCAGGACAATTGGACTGATCCGTTTATGAGCGATGGAACCGAATTGAACTTCGAGGCAGCGATGGAGTTGTTAATCGATACAACGGGAAGGCCTGGTCCGTCGACCTGGGCTGTCGGTCGATTCCCTGATGGCATGGATAATTATCCAGTCCAGGGTGTAAGTTGGTACGAAGCTCGAGCGTACGCAAAATGGGCCGGGAAATCTCTGCCAACCCTTTACCACTGGTCTCGAGCAAACGCGACCAATTTTGGTTCAGAGTTTGTTGGACAACTAATCAAGCTTAGCAACATCAACAAAGATTCATATGCCGAAGTCGGTTCAAACCTCGGGGTGTCGCGATTTGGAGTATCAGACCTATGCGGCAACGTCGCCGAATGGGCTACTAATGCAGTTGGCGAACAACGCCTATCCCTCGGCGGGTCTACTAACGACCAGGAGTACTTTTTCAATCAAGCCAATCCGGTTAACCCATGGAATCGTTCTGAGAAAAGAGGATTTAGGTGCATAAAGGAACAGTCTGAACAGCTTGCTGAATTATATGCAGATGTTGAATTGCAATATCGGGACTACAGCGATGCAGAGCCCGTTTCCGATGAGGTCTTCGAGGTGTACCGCAGCCAGTTCGACTACGACGATGCACCACTTGATGCCGTAATCAATTACCGAGATGAGGAACAACCGGACTATATAAAAGAGCGTGTTGAGTTCAACACCGTGTATGACGGTGAGCGGATGATTGCGTACCTGTATTTACCTCGCAACGTAAAACCACCCTACCAATCTGTGGTTTTCTTTCACGGTGCTGCAGCAATTGTCCCTGTAGCAAGTGAGTCGCGGCAAAACTTTTTAGATATCCTCAAATTCATCCCACAAAGTGGTCGGGCGCTCGTTGTGCCGGTCTTAAAAGGACAATGGGATCGCAACGACGGGCTTAAAACGTGGGCCTCTAACGACTCTCAGCAGTATGCCGACTTCCTGATCAAATGGACAAAAGACTATCGTCGTACACTTGATTATTTAGAGTCCCGGGAGGATATCGACAATGATAAATTCTGTTATTTGGGAGCTAGTTGGGGAGCCTTTAATCTCTTGATAACAGCCGCAGTCGAGCCGCGAATCAATCTGGCAATTGGATACGTCGGTGGTCTCTCCATGACACCTGCCAAGCCACAGGTAGACCAAATCAACTTTGTGCGCCACGTAAAGCAACCAACACTTTGGCTTGTTGGTGAGTACGACCAGATATTCCCATTAAAACATTCAGCTGAACCGGCATTTAATAATCTGGGAACGGATGCTGCTGATAAGCGACTGGTAGTCTATCCGACCGAACATTCTCTCCCGAAAAATGAGCGGATCCATGAAACGTTGGATTGGCTCGATAAGTACTTTGGGCCTGCCCAATAACACGCGTCAGGAACGACATCTATGCTCTTCAATTCGATTGCGTTTATTATTTTCTTTATCGTTGTCGTCTCCATCCACTACCTACCGCTGAAGTGGAAGATCAAGAAAGTTCATCTGCTGCTTGCAAGTTATGTCTTTTATGCAGCGTGGAATCCGCCATTTGTAATCCTACTTTGGATCTCAACCGTCGTTGACTGGTTTGCGGCGAAGATCATGAGTAAAGAGGAGCGTAAAGGCCGCCGAAAAATCCTGCTCGGCTTCAGTTTGCTTGCCAACCTTGGAATGCTTTCTTACTTCAAGTACGGAAAGTTATTAGCCGAGTCATTTGCTAATTTGATGAACCAGTTTGGCTTCGAATACGCGGGACCGCAACTGGATATCATTCTCCCGGTTGGTATCTCGTTTTACACGTTTCAAACGTTGTCATACACAATTGATGTGTATCTAAAACGTAGCGAACCGGAAACATCATTTCTTGACTTCGCCTTATTCGTTACGTTCTTCCCACAACTGGTTGCCGGGCCGATCGTACGACCTTACCAGTTGATCCCCCAGTTCAAAGAGCCTCGTGTTGCTACCGAGCAACAGTTTTCGTGGGGACTGTTACTGTTTACATGGGGATTATTTCAAAAGTCCGTGATTGCCGACGGTATCCTCTCCATCGTTGTTGGCGATACGTTTAACGCGATGTACAACATTGCGGCCCTTGATGCGTGGCTTGGCGTTTTGGCGTTTTCCGGCCAGATCTTTTTTGACTTTGCCGGTTACTCGCTCTGTGCAATTGGAATTGCGCTATGCCTAGGATTCTCGATTCCAAACAATTTTAAATCACCCTATGCCGCAATCGGGTTTTCTAATTTCTGGCAGCGCTGGCATATTTCGTTGTCAGGTTGGTTGCGGGACTACCTTTACATTCCACTCGGTGGAAATCGTAAAGGACCACGTCGTACGTACATCAACCTAATGCTCACGATGCTTCTCGGAGGATTATGGCATGGTGCTGACTGGCGATTCTTGGTTTGGGGTGGCGTGCATGGCCTTTACCTTGTGATCGAGCGATTACTGAAGAAAACTCTCGACACAGAGAAACTGCTTGCTAAACCGCCGATTGCTATTCTCAGTGCATTGGTGACCTTTATCTGCGTTTCACTCACGTGGGTCTTCTTCGCAGCACCAGACTGGGAAAAGTGTGGACAGATGTTTGAGTCCTTACTCGGGATACCAGATCCGGAGCACGGAGCACTGATGGTTATTTCCAGCTTCCACATTTTCATGGTGATCCTGATCACCGTGATCATGCTCATTTGCCATTGGAAAACGCGTGATATTGAAATTGAAGATATCGCTAACAAGACGCCAACTTGGTTGCTGACAATCTTCTGGACAGCTATTCTGTTCATCACGATCATGACCGGAGGTAGTGCCAGTGCATTCATCTACTTCCAGTTCTAATGACGATGTCTATATCCGAATGCTTCCAGACGCTGCTAACTGGCGACGGATTTTGTCATGCACCATTGCAGTGACAATAGTCGGTATTGGTTGTACAGAGTACTACGCTCGTTCCCAAAACTACCCGGTTCTGTTTGAGACATCGCCCGATCTATGGGCAACACAATGGTTCAGATTCGAGGCTTCAGAAGATGACCAAACCGTAATCGTGGGCGCGTCTAGAAACAAGTTTGGAGTTTTGATCGATCTGTGGGAAGAAGAAACGGGCACACGACCAATCATGCTCGCATGGCCTGCGTCATCGCCTCTTCCAGTTTTAAATCTGATTTCAGAGAGAGAGAGTTATCGGGGAACGATTATCTGCGGTATCGCACCTAGTTTCTCTTTTGCGAGTCCTGAAAACCCTCAACAACGGTGGATTCATGACAACCTGAAGACGACTGAAATTCTACGCTATTCGCTGTCGTACTATATCTCAACACCGGCGCGGCGATTTCTGAAGCATCGCCTACTTTCACTTAACACGTGTGCCTTTTCACCGATATTCAATCTTCGGGACGGTTTGCAATTAGAAAACCGCAGGGGTACGCGAGTGCCCCTGCAACCCGTCTTTTGGGCAAATCAACGCGAAGATTTACAGGACGATTATCTCGAATCGGCTGCTTCAGATGAACACATTATGGAGCAAATTCGAGAGATGTGGCGACGTATCATGCTCGAACAAGTTTTCTTTGGAGCAGCCAAGATGGATCAGCTCGTGACCGAGTATGTACAAGCCGTCCGGAAAATTGAAGAGAAGGGCGGCCGAGTTATCTTTGTTCGTCACCCAAGTTCGGATGATTTTCTGGATTTCGAACAAAAGCACTACCCAAGACAGTTGTTCTTTGACCGTTTGGTCAACGAGACGGGCTGCTTTGGTATCCATTTTGAAGACTACCCAGAGATCTCGAATTACAAATGTCCAGAATGGTCACATTTAACCCCAGAAGATGCGCGAGATTACACGCAAAAAATTATCAAAATCATCAATAAACACACTCCGGATGCCATTTAGTTTGTGGCTTAGTCATGTCAGATAACGTCTCAAAAATCGACCATCAATCGCTTGAGCGACCACTGCCTGAAAAGACTGGTAAGCGGTTGTTACTGACGGTTATTGGCATACTTGCGGTCTTACTTACCGGAATGGAAATCAAGGCTCGGCAGGACAACTACCCCATACACTATCCATTCAGCTCCGATATGTGGGTTGGCCAGTGGCATCGACTAGACGATCTTCCTGAAGATCAAACGGTGTTTGTCGGAGCTTCACGAGTCCGACATGGTTTTGTGGTGAATGAATGGGAGAAACAGACCGAAATTCGCCCGCTGAATTTAGCCTGGCCGGGATCGCCGGCTGGACCAGTTCTCACAGCACTTGCCGCACGCGAAGATTTCAAAGGGACGGTTATTTGCGGATTGACGTCTTACGTCGCATTTGCCAACGACGGACCGCCATGGATGAGCTGGATCGGACAAAATATCAGACAGAGTAAAGTTCAAAGGTGGTCACTGGCCTTTCACATGTCTCATGCAGCCCAGCATTTCATACGCCCACGTTTTAAATTCATCAATGATGCAGCCTATTCGCCCATTTCCAATATGTTTGATGGCTTCCCTATAGCGGATCGCCCAGGCATGCAGGCGCCACTAATCTTTCGATTCATCAGCACAATTGATGCTGATTTACAGGATCGATATCTGGATAGCTTTGAGCAAGATGCTGGATTACAAGAAGCAATGTGCCAGGTTGGGCTATCATTGCTGTCACGCATGCTCTACTTCGGAAAGTGTGATATGGAGCAACGTATTGCGGAATACAAGACAGCCGTTGATCGTATCGAAGGCCGTGGTGGTAAGGTCGTGTTTGTGCATTTGCCCAGTGACGGCAGATTGAAAAAGCTGGTTGATGAGCACTTTCCTCGCGAGCAGTATTTCGATCGACTCGTCAACACAACCGGTTGTTTGGGGGTTCACTACCTGGATTACCCTGAGTTACGAAATATTAAGCCAGTTGAAGAATCCCATCTTTCTAAAGCTGATGGCATCCTATTCACCCAGAAACTCATCGACATCCTGCGCCGTGAAGGAGTGATT
>CEQQ01047170.1_pt1 | contig 10254 bp, 3 predicted proteins | sample 531041 | NCBI WGS metagenome assembly CEQQ01 (sample SAMEA2621222, study PRJEB7988) | marine metagenome | biome: marine biome (ENVO:00000447); feature: deep chlorophyll maximum layer (ENVO:xxxxxxxx); material: "saline water (ENVO:00002010), including plankton (ENVO:xxxxxxxx)" | depth 150 m | reverse complement strand
AGAATGTTTTCACTACTTTCTATGTGTGCTGCACTATCAATATTTGAAGGGGGCCATGGAATGACACTGGTTTGGTTTGCAGGTACAGAAACTCCGCCACTCTTCCAAGTTACAGTTGCTGCATTCGCATTAGGGTTAGTTATGGATAGATTACCAGAACTATGAGGCGCAATGAAATATTTAGAGTAATAGTTTCCTTCTTCACCGAGTAGGGATGTTCTTCCTTCATCTCCGTATGTAATGATTAAATGTGCGTCAACATCAGTAATAATTTCAACAATTCCGTCAGAGGTCATGTTGAAATCCTTAGACCATGAATTAGCAATTCTAACTGCTGACGATTGTACTACTGCTTGAGTTCCACTCTCGTCAGCAGTATCCCATTGAACTAGCATATCATCATCGGCAAAGATTTCGATAGTTGATTCACCCGAAGGCAAAGTTACTGCCCAGTGTTGTCCTTTACCAGTTGCAGGATTTGCTTTTGTTGGAGGAATCAGAGCGGAGCCAGAATCTCCACGAATTTGAAGCCCAGTCAAATCATGAGTAGAAGTGATTTGCGAATCAGAATCTAAGCGAAGAACTTCACCAATTGATAGTGAATGTTCAATTCCATCTTGTTCTAGAATTACTGGGCCAAGTGGAATAGTCAATCCATGTTTTGGTGTAAGTAATACCGAATCAGTTTCTGTGTTTGGTGTGAAAATAAACGGTCGATCTGGGCCTAGTCGCATATCCTCGTAACAAATAGCTTGTACATTGCTTTCAGCGTGTCTTACATCGATATGTCTATCCAAATCAAGTGCACCTTGAATTCGGAATGTGTCACCCTCATACCATGAAGCAGAGTACCACATTCCTCCTCGTAATCTGTCCCAGCGTAGTTCTCCATCTACTGGAATCAATTCAACTTCCGAAGAATCACCTGGTAATCCTGATTCCGATAACAAGGTCACTTCATGGCCCATTATTTCCATCTGTGCCTGCATGTCGTTTCTTTTCAGTGAACCTTCTAATTCTTGAATAATAGGCATCATAGATAGTAGCATTAAACCAATGATTGAGATTACTCCGCCGAATAGCAATACGGTTGCTACTGCAGCACTTACTGCCTCTTCGTCGCGGTGTAGATTACAAGGTCTCATTTGCTAACCTCCACCAATTGTAGTTCGATTTCTAAGTCGATAACAGAGTTTCCATGGTCGATTGTCATTCCATCAGAACCACTTGTCCTCTGCCAAGGGCTAATGCCACGATGTTGATCTAGTGTGTCAGAAGACCTGTGTAGGTTGTATTCAGTAAGCCAACCTTCTGTCATCTGTGGCGTAATTGTTGGCCCCAGTGATGAATCGTAGGTGTATCTAAAATTCCAAGCATCACCGCTGAAAAGGGTAATTGGTCCCGCAGAACGGATGTCAAAAATAGCGTTTCTACCGTCCGGAATTGCACCGATTGTAGCGACATCTCGTAATGATAAACTAGCACGCATTGTTCCGTCAAACAACTCCTCGATATTCATGTCAGGTTGCGAAGAAACACTCCATGTTTCATCTGAAAATTTGTCAAATCTAGCATCATTGAGTATAGCGATGGAATGTTCACCAGTCTGAACTTTCGTCTTAATCAGCAATCCCGAAATTGTGATTTTAGCATGGCGATGAATTTCAACATCATCTGCATAGATTGTGACGATGTAAGTGTCGGCTACATTCAATCCATGTTCGATTAATACCTCTTCATTACTAGCGCTGAAGTTTATCGTTTGCTGTTCAGATTGAGTCCAAATCAATGCTCGGTTTGCGGTTTCATTTTGTGCAAAAACACTGAATGAAGTTTGATTCAAATACGTCACAGTCACAACATCAGAATCGGTTATATCGGCAGCAACAGTCCAGACTTCAGCCCCGATTAGAGGTGATATTGCACTGGTTGTCGCATGGATAGTGGTGCGCAATCCGGTATCGATGCTGGCACCAGCTACAACATCGATTCTGCCGTCCAATCTTTCAGCAATACCATTAGCATTGGACCAAGCGGTATTATCTTGAAAATCATTGACATAAGGAGTGAGGAATACAAACACGCCTCCCATCATGGTTATGACCATGGCTAGGAGCATTACTACTCCGATAACTTCGCTCACGGCGAGGTCATCATCGTGCTTACTTCGTGACCTCATCAGTCAGGAGAGAATCATCCCCCCTCTTATGGTTTCACCAACAGCGAGCCCTTACAGGGCTCATCCGCGTAGGGTTATTCCCTCTCGGGCAACCCTCTCAGCATCACTTTGGCCAATGTGGTGCGTGAATTCTGGACCATCTTGAAGTGAAATCTGAATATCTCCCTCAAATAAATCATCCAGGTGGTATAGAACTGTTGATTCAGCGAGGTGCGGGGCATTATTCTTCTCAGACAAATGTGTTAGAACAATCGACCTAGTGTTTGTGCTAACTACTTCTGACAAAAATTGCCCTGTTTGATCATTTGATAGGTGGCCTCCACGCCCAGCAATCCTGTCTTTCAACCTCATTGGATATGGGCCATTCCAGAGTCGTTTGTTATCGTAATTTGCTTCGATTGAGATGTGTTGGCAACCCGAAACATGGTTGACTAATTCATCTGTCCAAGAACCGAGGTCGGTAATTACTGCACCCCTTTCTCCTTTGTGACTCGCTATGAAAGCAACATTATCCGCTCCGCTGTGAGGAACTGGAACAGGTAGAAGCGCAAAATCGTCTGCAAAATCAAGTGTTTCCAGGCTTTCGAAAAGATGTACGCCCCTTAAGTCAAGATTCAATGCAGTTGCAGTTCTATCATTACAATAAATCGGAATATCCCATCGCCTTTGAGCGATGGATGCTCCACCCCCATGGTCTCCATGGTGGTGAGTAAGTACAATTGCATCAATTTCGTTAGGTTTTATTTCCATTCTAGCTAATCTTGTTTCCAATTGTTTTCCAGAAAATCCCTGGTCGATTAGAACTTTGAAGTCTCCACTCTCAACAAGCGTAGCGTTACCGCGACTGCCAGTTCCAAGATGAGTGAATGATAGCGACATGCCCAACTTTTACTCGGCATCGCGTTTAGCCCTTGAACTCACCCCTTCAAAATAGCAAAACAATGCACTTTTGGCGGCTAATCGAGGATTACCGTAGGTAATCCGAGTCTGAACAATGCTCCATCACTCTATTAAGGCTGATTCAGGGGTTGAGGTTTGTTTGGGTGCTACCGCGCCCACTGGTGATTCCGATGCGACGCTCACAATCAACGCTTTTGATGACTGTTCTCGTAGTTTTAGGATTGTTCTTTGTTTCACAACTACCTGCAATCTCAAATGTAGGTACTACCAATCCTAATCTGACAGATGGAGCACGCCCTCCTGCTACAGATTCAGATGGTGACAAGATACCTGATGTGCATGAAAATTTATTCAGCGAGTGGATTAATTTTTCTTCGACCGACAACCGTGCAGTTGTCATGAAAGGACTTGATAGGGATAATGCCTCTGACGCCTATATCGACATAGATATTGATGGATTGAACGCTACGGAAGAGTATTGTTGGCCATATCCTGCAGAATGTGTAGATCCAGGTTTCACAAGAGGACTAACTGGAGTCATTAATGAATCTGGAGAGAGGTGGTACCTTGATCCACGAATTGCCGATACTGATGGAGATGGTTTGCCTGATGGTTTCGAAGCCCACATGTGTGAGAAATTAGGAGGTTTTGATACTGAAGAGAAGCGTTTCGTTTGCGAATATTTTGACCCGCTAAACGCTAGCGATGCTGATTTAGATCCTGATGAAGACGGCTTTGACGTAAATCGTGATGGCTTCCTTACAGTCAATGAGTTGCTAACTTCACCAGAAGAGTACACTTATGGCGCTCCTTCAAATTGGACCAATGAATTGGATGGACTAAGATGCTATGCGCCTAATCCTGAATCATCAATTTTGAATGATTGGCCTTTCATTACAGAAAATGCTAACTTCACTGTTTTCCAAAATATCCTCGAAGCTTGTGCTCGCAACGGGACAGACGATGTTATCGATGAATATATTTGGCTTGGAACTAATCCTGTTGAGGAAGATAGTGATCGTTTCAATTATGATGGAGTCAAGCATAGGCGACTGTTCCCATCGAGTGGTGATGGAATAACAGATGGATGGGAAATCCATTTCGGGCTTGACCCACTAAACCGTTCAAATGCATTAATCGATTTGGATAACGATGGATGGGACGCGAATCGTGATGGCATAATTAGCGTCGATGCTGCTCGTTCCGAAGAGGCTCTTGCTGTTGGAGAGCAATTGTCCACTTTAGAGGAATATTTTGTACATCTTGACGATGGAAACATGGTCAAATCAGGCATGCGTTCGGTAGAATTGGGTGCTAGTGAAGATACATACATGGAATATCTTCTTTCTCCAGAAGCAACATCCGAAGAAGTTTCTATTCTAAATCACGATGTAAGAGAATTACATGATGATGGAACATATTTGTGGGTTGGTTCCAAACTAGGTGTTACAGTTATCGATTTTGAGAACTCGGTTTCGACTGATTATGAGTTGCCACAAGGTCATGATTTGCACGACATGATCATTCTAGAAACTCACACTGTTATGGTTACAGAAGGCGGGGTATGGATTTCAGAGGTCACTGAGGGGACACTCGGCGATATCTCACAATGGAGTTTCTATCCTGGAAGGTATACTGCTGGTGCGCAATTAGTTACTGATGGCGGAGATGATTATGTCATTGCTTTAGGTCACGGAGGGTTTGGTTCAGTATTCCAAATCAACGACTTATCAATCACAGAACTTTCGCTAGGTTCAGGAATTTCTGATGCTATGAATATCGGAAACGCAACAGCAACTTCAATAGTTCATGCTGATGTTTCATCAGGGCCAATGACTCTTTTCGTTGGTACTGATGTTGGTCTATTTTCGGTAGAAACCTCTACTGCAAGAGATGCAGCAGTACCAAATTGGAAATTTTACTATTCATCAGAACCCACTTCCATTGCTACAGACATTGATGATTTGCGAGCAATCGGCGCCGAAGGTGGTGCCAATCCTGCTACAGTTAATGCATTGGAAGCAGATGGACCTGAAGGAGGTCAGATGCAAGTTGTTTGGATTGGAACTCCATCTGGTTTGCATCGTCTTGATTTACTTTCAGGATTCATCACACATAGCGGAGATTATGAACATCAAGGAGTTGATGGAGTAACCGTAAATTCTGCTAATGAGATTTATTCCATTCATTCTACAGGCGATGAATTGATTATTGGTTCTGGATGGGGTATGTGGTCTCTTAGCGGTGGTTATGCTGCTGTGTATGGAATGACCAACCAAGAATGGGTGCCTGGTCTAATTTCTGCTATTGCAGTTCACCAAGTCGCAGGTGTCGATATGGTGTTTTTAGGAATAGGGCCTGGAATGTATTCCAATCTAGAACTCATGGACCCTATGGCGAATGATTCTGACTCAGATGGAATGTTAGATGGGTGGGAAGTAAGGTATGGTCTAGACCCTACCGATCCTTGGGATGCTTTGCTTGATGCGGACGGTGATGGCGTAAATCTTGACTCTGACCCTATCAATGAAAGGCTTTGGAGAAATTTGGATGAATTTAGGTACACTGCAACTACAGCCAACGGTTACAATGCAACCGATCCAAGAGTCGTTGATACCGATGGCGATGGCGTAGGAGATGGCGCAGAATACTTCGGTTTATTCCACGAATTCACCCCTCTGTGGTGCCATTACACAAATCAATACGATTACGAGCATGTATGTGGCGATGCTGCAGGATTAGCTGCGAATGATACATACCTGTCCTCACTTGGTGTTGATAGTGGTACTGATGCAACCAATCCTGATTCAGATGGAGATGGTATGCCTGACGGCTGGGAAATTGAGCATCGAAGATGGATCGGCTCTACTTTCACAGGTTCGAATAATTGGACGATGGACCCTAACGACCCTGATGATGCAAATTGGGATGCTGATGGTGATGGCTTGACCAATCTTTGTGAGTATCAATGGTCACTAGTGAAGGTCGCTGGTTTAGCAGGTGATTTACTAGAAAGTCACTTAGAAACAGAAATTGCAGCTTCTCAATGGGCAGAACCAGATCCAAACAATGTTGATTCTGATGGAGATGGATTACCTGATGGCTGGGAAGCCAGAGGCGCCTGCACCTGGGATGTTTCACGCGTTGGAATCAATCCTCTGAATGGCAGTGACGCATTTGAGAACCCTGATGGCGATGGATATGATATCAACCACAATGGCGTTATTGAAGAGAATGAAGCATTCGTGAATTGGCTTGAATTCCATATTCGTGATGATTTGTTCAGTGGAAACATGAGCCTAGATGGTGAACTCATACCTAGCAACTTCTCAACTGATTTGTTTAGGAACATATCCGACTGGGGCTCTCCGGAATCCAACTTTGGTGATGGCATACAAACGGGAGATCCAACAGATGCTGACAGTGATTCTGACGGGATGCCGGATGGTTGGGAAATCTGGTACGCAAGATGGGAATTACTAGATGCAAAATGGTCTCTTGATCCTTTAAACTCTAATGATAGATGGGAAGACTCAGACGATGATGGAATGAGCAATTGGGAAGAATACAACTCTATCGACCCTTCGCTCTCTGAAACCAATTCCAATCGCACGAGTCCACAGTGGTATGTTACAACAGTAGGTGCTGGATATACTTTGCAACAATGGTCTGGAATTACGAATACTGAATCATTCGGCTCATTTGTTACTCAAGATTTGATCAATGTATCCGGTTGGACCACTGACCCGAATAATCCCGATACAGACGGAGATGGATTCCTAGATGGTCTAGAATTGATGTTTACCGCTTGGAATGATACTGCACAGACATGGACCCTGAATCCTTTAGTCGCAGGCGATGGTTCATTCGATGCAGATGATGATGCATTGACCGATGCTCAAGAATTTTCATTGGTTAATACAAACCCAATGAACGGAGAAAACCATCCCTTAGATGCTCCATTAATGCATATCGATGGTGATTTGAACGACCCAACCCAAAAAGCTCAGAGAGTGTATACTATCATTCTTGACAAAGGACAGAGAGGAAAAAGACATCTTGACCAATTCCAAGAATGGCAGTCTACTGGTATTCCAACAAATTTCATTTCAACATTAATGGGAATTACTGACCCGACAATTTCAGACACCGACGATGATGGGATGATCGATGGATTCGAATATTGGTTTACCAGTTGGGATCTTGAGAATAACCGCTGGTCAATGAACCCTCTTATCGACTCTGATCAATGGCTCGATAGCGACATGGATTCAGTTGATTGCGATAGAGATGGTAACATTTCATTAGATGAGCAGTTCACTAACAAGCGTGAGTATGAATCACGTGTTTATGGTAAGTATTCTGAAAGACTTTCAACAGGTTCTGGATTGATTGGCTTTGGTGATGATACAATAGCAGCATACATCGAAGAGGGTTACACCGATGCAGAAGCAAGAAGAGCAATTTTCAACACGTTTAGTGGAAAGGACGCAGTTTCGGCGGCTAGAATGAACATGATTAACTCTGAAGATCCAAACACCTTCAATAGAACTTTGTTCGGAATTTCAGACCCAACTAACTCCGATTCAGATTTGGATGGAATTGATGACGGCTGGGAATTCTGTTATGCAGTGTATGGTTTGCCAGACCCTACTACTCAGAACCACTGGGCTACAAATCCAGTTAATCCATTTGATATCAATTACGACCCAGATAGCGATGGTTGGTATGGCCGAACATCATTCGATATCCCTGCAGTTCAAGGTACGTGGGAGAATCGTCAATTCACACCTTCTGGCGATGTCATACAGAATGGAATCGGCGACTTACCTTTCACTAATTTCATGGAATATCTTAACGGAACTCGACCAGATACTAACGACTCAGACGGTGATGCTGTCACTTTCAACACAGCCGTGAATGCGGGCATGGTTGTCTCACATGACAGAGATTGGAATCTTTCAGATGGCAGAGAGGTGTTCAAGTACGGAACCAACCCTATGGACAACGATACCGATGGTGATATGCTTCCTGATTGGTATGAATATGAAAAGGGTTGGAATGAATCCAATGATAATTACTCATCTCGATTAAATGTTGAAGTTCAATGGATAGATGCTGCGACAGGTGGCTCATGTACATCTTCTACAGCATCATGCAGGCCATTATCTCAGAATTCTGGAACCCTATCGCGACCTGCTTTGGGATGGACTTGGGCGACATTCAATCCTACAGACCCTCTAGACGCAAATGAAGATCCGGACCAAGATGGAAATTGGGATTGTAGTGGAGCTACATGCGAATATACACCATATACGAATTTCATGGAATTTTACGCGATTGCAAATCCGAATCTCGATTCACCAGATTCTGTTCGGCTATCAGGTGAGACTTGGCAAGGTTCAGCAATCACTGAATGGTGGCAGTTTAGGGAATTCACACTTGGTCTAGGAGAAGTTACAGAAGATTCAACAAATTATCTTGGAATGAACAAGAAGAATATCGATGATTTGAGTTATGTGCTGATTATCGATGATCAAGATACTGATTTCTTGGTTCTTGATGCTGGTGATGATGTATTGCTCTGTTCCGGAGACGTTACTGATGATTGGGATTTGTATTACGTTGGAAACACTAACCGTGCACCTGCGGTAGATTTGGGAGAACACGAATATGGTTGGTACTTACTCGATTTGGATGACGACCACATCGCAGAGGGAAGTGACCCTCTCAACTGGGATACAGATGGCGACTGGTTGGTTGATTGGTTCGAAGTTAAGGATGATGAAGAAGATGGAATTCGTGGAGATTCTTCACCTATCAGATATGACAGCAGAAACACCTCTTGATTTGAGTCAGAATTCCCCCTAAAGGGGGATTTCTGTTTGTGACGGTTCGCCGGTTAATTCAAGGCCTATGGTTTGCACCGTTATGTGGGTGAATAGTGGGTGTCGCAGAAAATTTCGTCTCGAGCCGCTCTATTGCTAATGGTTTTCATACTCGTACTTACCCCGATGAGTCCGCTTTCTGAAACCTTCATTGGTAAGGCCGAAGCTAATGGGGCATCTAGGCACATCTACACTTTCTCAGACGGAAGCATCGAGAATATTGCTCTGTATCAAGGAGGAGCAGACAAGACAACAGTTGTCTCCATGCCTAAGGGTGCAGAAGTTCTTGATGTTCATGTGACTCTTTCTGGCGCTTCATCTACAGGTTGGTCGCAAGTTACGACTGACACATATGACGAATGGATGGATGGAATCCCTAGCCAAATGGATGCTCGCAGTGAAGAACTAAGTTTGGGCTTCGCATCTGGTGACACTGAGTTCTCAGCACACGATTCTACTGAAGAAGAACTTCCAGGTTCAGATGCTTGGCTCGATAATGGTAGTTTTGCAGTTCGTCAACCTCACACTTCAAACTCAACAGAATTGAGATTTAGCAACCAGATCAAGGTTACCAGTGCTAATTTCATGGCTCAAGGACAAGGTGCAATACTTCGAAATCACGATTGGCTATTCATGTCAACTTTCACTGGGACTTCTTTTGACAAGGTTGTCACAAGAATGCATCCTAACAATGTAACGAGAGATATCGTGGTTGATTTGCAAAGAGAATCGGCATGTACTTTGCCTCAAGATCCAACTTCAACTTACTACAAGGCTTATGGATTCAAAGATTGGACTATAACTGACGATGAAATGTTGTACGGAATATTCTCAACATACAAGTATCCTTATTCATCTTCCAACCCTACTCAGTATCTCAGAGTACTAGCAATTGATGTATCGGATGACTGGATTTGGAAATGTGTTGATTCATATGATATCTCTCCACAATTTGGTGAATATAGCGGAATTTCATACGATCGAGAAACCGACCAAATTTGGGTTACACACTCACAACAGAGAAGAATAGTGCCTTATGATTTCGGAGCAAATGGGCAGTTCACTCGTGGCGAGGGACAGTACTCATTCACATCTGGTGCATCGTCGAGTACTGAATGTGGTAAGTCGAACAGCAATGTGCATGGTCTAGTTGTTCATGCAGGATTCTTCTACATGCGCTGTATGAAGGGCTATTACTATCAGGACACCGATCAATTGAGCGTTTGGGCAGTTTCGGGTTCCTCTTCTTCGCTTATTCCACAAACCGGAACGCGAGACATTACAGCT
>CEQQ01142398.1_pt1 | contig 10273 bp, 7 predicted proteins | sample 531041 | NCBI WGS metagenome assembly CEQQ01 (sample SAMEA2621222, study PRJEB7988) | marine metagenome | biome: marine biome (ENVO:00000447); feature: deep chlorophyll maximum layer (ENVO:xxxxxxxx); material: "saline water (ENVO:00002010), including plankton (ENVO:xxxxxxxx)" | depth 150 m | reverse complement strand
TCTTTGAAGAGAATCTGAGTTCTTGATTCAGAGTCAAACTCGAGGTTCAATCCGTTAGATCCGCCTGCGTAAATGTCCTCTGCAATTGTTCGAATGTGCCATGTTCGCTCCAGGTATACCGCATTAATCTCGGCAAGACGAGCCAGTCTAATGTGGCCTCCAGTTTCCTCATTATCGCCATCCCAAATATCGTAAGCAATCTGAATTCTGTTCTGGTTGTTTACTCCGATTGCACAACTATCGGTAGTTTCTCCGCTCAATTCCTGAACCAGTAATGAATCTAGAGTTCCATTTTGGTGAATCGTGTGGAAATAAACTTCAGAGTTATTTGTTGTACAAGCGTAAGCAATTCCAATATCGGTTACAACCATGTCAAAAGAGCCGTTGAAACTCTCATCGAGAACCTCATACTTCCAATAATCCAAAATTGATTCTCCTCGGACTGTCCAATTTTTGCCATCAACATTGATTATGTCGCCTTCTAAATCGTGTCCTGAACCTGTAGAGAAGCCAACTTCCATGGCTTCAGATGCTTGTTTTGATTCCAATATGGAAGTTGGAAATTGAACAAGAGGAGACATAATTTGAATCAAAAATATTGCGAGAATCGCAACGGGTAGACCCTTATTCCGCCACGACATAACCACCTTGACAACCTCCACCCTACATTACTATTGCCAAAGATTGAGTGTCCGGCCCCCATAAGGGGGCCGAAAAAAACCTTGAAAGCGAACCGCTTGAATCTATGAATGGTTTCGGAGTTTCATGGCCGAGATGGTACTAGTTGTCGCCAATGGCGATTGGCCATCAAATGAATTAGTCCAAACACTGCTTGAAAATTCTGAATTTACAATCGCTTTGGACGGCGCTGCCGATAGATTCGAAGGCTGGGACGTAGTTGTTGGCGACCTAGATTCCATTGCAAATTCACAAGGACTTGAAAAAGATGACAACCAAGAAAATTCAGATCTTGCCAAAGCTCTGATTGAGTATGATGTTGATGCGGTGGTAGGTGTCGAAGGAGGGAGGCTTGATCATCGGCTTGCTGCATTCACTGCCCTATTCGAATCACAATCAGATGCAATTCTATATTTCGATGGATGGAGAGCATGTCGAGTAGATAAATCCGGATTGGATATTGAATTAAACAAGGGTACACTTTGCTCATTAATGGCATTCGGAAAAGTGGAAAATGTCAGATTGCATGGAGTCGAATATTCTTTGTCTGGAGAAGACCTTTCAAGCGGCACTAGAGGTGTGGGCAACAAGTCTGTATCTACAGAAGTTTCAGTTTCCCACGATGGTGGAGATTTACTCTTCATTTGGGAGGCAAATGAGCTCTGATGAATCTTGAATATTCTTCTTTACCATCCCATTTTCTCGCTCTTTCATCAATCCTAGATGCTTCGACTGTTGCTTCATATCCGCCCCAATCTTCAATCAACTTGAGTTTCCATGCAGCGCGAGCTGAATATCCCGGAAGCGAAGTTCGCCACATGCGAGGTATTCTTCCAGGAGTAATGAGATTCACTTGATCTACGATTGCAGTAGTACAAGTCTTCCCTAGAGTATGATACCATTCTGGAGTTGCTGCTAAGGAATTCAATCTGTCACACAGTGCATTGAATAGTGCCTTGTCTTTCCCTGGCGGCGTCTGCACTCTATACAGGTGAACCTTGTGATTTCTAGCATTGGTCCGCAGGTGCAAAGCGTCTTTTTCTGTGGCAACTAACAAATACAGTTCATATGCTCTCCACAGACCATTCCATGGATGATAACGCTCACCCACTTCACGTCTTGTCTCAAAAGAGAATGTAATGAATTGTCCATCACTAAACTCGAAAGTAAGCATAGTATGTGCTAATCCCTTGAATTTGTGGAAGTGGTCAATAACGAACCATACATCTACAATTTCATCGATATCGACTTTGGTGTTTATCCATTTTGAATTATGCCCTCTCTTGTTTTCCCAAGTGAAATCTCTAACATTTTTCAGCGAAACTTTGCTTCCTTTGAAAGTTGCAGAACCGTGTTTTGCACAATCTGACACCCACTCTTTATCCAGACCTGGTTCCAATGATTTGAGTTTGATGTACCTCTTCCACATTGCATTTACGAACATCGCAACCAATGCAGAGCCGCTGAGAATCATTACCCAGAAAGCGATTGTCTGAAGCAGATTACCACCTCTTCCACATCATCGAAGAACGGTCCCACCAGTCGACCTCTCCGTCGTCATGCTTTCTCCATAGCATTCCATTATCATCGATGTGAGTAGGTAATCCTTCAGCATCTGGCTCACCCATATCATTGAGTAACCCGCCAAACAATTCGTCATCCTCTGGACTCTTCATCATCAAGACAAACACAACAATGCCAAGAACTAGTGACAAAACCACAATACCCCATATTCCTACATTTGAGGTCTCTGTATCTTGTCCCTTGGAAAGCGCAGGAGCATCAGCGTCTTCGGATACCATTTGTTGAGAAGGCATACGAATCAACATGGTTCCTCCTGTGGTAGTGATCTCCTCATCATTGGTAACAGTCAGTAGAATTTTGTAAACTCCAGACTCCCAACTTGAACAATCCAGAGAACTAGAATTGGCTACCATTCCGATAGATGGAGTAATTCTCCAATCCTTGACGTATTCAGTATGGTCTTCTCCTGTAGCAGCGACATGTGTTATCGTACAAGGGGTGCCAGCAAGCGCATCATTCCCATTCACCTCGATTGTGAAAATCGGTGGTGGCTTGTTTACGATAACCAGTTCTAGGGTATCACTAGTTGTCTGCCCAAGTCCATTTTGATAAGTTTCAGAAACCACATATGTGCCAGCAGGCCAGTTACTACAGTCCAAAACTTGGTCGGTATCTAGGACTTTGAATGGCGTTCCTGTGATTGAACGGGTCCCCTCAAAGTTCCACCGTGGCCCGGTTTCATCAACGAAACCTCTAGTAATTTGGCAATCGTCCCCGGTTTGCATTATTTCAGAACCTGAGAGTAACAAATCGACAGATGGCGTGGCTAATGCTGGACTCAAATCAAATGTTCCAATGTCAATTGACTTGAGTAAGCGACCATCAGCATCACTAATTTCTAGATTGAGGTTGTGTTCTCCTGCAGCCCACGAATCATAGGTTAGTGATGCGTTTTCTTGGTCTTCAAAGGCCATGAAGATTTCTTCATACACCGTTATTCCGGAATGTTCTCCAATCAATGTCAATGTCAAATCAACCCATTGATTTGTAGAATTTATCACCACGACAACACGGATTGCATCCATCATTCCATCTTGATTACTATCCAAACTATCATTTCGTAATGCGACCAAATCCAATCCTGCATCAGAGAATGGGTCACTCTCTTCTTCTGCTACAACGTGACCAGTGAAGCAAAGCGAGACCATTAAGGCGACCAATAACCACTCACGCATTGGAATCACCTCCCTTCTTTTCCTCAATTATTCCTCTCTCCAAAGAAGATGCTGAACGTGAATATCGAACAATCATCGCTAATCCGGAAGAAAGGAACATCACTATTCCAAGAATCATGTAAGATAACCAACTGGATGCTGGCTCTTCTCCCATAACTGAAAATGCTGCATTCCAGCCGCCATATTCGTCAGACCAGCCATCTCCGTCTGAGTCGATACAACCTTGGACATCTCTAGTTGAAGTTCCTGGTACATCTGGACAATCATCACGCTTTGCACCCATTGGAACATCGCCAAATCCATCCTCGTCAGTATCCTGCCACTGCAATCTATCGGTTGGGAAGGCATCAGCTTGTCCCCAAGGCGATGCTAACCAGTTTTGGGAAGGGTCAGACCAGCCGTCGCCGTCCGAGTCTCGACAACCCAATCTATCGAAGAAAGATTGTCCTCTCTCATTTGGACAAGCGTCTCCCTCATGTCCATCGGAATTATCTCCGAAACCATCGCCATCTAAATCACGCCATTGAGTTGGCTCGTGGGGGAACTTGTCTCCTTGGTCTGACCAGCCATCTCCATCAGTATCATGACAACCCCAGCGGTCGCCACCAGCAGTAGGTCCTTGAGAGGTACCCGGTACATCTGGGCAAACATCTGCAGTAGTTCCACGAGGGTTATCGCCTCGTCCATCTCCGTCTCTATCGTGCCACTGAGTAACGTCACCAGGCCAAGCATCGGCCATACCACCGGGGCTTGCCAACCAGTGAGTGGTTGGATCTGACCAGCCATCTCCATCCGAATCGGGACAGCCCCATCTATCCATTGCCGAATTTCCTTCAGTTGCTACGCAACCGTCTCCTCTCCAAGCCTCTCTCCAAGTTTCTCCATCGAAGTATTCGAGATTGTCACCATAGCCGTCATCGTCGGTATCGTGCCATTGACTCTCATCATCAGGGAAAGCATCTGCAAATCCATCCGGGTGTGAAATCCACCAATCATCAGGATTGGAATAACCATCCATGTCAGAATCAAGACAACCGAATCTATCGGCCCAACTAATCCATCCACTCTCAACTTCTTCAACGGTACTTAGAGGACAAACATCTCCTTCGAAACCGTTGATGTCATCGCCGTAACCATCACCATCAGTATCACGGTATTGGCTAGGAATAAGTGGGAAATCATCAACTTGGGTTGCTCCATACGAGCTGTTATCTCCCCAGCCATCTCCATCGGTATCTAACCACTGCGTTGGATTGTCTGGGAAATCATCGACCTGCAATGCTCCTTCACTCTGATTATCGCCCCAGCCATCATTATCTCTGTCCGACCATTGAGTTGGATTTTCAGGGAAAGCGTCTGCTCCATTGGCAGAAGTCCAATTTAAATCTGGGTCCGACCATCCGTCATTATCGGCATCAGGGCAACCAAATCTGTCTTCTAAAGAATATCCTGTGATGAAAGGACAGGCATCCGGTTGACTTGCATTAGCATACCAAACACCGATCGACCAGTTCATTCTAGTTTCATTCCATGAACCATCGGCCCAATTATCTCCAAACCCATCTTCGTCGGTATCATTCCACTGACTAGGAGTGAATGGGAAAGCATCGGCTGAACCGTTAGGATGAGCAAACCATGGCTCAACTCCGTCTAAACCGCCTGGATCTGCATCAGACCAGCCATCGCCATCTGAATCCAAGCAACCAAATCGGTCTAGGTTTGAGTAACCTCTTCGATAAGGGCAGTGGTCCGGCTCGAAACCGTTGATATTATCGCCAAAACCGTCGTTGTCTGAATCAATCCATTGACTTGGTTGAGTAGGGAAAGCATCAGCACCATTGTTTGTGGTCCAGCCTTCATCTGGGTCAGACCAACCATCGGAGTCGGTATCAGGGCAGCCTTGACGGTCATTGGTAGATGTGCCTGAAACTAAATCGCAATCATCCTCATTATCAACGAATCCATCTTCATCAGTATCACGGTTATCTTGGTTCAATGAAGGGGTTAGAGTGTAATCGACACCATCGTTACACCAGCTATCTTTGCCCTTAATCTTGACATAAACCCAACCAGATGTTGGCATTGTCGTGGAAAGCGTGGTCGAAGAACCTGCGTCACTCATTGCCTGACTCGCAATTTGTGCACCATTAGAATCGTGAAGTGAATAATCAGCTTCCCAACCATCACCGGGGCACCACCAAGCGCCATTATTCATAGAACCAGAAAATCCAACTTGAACGATGTCTCCCTTGTAAGCGTAAATTTTCCACCAATCGACTTCATCGTTTGGTGAACAACCATCGTCATAGCAGACATAACCGTTGGTTGAAACGCCATTTGTAAGGACATTTGCCGTAGAAGTGTCATCATCGGCTTGGACGGCGGGTAAGAACGTCAACAAGGACACTGCGAGGAAGCATACCACCCACTGCTCCGCGCGCATGTGCATGCATGCGAGGGATTGGTTTTCAAGACAACGCCGGCAAAGTTCGATGAAATTTAGATTATTTCTGGTTTCGTTTTGCAATTGCACGCTTGAATACCGCATCATAGTCTGATGCGTTATGTTCGTAAGTGTAAGTGGAAAGTACCCTTTCACGACCTAACTTTGCCTTATTGGTTGTATCTTCGCTAGACAGCATTTGATTTACACAGCGCGCTAAATCGCTGGGATCTCCGCGCTTGAATAATCCGCCAACAGAACTGTCAATCATTTCTGTCAGAGGCTCTTGGTCAACAGTAGCAACCGGTGTACCGCTCGCTAGAGATTCTAATGGAATGAGGCCTTGTCCTTCGTAATATGAAGGATAGACAACCAAATCTGCTGAACGGAAATGTTGAGCGAGTTCATCGAATGAAAGGCTGCTTTGAATGAATATAGATTCTGAGATGCCAAGTTTTTTGGCTTTTTTCTCAAGACTTGATTTCATGTGGCCACGACCAACGATAACCAATTTTGCACCTGGATTCTCGCTTAGAATCTCTGGCATTGCCCTAAGCAATGTCATGTAACCTTTTCTAGCGACTAAACGGCCCACTGCAAGTAACATTGGAGTTTTTGTCTCAGCGGAATAATTCAAAGATTCTTCGTCTCCACAAGCATATTGTTGTCTGATTCTTTCATGCTCTAATTGCTCTGCTTCATCATCTATATTCGGCGGGCGGAATACCTTATGATCACATCCCCAAAGAATTACTTCACAATCGAATTCTTCATTCGGCTTGTACCATCTTTGGAATTCTTTGAATGTCGATTGAGAATTAGCGACGCAAATGCTAGACTCAAGAATACCTGCTCTCTCATATTTGGAATACCAGCCTGCTGTTGTAAGAATTGCCAAATCATTGGGGTTTTTCCAAGTGGCTGATTCTTTGGCAGTTGCTGCACGCTTTACTCCCTCTTTTTCGCCTAACCATGAGCCATGAAGACATGATACTACTGGAGCTATGTTTTGCTCCAACCATCTGAACTCTTTACGCTTCCAAGAAACAAGTGGCAAGTGCGCATTGATAATGTCGATTGGCTTTTTTGCATGTAATTTCTTCACTGCCTTAATCGCACTTTTACCGTATGAACGTGTAAAGGCCATTGGTAACTTAGCCCATCGAACAGGAATTACATTTACACCTTCTTGAGAAGGTGCTTTTTCATGATGAGATCTAGTAATTATCGTGACTTCATGTCCAAGTTGAACAAAGTGTCCTGCAAGGTGGAAAACCACCGAACCTATTCCTCCCCAGCGGGGCGGATATTCGCCGGACACTATTGCAATATGCATGTCGAACAGTACCCCGACTTCGTAATATGATAAATAATCCAATGGATAGGTGCCTTCAAAACGAATTCTTGAGTCCGCATACTATGGCCGACAAGTTGCCTGTCTCTGTCACCATCATTCTTCCCACCCGAAATGAGGAAGAAGCACTTGGTCCAACAGTGGATTCTATCCCTAAAAATTGGTGTGACGAACTGGAAATAATGATCGTTGACGGAAATTCAACAGACAAGACTAGAGAAATCGCTTTAGAGAAAGGAATTCGTGTGCATCTTGAACCTCGAAAGGGATACGGAAGAGCCTACAGAACAGGATTCGTAGTAGCTAAGGGCGACATCATCGTCACCATGGATGCTGACTGTACATATCCTGCAGAAGTTGTTCCTGATTTGGTAAAGCGACTGTTAGATGAAGACCTAGACTTCATCACCTGTGACAGACTTACACTTGCAGAAGAAGGTTCAATGTCAGGACTGCATGGGTTCGGAAATTGGATGCTTTCGTTCAATGCTAGACTGGCTTTCGGATATGGAGTCAAAGATTCACAATCTGGAATGTGGGTCTTCCGTAAATCGATTTTCGAAAACGAAAAAATGCGCCCAACCAATGATGGAATGCCTCTTTCCGAAGAAATGAAAATCTTAGCACGAAGAGTTCTCGGCAAGAAAAAGGCTATCGAGATATCTGTTCCTTATCGCCCTCGTGTAGGAGAAGCTGAAATCCACACATGGGGAGATGGGTGGAAAAATCTCAAATTTATTTGGGCGAAGAGATTCGGTCTAAACCGTACTCTAACTGAATGGGGTCCGTTGGATGACAATCCGGATTCTCTAAACGGTGATATCCCAGAACAGAAATAATCACAATAATTGTGGTTTATCAATTCCAACTCTGTTGATGAATCCAATGGCAAATGGAGCCATAACAAATAGCGTCAACCATGCCCATAACATCTCAAACACGAACGGCCCGTAATGGATTCCAGCAACACCATCCATCTCTAGGTATGTTCGGTGCTCCTCTCCTGGCGGATTAGCGATTACATCATCCAATTCACTCATATCTGCTAATCCTAAATCGTATGATTTAGTTGTGAATTCATAATCTAATTCGCCATTTAGTAAATCGAGTGAAGGACTCCCTTCTGTTGAGCGATGAACTGTGGATTCGCCTTCATCATCGTCAAATGCTCCCGCTCCAAAATCCATACCCCCTACATATCCAAGAGGAGCCAAAATAATCAGAGATATCAAAATCCAAATTACTAGACCATTCAAAATCAAACCGATTATGGCGCGATTTTTGATTTCAAAATATGTTAATCCTAACAATAAAATTCCTAAAGAAAGGGCTAACTTAGCCATAATCGGTACATCTTCCTGGATTTCTGACAAGGGGGTAAAATCCATTGATTCATCATCAAATTCTTCCGAGTCAGTAGCAGGAATTGTGGTATCATTGCGATCGTTTTGCCACTGCATGAATGTGATGAAACCGTCAATGTGGATGCTACCATCTGCTGTTTTCTGGTCAACCTCCAACTCTACTTCCATTCCTGCTCCTTCTGGAAGTCCATCGGTATACTCGATATCAACTACCCCTGTATACCAAACTTGAGAATTAACCGCTTGAAGAAGTGATAACAATACCACAAACTGCGCAAGATGCAAAAGCACCTTTGCGTAGGGTTTACCCTCCCTCATAATTGAGGGAGGGGCCCTATCACTCGTTTCAATTCTTGCCTAATCCTTACGGTTTTTTAGGCTAGCAACAAGTCCTGCAGCTGCGAACATTGCAATTGTGAATACTGGAGAAATGAATGGAAGCAAACCTCCTGCTGCTTCTTCAGTTTCTTCTTCAGTAGAATCATCGTTATTGTAATCCGATGTTGCTTCTTCAATTGCTTCCTCGATGATTTCATCATTGTGCTGAGTTAGATCTACAAGGTCTTCAAGTGTTGAATCGTCTTCGATTTCAGCTTCCTGTGCAATTGCTTGCTGTCCAGAGAAGTATGTTACAGAGATTGGAGATGGTGCTGTTCCGTAAGAATCAGAATCTGGACCAACCAATGTATACCACATATTGCTATCCTCCGAGGTTACAACTAACTGGAATCCAACAACCATGTTGTTGGTTGCATCCCAAAGAACAAACATATCTCCTTCATCGTAAGGGAAATCTGCCTCGTAATTATCTAATCTGTACTCAAGGTTGCTTCCAAAGTTCTCCATGACATTGTCAAGAGTCGATTCTGAAAATCCATCAATGATGTCCATAACCAAATCGCTCGGCTCTGGCTCTTGTTCAACACTAGCACATGTTGTTGCAGAATCGACGATTTCATTGTTCGTAACATCCTTCAATTGAGCAGTTACACAGTGTTCTCCCCATGCAGCCGTAGACATGTAGTCCCACTCAGAGAAGTAATAGTCGTCATAAACAACCATCGAGGTGGCGTCCTGAGTGATTCCATCTGAATCAATCATAACTAATGTTACCTCATAATTGCTGCCTTCATCGAATTCCCATGCTTGTACACCGATTTCAATATCATCCTGGCCATAGGCATACATTTCAACACTTATTTGATCGCTATCTGCCCTAGATTCGTCATCACCGCCCATGCTATCTGCAATCTCCTCTGTACTGTCTTCAATCATATCTTCAAGAGTTGCTGCGTCTTCAGTACCCTCGAAAGCGTGAATAAACAGGTTTGCAATGTGGCAAGTCATACCCCATGGAAGTGGAGAGGTGTATGCTTGCATAACCTCGATTTGTGAACCATCTGTAGTAATCATTTGAGTTCCCTCGAACAATTCAATTCCCATTTCACAGTAGTACTCTTCGTCTTCATAGGTTCCAGAATCAGTGGTTGAATCACTTGCAGATACGTCCCACTTTCCAGCAGGCATTCCCATCTCTTCAGCCGGTAATCCAGTCAATTCAAATTCGAATCCAGTAGTTGTTGAGAACACACCATCGTGAGGGTGTGCATTTTCATACAATTCTCCGTCACTACCATCGTCATGGCCGTCATGGTCGTGGTCATCATGGTCGTCA
>CEQQ01003581.1_pt1 | contig 10287 bp, 10 predicted proteins | sample 531041 | NCBI WGS metagenome assembly CEQQ01 (sample SAMEA2621222, study PRJEB7988) | marine metagenome | biome: marine biome (ENVO:00000447); feature: deep chlorophyll maximum layer (ENVO:xxxxxxxx); material: "saline water (ENVO:00002010), including plankton (ENVO:xxxxxxxx)" | depth 150 m | reverse complement strand
GATCTTGCTAATGAAATAACTAAGACAGTACTTGGCAAAGAAGAGGAATTTAGTGGCTATAAAACTTTAATATTCTTCTTAGAAAATCATGGAATGATTTGTTCATCTGATACTAAAGAAGATTTGATAAATTCAGTTGAAAGATTTGTTAAAAAATTTGAGAGATATTCTAAAATCAATTTGAATAAATATAAGATGACAACAAAGATTTCAAAGATTCTCTGGGATCGTTCATATAAAAATTTGACTTGTTATTACAGTGAGGATTCTTATCTTCAAAGACACATTTCAATAAAAAATACGAAAAGTTTTAAGAAACCATTAAACCCAGATCAATTGCTTTACTGTGGAGAGGCACCATTAGTTATCAAATCAGATTTAAAGAGAGAAATTATTTCTTATTTAAAAAAATATAAGACTTTTCCTAGAGTCGTTATACTTAAAAAAGATATTTATTTTATTGCAGCCAATGTATTAAAAGCCCGTGAGAAGGAAGATGTCTTTAAAGCGCAGTTGTATTTCAATTCAAACAGTAATCCTAATCGTCCTTTAACCAAGAAAGAAGTTGATAAACTTAGATCTTATAATTTATTTAAAAATCGCTTAAGGTTTTGGTTTGATTACGCCAAATAGCTTACTTATTCTATATCGATTATTAGAGATAAATTTATATATTTTTTTTGTTATTACTTTGGGTGTGTAAATCAAAATTTTTATATATATTGGCGATTTATTTGAAGCTTCCATTGATTTTATAATCCCATCCACACCGTAATAATATTTATCATCAGATTTGAACACTATTTCATCTTTAGATTCGAGATTTTCTAGACTATTGATATCCTCAATCTCCATTTTAATGGATTTTTCTGAAGTAATATATGCCCCGTATGTTTTACAAATTTTACAAGACTTGTCTATATAAAGCTTATTTCCCATTAAAGTATTGTAACTATTAATGATAGAATAATTCAATCCGCTTATAGTGTAATGGATAACACACTTGACTTCGGATCAAGTAATTGGGGTTCGAATCCTCATGAGCGGGTTACTAAATTCCATAGTTTATTATCCTATTATTAGAGGACATTTCTTTCTTTATTAAATTGATTAATTCATGTTTTATTTCTTTTGGAGAGGTAAGTTCCAAGCATTGGTTTAAAATAATATTGCAATCTTTATAAGAAAGATCATGAATAACACCTTTAATTCTTGGTATTGAATAGTAATTCATACTTAACTCTCTTATTCCCATTCCTATAAATAATGGTAGGCAATTTATATCGTTAGCCATTTCGCCACAAATAGTTACATAAGTATCCTCCGGAACCTGGCTAGTAATCAATTTTAACATTCTTAATACAGATGGCTGATAATGTGAAAGAATATCTTCTAAAGTCTCATTAGTTCTATCGGCAGCAATTGTATATTGAATCAAGTCATTAGTACCTATGCTGATAAAATCAACTCTTTCGCATATCTCTTTAATCATTAAAACAGCAGATGGTGTTTCAATAACTACACCAACTGAAAATAAATTACTTGAGATAGAATAGTTATTTCTTATTTTTTCAATAGTTTGCAGGGACCTGTCAAGTTCATCCAGATTTGAAATCATTGGAAGCAATATTCGGATTTTTTTATTTTTATTATTTATGACTTTAAAAATGGCATTTAATTGTGTCTCGAATATATTCATATTCGCAAGTGAGTACCTAATTCCTCTTAGTCCAAGCGCTGGATTATTTTCAATATGCGTATAGTCCTGAATCTTATCTCCCCCTATATCTAGTGTTCTTATTGTTACTTCATTAAATAAATCACCTTTAAAAAGTTCCAAGTAGTCTTCATACTGATCTTCTAATGAAGGGAAGTGCTCTTTGCTTGTAAATAGAAACTCAGTCCTGTACATGCCAATTCCTTCAGCCCCATATTTTGTAGCCATTTTAACTTCAGAAGAAATCTCAATATTTGCTTTAATTGATATAGTTCTATTATCTTTGGTCTGACCAGACAATTTTGAATACTCAAATAGATTCTTTTGAAAAGATATATAATCATTCTTTAAAGTTTCAAGTTCAAGTTTTTCATTTTTATTTATCTTCCATTTCGCCTTACCCTTATAGCCATCAACGTATATACGTTGACCAGGTTGAACTGAAGTGCTGATATTAATCATAGACATTATAGTTGGAATCCCAAGTGATCTGGCAATAATTGCTGTATGTGAGGTAGTTCCACCTAAATCTGTTAAGATTCCATTCACTCTTCCATTTTTACAATATTTTAATGCATCAATAGGTGATAAATCATGAGCTACTAGAATAGTATTATTTTTGATTTCTATCAGGCTTTGATTTAATCCTCTTAGATTTTTTGTTATTCTTTCAGCTAAGTAATAAAAATCAGCAAGCCTTTCTTGCATGTATAGATCTTTTACAAAAGCAAATTCTTTACTTTTATTTGTTAGAACATCATTTAAAGCCCACTCAGCATTAATATTTTTTTTGGTTATTAGTTCTATAACTTCACTAGCAAGTATTTCGTCTTCTAATATGAGAATATTAAAATCAAGAATTTCTATATGCTCAATTTTATATTCATCATCTATATCCAATTTCATTTTTCTAATTTCATCCTTGGAAGCCTCAACAGCAGATTGAAATTTATTAACTTCTTTAATAATCTCATTGGTTTTAATTTTTCTTTTTTCAACTATTGTCTTTGCTTGGTTTATTAATAAGGCATTTCCAACCGAAAAGCCTGGGGATATTGCAATTCCATTTCTTTCTTCACTCATCTTCTTCACCAAATTTTGATTCAAAAAGTGTAATTATTTGTTCCATTGCATCTTTTTCATCTGAACCATTTGTCTCTATCTCAATTTCTGTATTGTAGCTAGCTGCAAGCGATAATAAACCTAAAATACTCTTTGCATCAACAATTAACTCCTCTTTGCCAATTTGTATGTCGCATTCAAATTTGTTAGTAAGTTGAACTAATTTTGAGGAAGCTCTAGCATGTAAGCCTAATTTGTTGGATATATTAATCTTTTTTTTCATCTATTTCGAGGTCTTTATCTGATATTTCTTTATTTATAATTATATCATTTTTATGTTTTATTTTCATAGAGAAAGTAGGTGCAGTAAGGGTTATATTCAAAGGTAACTTTATTTCAGTACCACCTCTAAGATATAAATTATTATAGTCATAATCATCATCTAAAGTAATTGAATCATAATCTATTAGATTCTTATAATTAGTGAAAGTAATTTCTGCTTTTCTAGAATCGTTTATTATAATTTTTTCTATTTCATTTGTATCCATATTAATAATTGTCTTTATAGAGTCTTTTGTGATGTGTAATTTATTCATATAAACTTTGTAATTATTATCATTTTCCTCCAGCTTTACTAAGCTTAAACCTAAAAGCATATTGTTTAATTCTTCAACAGTTAAGTCTAAGTTAAGGTGCTTATTAAAAATATTTAAATTAAAATCTGAGGCATCTCGATTTTTAATCCTCTTTTTTATTCTTTTATACTGAACTTTTATCCCATCTGAAATGAATTCAGCAACCTTAACTCTAATAAGTATATATATGTCTATATGTATCTTAGACTTTCTTTTAATTTTATATTTTTTATATAATTTTATTTTTTTATCTTTTGGAAGATTGTAAAATACTTTTCCAGAAATTTTAGCTGTCTTAATATAATCATTTTTTTCATTTAATTGTTTTAAAACTTTTCTTATTTTAATTTTTTCTGCATTAGTTTCCTCTGCTTCTAAAGAGTATGCATCTAGAGGAATGACATAAAAAACAACAATTAAAATTAATCGTAAAAAAATATATAAAAGATTGAAATGAATAATCATTAGATATCCTTATACTCTAGTTTTAAAATTTGACTAACAAAACTAATTTGTTTTAATTATTATATGCATAATATATTAAAAAATATTTTAAGCCAAAAAAGAATAACTAAAGAAGAAGCACTTTTAATTCTAAAAGATTTTCCAACACTTGAGATTGGGCAACTCGCAAGCATTGCAAAAAAGCAAAAGGGAATTGATAAAAATGTTGGATTTGTTATAGATACAAATCCAAATTATACAAATATATGTGATACAGAGTGCCTTTTTTGTGCTTTTTGGAGAAAAAAATCTCAGAATGATGCTTATGTTTTATCTTTGGATAAGATATTGGAAATTGTTAGGACATCGTATCATAATGGCGCTACAACTGTACTCTTACAAGGTGGCCATAATCCATCCATTAAGCTAGATTATTATTGTGAGTTAATTAAAAGGGTTGTCGATGAAGTTCCAGGAATTCATTTGCATGCGTTTTCCGCTCCTGAAATTCACTCCATCTCAAAATATTCTAAGATTAGTACATCTGAATTATTAAAACTATTCTGGGCACATGGTTTGAGGACAATCCCTGGGGGTGGCGCTGAGGTTTTAAGTAATAGAGTTAGAAAAAAAATTAGTCCCTTGAAGATTTCAGCTGATGAATGGATGAGAATTACTAGGGAAGCACACTTGGTTGGATTTAAGACTACTGCTACTTTGATGTTCGGTCATGCAGAAGAAGACGAAGATATCATAGAACATCTTTCTCGAGTTAGAGACTTGCAAGATGAAACTAATAATTTCCTTTCTTTTATTCCTTGGACGTTTAAGCCTGAAAACACTTTTATGGAAAAAAAAATATCTAAAGAAATCGGGGGAGATAGATACTTAAGAGTTCTAGGACTCTCAAGAATTTTTCTAGACAATTTTAGCCATATTCAAGGATCATGGTTTACTCAAGGTTTTAAAGTTGGAGGCCTATCTCTTCATTATGGTGCAAATGATGTTGGTGGAACGCTCATGCAAGAGAATGTACTTAAATCTGCTAATAATCCCTATAAGGCTGGGGTAGAGGACATAGTTCATTTTATTAAATCCGAAGGATTTATTCCTATTCAAAGAAATACTTTTTACGAAAAAATTAAAGTTTATTGAAAGTCATAGAGTTTTTTTAAAACTCTCAATATCATTTTTATGTGAATCAATATCTTCACTCCATTTAGAGATTTTATAAAACATTGATTGAACAAACTCTTTTAATCTAATATCATCTGTGTTCCATTTGTAACTAGTTCCAAAAAGTTCAATAAATTTAGTTGAAAAGAAAATTTGTTCAAATTGTGACGAACTACTTTCACTTCTAGTGAAGTACAACGCACAATAGCATTTTGCAAATATTATGCTGTATTTTTCATTTGAATTTATTCTTAAAAATGCTGCTAAAGCTAATGACTCTAACGCAATAGAATAGATTTCAGAATCTTTATTGGGCGTTTGTATGATTTTCTTGAATATTGAGTCAGGTATTACTGATTTATTATTATATATAATTCTTGGTATATCTTCATTATGGAGGAATTCGTTGCTGAATTCTCCTATGTCAAATCTAGGATTAAGTACATTTGATATTTCCTTCCAGATGGATTTTTTTAGACTTTCTATTTCATTTTCCATTAATCAATTATAACTTAGATTGAATTAAGCGAATATTATATGTAGAATAGTTAGAGTTTTCAGGGAATAAATCGTATGGATATTAAATATTTAGAAGATAAATTATTAAAGAACGATGGAAGTATTAACTTTGAAGAGGCAATGGAGCTTACTAATTTTCCAAAAAATAGAATTTTGGAATTAACAAGTTTAGCAAGAAAAGTAACCTTAAAGTACAAAGGCGATGGAGTTTTTCTTAGATCGATTATTAGCGCCAAAACTGGTGATTGCTCAGAGGACTGCTCTTTTTGTTCCCAATCTGTTCATTATTCTTCTCCAATTTCCAAGCATTCATTGCTTGATCCTAATGAAGTTTTACAAGCTGCTTTACAGTCAGAAAAAATGGGTGCCTTTGACTTTTGTATTGTAATTGCAGTTAAGGGACCAAATAAGAAACAGTTTGAAAAAGTTATCGAATCTATTGAGATTGTAAAGAAGAATACAAAACTTGAAGTAGGGTGTTCATTGGGCAGCTTAACAGAAGAACAGGCTTTTGCTTTAGCCAAAGCAGGCGTTTGGAGATACAACCATAATATTGAATCTTGTAGAGAGTTCTTCCCTAATGTTTGTACAACACATACTTATGACGAAAGAGTAACAACTGCAAAGCTTGTAAAAAAAGCTGGTATGGAACTTTGTTGTGGTGGAATTATAGGTTTAGGCGAAAGCGTCGAACAAAGGATTCAACTTGCGTTTGAAATTAAGGATTTAGATCCTCACACAGTCCCTATGAATTTTTTAAATCCAAGGCCAAACACACCATTAGCACACATGAAGCCTGTACCAAGCCTAGAGGCTATTAAGACTATTGCTATCTTTAGACTTATAATGCCTGAGAAAGTTTTAATGTCTGGTGGAGGTAGAGAGATAACACTTAGAGACCTGCAATCAATGGGAATTATGGCGGGCTCTAATGGAATGATAATTGGGAATTATTTAACAACTGTAGGTAGAGCGCCAGAGGAAGATTTAAAAATGATTGAAGACCTTCAAATACCAATTAGAGATAGGTATGATACTATCGAATAGTTTTAATTTATGACTTCATCAACTAAAATAAAATCATACGATTTAGATTATATTTGGCATCCATTTACTCAGATGAAAGAGTATTTAAAGGAGGATCCTTTAGTTATAGAAGACTCTGATGGAGTTTATCTGATTGATTCTGATGGGAACAGATATATTGATGGAGTTTCATCTTTGTGGGTAAACATACACGGCCATAAAGTCTCCAAGATTAATAAAGCAATAAAAAATCAAGTTGATAAGATAGCTCATTCAACTCTTTTAGGGGTTACCAACCCTTCAGCATCACTATTAGCTAAAAAATTAATCGATATATCTCCTGCGGGTTTAAAAAAAGTATTTTACTCTGGTGATGGAGCAAGTGCTGTGGAAGTAGCATTAAAAATGGCTTTTCAGTATTGGCTAATAAAAGGGAAAAAAAGAAAGAACAATTTTGTATGTCTTAAAGATGGATATCATGGAGATACTCTAGGAGCTGTTTCCGTTGGTGGGATAGACGTTTTCCATTCTACATTTAAACCTCTCTTGTTTAAATCATATAAAATCCCTTCATATGATTCTTCTGATAATACAATTGCTCGTTTAGAATCAATTTTGATAAAAAAAGCCGATACAATAGCTGCACTTATTATGGAACCTTATGTTCAAGCAGCTGGAGGTATTAAAGTTGCAACAAAGGGATATTTAAAAAAAATTCAAAAGTTATGTAAAAAATTTGATGTTTTACTAATTTTAGATGAAGTTGCAACAGGTTTTGGAAGAACAGGCGAGATGTTTGCATGCGATCACGATAATGTAACCCCGGATATTTTAGTTCTAGGAAAAGGACTTACAGGTGGATATTTACCTCTATCTGCAACCATTACTACAAATGATATTTTTGAAACTTTTCTGGGTGAACATGAAGAACTCAAAGCTTTTTTTCATGGACATAGCTATAGTGGAAATCCTTTAGCTTGCTCTGCAGCTATAGCGAATCTTGAAATTTTTGAGGAAGAACAAACGATAAAAAAAGCAAAAAAGGTAATTGAAATTTTCGAAGAAGAATTAAAAGAGTTTTCTGGACTTGAACATGTTTCATCCGTTAGAAATAAGGGTCTAATGGCTGGTATAGATTTAAAAAAGAACGTGAAAAAAAATATCAACTATAAGTATAATGAGAGAATTGGAAAGAAGGTTTGTGATATTGCAAAAAAAGATGGGGTATTAATTAGACCTTTGGGAGATACAATTGTAATAATGCCTCCTGTTTCAATAAAACAAAAAGAACTTAAAAAACTAACAAGGACAATTTATAAGTCCATTAAAGTAGCAACAGAAAATGAAAGCTAATAGATTTAATAGTTGGATTAAAGAAAATCTGAATCAAATTAAACAATCTAACTTACATAGGGAACTAGTAGAGATTTCTTCTTCCATGACTCCGGAGATTGTTATAGATAAAAAAATCTATTACCAATTTGCTTCAAATAATTATCTCGGTTTAACAACTGATGCAAAAATTACAAATTCTGTAATTTCAGCAATAAAAAAATATGGAAATGGGACAGGTGGTTCAAGGTTGGTTACAGGTACTTCTAATTTACATTCAAAATTAGAATCAGATATCGCCAAATTTAAAAAAACTGATGATGCGATAGTATTTAGTTCAGGATATTTAGCTAGCATTGGAACCATATCATCGATTATGAATAAGGATGATATTATATTCAGTGATGAATTGAATCATGCTTGCTTAATAGATGGTGCTAGACTCTCGAGATCAAAGATAGTTATATATAAACATTCCGATATGAAAGATTTGGAAAGTAAATTAAAAAAATTCAAAGCTTCTAATGGAAAAAAAATGATAATATCAGACAGTGTATTCAGTATGGATGGTGATATAGCACCGTTAGACTCAATAGTTAAATTATCAAAAAAATATGAATGCATATCGATGATTGATGAAGCACATGCTACTGGTATTTTGGGTGATACTGGAAGTGGTGCTTCTGAGATGTTCGGAGTCCAAGATAAGATTGATATATGCATGGGAACTTTATCCAAAGCAGTAGGGTCTGTCGGCGGATATATTGCAGGTTCAAGTGATTTAATTGATTATTTGAAGAATAGAGCTAGATCTTTTATTTTTGATACATCTTTACCTGCAGGAGCTCTTACAGCTTCTATTAGGGCTATAAAATTGATTGAGAGACAGCCTTCTATTAGAGACGATTTGAATAATAATATTCAATATATTCAGGATTTTCTTGCCAGTTCAAGTTTCAATTATCTTAAATCGGTTACTCCAATTATCCCTATTATTATTGGGGATGAAGAAAAGGCTCTTGAGTGCTCAAGGTTTTTACTCAAAAATCAGATATATGTTCCAGCAGTCAGACCACCTTCAGTTCCAAAGGGTCAATCGAGAATCAGGGTTACACTAATGGCAACTCATAAAAAGAAACATATTGATAAAATAATTAAAGTTATGGAAAACCTAGAAAAAATTATTAATTAATCTAAATTAAATAGTAAATGATACTGCAGAAGGTAAACTCTTAAGAGATATTTGATATGGCAAGAACAGAGAAAGAATTTAACCTTTTTTGGAGCCTATTGATAGGTAGGAAAGTTGATAAGAAAAAGGCCAAAATAGAATTTCTTAAAATAGATACTGACATTTCAGCTGAGGAATTGGCCTCAAAATTTAATAATTTATACAAGATAACTGGTAACGAAAGATTTGTTCCACATCCACAGCGATGGCTTAGAAATGAAAGATGGAATGACGAGATTAGCGAGAATATTAATGGTGAAAAGGTATACAGGGATAGTGATGGATTTATTATCTCCAAAGAAGAATGGGATCGAAAGAAAATTATTAAGTAGTATGTGTATATAATGAAGAAGGTAATCTTTCTACTCTTGGATGGTGCTCGTAATGATGTTTTAGAGAGCCTCATCAATAATGGTTCAATGCCAAATTTAAAATCAATAATAGATGATGGTGGAAGTTTCTCAACTGCTGTAACAGTTTTTCCTTCTACCACCGGTCCAGCATATATACCCTTTATATCCGGAGTATTTCCAGGAATTAGCAATATGCCAGGAATTAGGTGGTTCGATAAAGTAAAGTTCTCAAAGAATATTAATTCTTTAGATTCCCATAGAAGCTACGTTGGAATTGAAGGCTTAATGTTTAATCGTGATATTAAGAAGTCGCAGCCTACTATTTTTGAGATTATTCCTAATTCAAGATCAATTTTCAACGAGATAACCCGTGGGCTTAAATCCAGTTTTGATCTAACTAAATTATCTAAAGGATACTATAAATTAAAATCTCACTTTTCTGGCTCGCAAGTCATAGATGATCTTGCATTTAAAAAACTTTTAGAATCTATTAATTCTGACGCACAATTTACTTTTTGCTGTTTTCTTGGCGTAGATTCTAACTCACATATTTCAGGTTATAACAGTAAACAAGTTTTTAATTCATATGTTAATTTTGATAACAAACTCGGTTCCATAATAAAAGAACTTAAAGACCTAAACCAGTTTAGTGATACTCTCATGTTAATTACAAGTGACCATGGTCACTCAAATACTTCCAATCATTTAGAGCTGGTTGATATATTAGGTGAAGCTGGATATAAAGTTTTATCGTATCCTAAAATATATAAAAAGTACTCAGGTCACATTGAT
>CEQQ01018399.1_pt1 | contig 10301 bp, 8 predicted proteins | sample 531041 | NCBI WGS metagenome assembly CEQQ01 (sample SAMEA2621222, study PRJEB7988) | marine metagenome | biome: marine biome (ENVO:00000447); feature: deep chlorophyll maximum layer (ENVO:xxxxxxxx); material: "saline water (ENVO:00002010), including plankton (ENVO:xxxxxxxx)" | depth 150 m | reverse complement strand
ATTTTCACCATGTTAGGTGTTGCCGAACCTAGCAGTTTAATGCAAGAAAACACGGTATTCGGACGATAATCCGACTACGTACCGGACTACGGGTCCAGTTTGCTTTGAACGATTATATACCCCTAAAAAGAGTGGAAAAAATAGTGTGAAGTGTCAATTCAGTGATTCTAGGTAATTTATTCGTGCCATCTATACATAGACAAATTCAACAACTCACCAAGCAATCGCTGGTAATACCAGTGAATTGCCTCGTGATTTTTGCATTTTTTTTAGGGATGGGGCGGGTCGTAATTGGTCAAGAAACGCTCATTGGACACTTTCAACAAGTCGAAGCTGATATTCGTATCACCGGCTCAATCAGTCCTCGGATTCCTGGTGGTGAAGTCGTATCACAAAAGATTGATGTGACAGGCAAGCAACGATATGACGAATGGCTGAATTCGACCAATACACGAAGTATCCGTCAGTACAAAGCCATCAGCAGCGCGATCGCAATTGACGAGTATCGTGTCCGTCCTAAATTCAGACGACAGTCGACATTAATCGTCACCGATTTGAATGACACGCGACTACTTCTATATAGTCCTTCCGGTCCGATGACCTCAGAAGAGCTCGAATTGATCAACCTGCAAGGGAATCTGCTTGTGCTCTACCAACTCTTGCCCGACGCCGAATTGGAAACGGGCACTACATTTGATGCACGATATATGACCCTTGCTAAGTTGCTTGGCATTGATGAAGTCTCAGGTGGTAAAGTGACCGGTAGTGTCTCATCTCTGGAGAATTCCATCGCCGTCTTAAACTGGACGGGTTCGATTACAGGAGCTGCAGACGGCGTTGCAACCGATATCGACTTGATCATTGCGACGCAGTTCAATACTGCTACCGGCAGATTCTCCAGTGTTAAGATCCGAATCAAAGAGAATCGCAAGACAGGACTTGCCCGACCGGGTCTGGATGTCGTTGCAAACATTAACCTGAAGATCTTAGATGTCCCCAGCACACCGACAATTGGCGAAACACTGATTAGTCGTTTGGACACCCCTCCGGTTCGCGGAAGTGACCGAATCATTCTGCGGCCTATCGCCAGTGGCTTTACGATTTACCACCAACGTAATTGGACCGTGTTTGTCGATCAGCCTCAAATGTGTGTGCTGCGAATGATTAAGAACGGTGAGCTAGTTGGCCAGTGCAGCATTAGCCGTCTTCCCAACCGAGATTCGAATCAACCGATTGATGTTGAGAAGTTCCAATCAGGAATCATTGGTTCTCTGGGCGACCAGTTTGGGCAAGTGCTGGATCGTAAACAATACAAGGAAGGTGATTTGCACGTAATTCGGGTCGCAGTGGTCGGTCAAAACGGGGACGTCCCGGTTCAGTGGAACTATTACCACATTTCCAATCCTGCAGGACAACAGGCAGTGGCTGTGTTCACGTTTGAGTTAACCAACGAACCACTCATTACAAAACACGACCGGTCAATGGTTAGTACGTTTGCGTTTAAAGAATTGCCTGTGGAAACCCCGACAGCACAAAACCAACAGAACACCACGGTCAGGAAATAAATTACACGGAGCATCGGTTTAGATACCGATTCTCGGGAATCCGAATTACACACCGTAATAGCAAAACACATTGAAAACGTTTGCAATTGTTTCACAGTCGGTAACAATTCAAACACCACAAGGTTAGAACGATGAAGAGCAATCTCATGACAAAGTCAGTTACTAACGTAATGAATCCACTTGCGATCTTAATGATGTTATTGGTGGGTAGCCTCGTCGCTCAAGAGCCAACCACTCAGGATAGTGGTCCCGGTCGCCCGCTTACCGTTGGTGTACTTAAAACGGTTGCTCCCGATGTGCACGACGGGGACACGGTATCGCTGCCAGGGCCATTGATGGAACTTGCCAAGGGTCGTGCGCATCTGGATTGGCAACCAACTTTCACACCAAAATCACGAACATTGCTGGCCCGTGCTCAAAGCGTACAGATGCGTCACCCGATTTGGGGTTTAGAGTTTTCTTACAAGCCACTGCGAATGCTTGATGTAGACATTCCACAAACATCAGGCAAGATGATGCGTAAAACGATTTGGTACATGGTTTACCGAGTACGGTATCTTGGTGGCGAATTGCATCCGGTTTTTGACAGAAGTAAGCCCTACGCGGTGGACATTAATCGAGCGGACCCAAGTAATCCCAATCCACTGCGTTATGAAAAGTACAAGGTTGTTCGAAAGCAGCAACAATTCCGTTACTTTATGCCTCACATGATTCTCAGAAGTCATCGTCTGAATAAAGAGTATCTCGATCAGATAATTCCGGTTGCTATCGATGAAATAAAGAAGGAAGAAAACCTAAACGGAAAACTACTCAATACGGTCGAAATGTCAGGCACTAAGATTCCTCTTGAAGATCTGGAGACAGGAAAGGGTGTCTGGGGAGTCGCAACATGGGAGGATGTAGACCCGCGCAGCGATTACCTGTCTTTGTATATACAGGGATTAACCAATGCCTACAGATTTACGGATACGGCGGCAGACTTTGCTCAAGGTGAACCGCTCGGAAAAGGACGCATACTTGAGCTTAAGACCCTACAAGTCAATTTCTATCGTCCGGGCGATACAAGGGATTTGTCAGAGGACGTGATTTATGAAGGCATGCCAACAGAAGTGGTTCGCCCGAACATCCTCTACACGATTCAGCAGGGCGACAACCTGAAGTTCATTGCACATCGTTTTCTAAGTGACCAGACTCGTTGGCAGGAAATCCACCAAACCAACACCGATATCATTACGAATCCTGAAAAGCTCGAGCCAGGTAGAGTTATTCGGCTGCCACGACGTTTTGAATACAGCGATCTACAGGCCACCCACTTGCACATTACAGAGGAAGGCGAGACCGTTCAGGTAATCGGCCAACTCTATCAGGTTCAGGAGAAGAGCATCCGTGCTATTAATACGGATTTAATGGCATCGGATAATCAGCCGACACGAGGCCAAATTGTTCTTGTTCCCATCAATCTGCGACGGCTGCAATTGCCGGATAATGTCGATGAGGACTTCTTCAAAGTGTACACGTTGCGGCAGGCAGAGATCATGAAGCTCTACGGCATGAAGACGATCGATGGATCACAATGGATGTTCAGTGGGGTTACCGGTTCCATTAGCCGGAATTCCGACGATTTGGTTCGTGAATCGTTACCAAAATTTGAACCAATGACACCTTGATGAGATGTCGCCCGCGAAGTAAAAAGAACTACTTGCAACGGGCAGCGAATAGACTGCCGGTATAAACAAAACTAGCGTGAGGCAGTAGTTATGGCTCATAAAAAGGGACAGGGTTCCAGCCGCAACGGTCGGGATTCAAACGCACAACGACGTGGCATCAAGAAATACGGCGGCGAAGCTGTACATGCCGGAAATATCTTGGTGAGACAGGTTGGTACACGATACCATGCCGGTCGAAATGTTGGTCAGGGGAATGACTATACGTTATTCGCACTTGTTGATGGCACAGTTGAATTTGATCGTAAAGGTCGACGAATTAATATCAATCCACTGGAAAACTAGCAGCGAATTGAAAACACGAGCTAGGCAAATTGCCAGCTTTGAAACAGACTAAAAGGACACTCGAATAACTCGGGTGTCCTTTTTTTGTGAGAGTCAGTATTCCAGCCATGTTTGTAGATCGTCATACAATTCATTTCATTGCCGGTGACGGTGGTGATGGTTGCGTTAGCTTCCGTCGTGAAAAGTACGTCCCGCGTGGGGGTCCCGATGGTGGTGATGGCGGCCATGGTGGCAGTGTCATTATCATTGCCAAAGAAGGTGTCGACAGCCTGACTATTGTTGCAAATCGGGCGCGATGGAAAGCACAGCGAGGTGGACATGGAAGTGGCGCACGTCGTCGGGGTAAAAATGGAGAAGACGTCATCATTCATGTTCCACCCGGTACGATCATCGTAGATGCCGAAGAAGATTACGTGATCAAGGATCTCGTGGAAGACGGTGAGCAATTGACCATCGCTAAGGGCGGCCACGGTGGAAAAGGTAACGCCAGATATAAAAGCGCAACGAATCAGGCACCAAGAGAATTCACTCACGGTGGTGACGGAGAAAACCGCCTTGTTACTCTCGAACTAAAGGTGATCGCTGACGTCGGACTGGTTGGTAAGCCAAATGCCGGCAAGAGTACATTGCTCAGTAGGCTTACACGTGCCAGACCTGAAATCGCGGACTACCCATTTACGACAAAGTTTCCAAATCTTGGAAGAGTTCAGGTTGGCTGGGATCGATCATTTGTGATGGCTGATATCCCTGGCTTGATTGAAGGTGCTCACCAGGGCGTTGGCCTCGGTCACGAGTTTTTACGCCACATCGAACGCGCTGGAATTATCGTTCATTTGGTCGAACCAATGCCGATGGACGGCACTGATCCCATCGAGAATTATGATGCCATTCATGCTGAACTCGTGCAGTACAATGAGCAACTTGCCGAGCGCCCGCATATCGTGGTTGTCACTAAATCCGAATTGCCCGACGCTGAACCGGTAAGCATGAAATTGAAAGAACATATCAATTCGGATGTGCTTTTGATCTCAGCGGTGACGGGAGCCGGCTTAGATTCATTAACCCATGCGATTCTCCGAGAGCTTGAACAACAAAAAATAACTCAATGATCTTGTTCCTTACACGAATCTCCTAAACTTGTCGGCGAATTCCCTGATGAATGGTCTTGTAGCAGCGGATGTTGGAAATTCAAGCATTAAGCTTGGTTGGTTTACATCCCTTGATGCGGCCTGCCCGACTCCCGAACGAGAAGCGACATTTACCGCAGATCAAATTGGGTCGCCCGAATGGATGTCATGCGTGGCAACAAATGAGTCAATGCCTTCGACGTGGGTCACGGCAAGTGTCAATAAAACGGCGGCTGCCAAGCTCCACCAATGGGTGACAAGCCAGCAGCAACACTGTATTTCTTTGAAGCATGAAAGCCTTGATTTGGAGACGGCGGTAGTATTGCCAGAGAGAGTAGGTATTGACCGTCTTTTGGCGGCTGTTGCAGTCAATCAACTCCGACCTCCGGAGTCTGCTGCGATCATTGTTGATTCAGGTACGGCTATCACAGTTGATGCTGTTGATGTATCCGGTATTTTTCAAGGTGGAGCGATTCTTCCGGGTATTCATCTTTCCGCTAAATCCCTATTTGATGGTACCGATCAATTACCACTACTGGAGATTCCCGAAACCGGAACAACGCATCCACCGAGTATTGGGAAGGATACTTCCAAGGCTATTACGAGCGGACTGTATTGGGGCAGTTTGGGTGCGGTCAAAGAACTAATCGCAAACCAGACTGGATCACTGAATTGCGACTTCGTGTCGATATATGTGTCTGGCGGAAACTTGCCTTGGGCGGATTTATTGGGTGAGCAGGTGCAACGGCATGCATCACTGGTGCTAAGTGGAATTGCCATCGCTGCGAAGGGAATGCTTAACGGCTGATGAAGAGACAGGTAGCCATTCTGACACCTCCCGGCCGTAGCGCAATCGCAACGCTGATTTGTCGTGGTGAAAATGTGGATACGGCGGTCTCGGAATTCTTTACACCAAAGGCCCTCCGCGACTTTTCAAGTTATCGCGTTGGCCAAATCGTGTTTGGATCATGGACCCAGCCGAGTGGCCAAAGTGAAGACGTTGTTGTCTGTAGGAAAAGTGAGTCAACCGTCGAGGTTAATTGCCATGGAGGAACAGCTGCAGTAGATGCGATCGAGTCGAATCTAAAGTCTAAGGGGTTTGAATCCATTACCTGGAAACAATGGTTGGATTCAGGTGACCTGGATAGCATTCGTCGTAAGGCCGCGGAACTGCTTGTTGCATGTTCGACCTTGCCAACCTCGCTGCACATGTTGGATCAGCAACATGGCGCCCTATCTGAAGAATTGTGTGCCATATCAGGATTACTCGTAGACGGCGCCGTAGATGAAGCCAAGACTCGTTTGCACCACCTTTACGACTCATCAAGTGCGGGACTCCACCTGGTGAAACCTTTTGATGTCGTCATTGCCGGTTTTCCAAACGCCGGTAAGAGCAGTTTATTGAATCAGATTCTCGGATATGACAGGGCAATTGTGGCTGAAATCCCAGGAACCACTCGCGATGTACTTACAGGATTGACTGCAATAAATGGCTGGCCGGTCAGTATGCGTGACACAGCAGGAATTCGTGAGTCTGATGAAGATGTTGAGCAGCAGGGTATCCACAAAAGTTACCATCAGGTCGCGAAATGTGACTTAGTTGTTTGGGTTGATGCAATTAATCAAGATTGGATCGAACCAGAGGTGGAGTTAAGTGACTCCACTCTGTTTGTGTTCAATAAGTCGGACCTGCTCTGCGAGTCAGAGATTGACGTTGCACTGGGATCGCGTCCAGCAGGGGTTGTAACATCAGCCGTATCAGGTGAGGGTCTTAATGACCTGTTACAACAGGTCATCACGTCTCTATTGCCAGCCATGCCAGTAACCGGACAACCTCTATTGTTTACCGAAGGCCAGAAGTCCAAGGTCATCGATTGGCTTACAATGTTGGAGTCGGACCATAGGGATACAGTGATGCAACAGATTACGGCGTTACTAAGTAGTTAGTTGCCGTGGTGCAGTCCGGAGTAAATAATTAAGGGATGCCCTTTGGTCACAAGAGAGGAAATGTCATGCCATTACGTCTGATCGCCGTGACCATTCTAATGATTCCGGCCTCTGTTTTTGCGTGTCTTTGGGATCAAGACACGCTAGAGATGGAACGCCAGAAAGTGCCATCTGCGCTTGAGGTTATCACCGGTAAGTTTCTCAGGCATAGCGATACATATTATCACTGGCGAATTAAAGATAGAGAATCTCGCGTGGATGAGCTTAGTATCGACGCTTTCTTAAAAACGGACTTGGCTGTTGCCTATTTCAAACTGGGAGACATAGAGCGCGCAATTGAAATTCAGTTGGAAGTAGAGGCAAAGAATCCCGGACAGTATGAGACGTATGCCAACCTAGCCACGTTTTATATTGAGTCAGGTCAATACGACGAAGGCATTAAATTCGTGGAAAAGGCGATCGAGATCAATGCCGATGCACACTTCGGCCGGGCAATCTACCAAAAACTACTCGCAATGTATCTCAAGTTAAGGATCGAAGAAGATGGTGGTGAACTCACACTACCTCTAAATCGCAAAGACACCAAAATGAATATCGTGAAGTTTCGCGATTACATAGGTGTTACAGAGCCAGTAGACGAAAAGTTACAGGATCGGGACGTCTACATCACGACCTTCCATTCCTTTGTCAGCTTCTACTTCAATCACCATGGTGAAGGATATAAGTCGACAGATGCCATCATGGGGATGGTTGGCATTTTGCGATTTGCTGATCACACATCACCTATCTTTTTAGAGGCAATTGGTGATCTGTTGTCCAAGGATGGATTTGAGGGTGAACAGCGGTTAGCTGCACGCGCTTATCTCAAAGCTTCATATGGCGTGACTGATGAAGCTGTAAAAGCGGAATATCAGAAACTCGCTCAGGACATCTTGCACTCACAGGTTTTTGGAGAAAATCGCAATGACAACGCCGCGAAACTGGCCGATATTGCGAAGGTGTTTGCCGCTGAGCTTATCGAGTCAGAGGAGTTTTTTAAAGAGATCACCGAACATGAAAAGGGCTGGGTGGCCCGGGATTTGGATTTAGACGGAGAGTTTAAAAAGGTCTATTTGAGTGAGCCTGAGATTAAACACAGATCAGGATCGGGTTCACGCGGTGCCCTTTCAGAGAGTAGATCGCGCATGCGATGGATTGTAATCGTCGGACTATCTTCAATCGTACTTGTGATTGCCGGCCGCAGATTCGTCATTCGAGCTAAGCGAAATCAGTCGACTTCTGTGGACTGATTATCTTCAGATCCTAAAAGCGAGGCACCGTCAGAAGCGGTAGGTGCATCAGTATCCATTACCTGGAATTCTGCGTCGATAGTCGAATCACTTTCAGGACTCTCGTGCATTTCGCCGCCGGGGTATATCGACTGAAACCATGTTTGAGACTTCAGCCGATTGATCACAGAGTTCTTTATGACGCCTCGCACTATACCGCGAGTTAGTGGGAATAATATCAGAGTCCCGATGACGTCTGTGATAACTCCAGGCACAACGAGTAGCACTCCGGCGATAACGATTAATGGTGTATCGAGGAGTTCATCTGTTGGTACGCTCAGTGTCTCCACCTGAGTTTTAATGCGACTGATCGTTCTTGCACTTTCGATCTTCGCAAACGTGTACCCGAGAAAAGCGGTTAGTAAAACCCAGATGAGAGTGAATTCTGAACCAGCTCGCTCCGCGATAAAAAAGAGCAGATACATTTCGCCGGCGGCGATACCGATGAGAATCAGAAGAGCAGTTTTCATCGCTTTCTTATCGTGCTATTTGATAGTAATGGCTTCAGCTTGCTTAGTTATTTTTTCAGCGAGCGACGTATCCCCAAGTGCTTTATACATTACAGCCAGATTGCTGTATGGAATCTTGAGGTTTTGACGAGCTGTGCCATTTTTATCGACGGATTCTTCAATCCAGCGAACACCGAGTTTAGTGAGTTTGATTCCTTCGCCTTTGTTTCCGGTTTGCCAATATGACAACCCGATGCTGACTAAACGTTCACCGAACCATAGATTTCCAACGCGTTCACGCACTCCATCCACCTCAAGATGAGCCAGACTCAGCAAGTACCACTTAATCGCACTATCGTGATCAGTTAATTCAATAGCCTGCGTATTTCCCAACAGAAAATAAAGTTTCGCGAGTGCTGCATTGGCGGCTGGGGTTTCCCATCGCAGTTGTGAAACATCCCCTTCGGGTCGTGCTTTCAAGACGGAATGAGCTCGTTCACCAAGTTTGATGGTATCTGCCGGTTCATTTGTCTTTCGAGCACATGCTGTGGCGTGGAATAACGCCATTCCCCATTCATAACGAATCCTGTCAACCATATCGGAGTCTTTATGATTTTCCAGTAGTGCCTGTGCTTCGTTATCAGCACGTTCCACCCAAGTTGCCAGTTCAGGAGCTGCTGTGATATTGGTTAATGCATCCAGGCTGCGATGCACGACATGTAGTGCAAGCATTGGATCGTGATAATCATTCTTTACTAGATGTTCGGTTAGAGACCAGGCGATGTTCACCCATTTTGGAACGGTTGACAGTTTCTGTTTATCAGACCAATCACCGTGCGAGATATCTTTTGCTACGGCAAGGTGTGAGTCGATCATCAATCGTACAGCTTCCAATCGTGTCCACAAATCATCAGATTCAGATGCTTTCTTGGCACGCTGAATCGCTTCAGAATGTAATACCGTCGCCTGACGGAAGTCCTGCGGTTGCATTTGAAGAAATAGCTCGCCCATTGCAAAAGCGGCTTCGGCTCGCGTCAAGTCGTCAAGTCGTGCGTTATTTCTAATCTGGCGAATTGTCTGGATGAATTCGGATGGATATTTAATGCTGCCGGGAATTCGCGCTTTCAACAGGAGGCAATCCACGGCATCGGGTGTGATCTCCTGTGCTTTTTCCAAAGCAAGTTGAGCCTGTTCTGCCAGTCCCATCCGAATTAAGACATTTGCTTCCAAAACATACGCAGCCGTTTGGTTAGGTACCAGATGCTGTGCTGCACGTGCATCAGACAAACTGCCTGAATAGTTTTTCCACTGGAGGTGGTTGCCACGCAACAGAAACCCTTTCGCATCAATTTGATTGAATAGGATACGTGTTGCCACAGTTGCCTCATCGGGTTTTGCTAGCTCCATGGCGATCCCCTGATCAGGCCATAGTAATTCGATCTGGCTGCCATCATCCGACACATTTGAAATAGCCTGACTCTGGTCGAGTCCTAGCTCTTTAGCGAACTGCTCAACTCGGACCGGCTGCAGTAATTGAATGTAGATTGAATCAACAATGCCGCTGCGAAGGATGAAGCCTACACGCTCATACGGCTCAATTTTGTAAACAGAAACAGTGGTGTCATCGGTATCGAGGGTTGCCGCCGGTTCACCTAGTGCTGTGGTAAGTTCTTCGACAGTCGATTTACCCGGTGTGATACCCTGAAAACTCGAAGCTTTAAATGACGGAGTGCTATCGGTCGATGAAGTATCCGATCCTGACACGATAATTACAGGTGCCGGCTGCTCTTCCTCTTCTACAGGAATCTTCTCAGCGGTCTTTTCAGCGGTGTCTTCTGGTGTACTTGATGAATCAGATTTTTCAGTTGCCTTTGAT
>CEQQ01021223.1_pt1 | contig 10303 bp, 10 predicted proteins | sample 531041 | NCBI WGS metagenome assembly CEQQ01 (sample SAMEA2621222, study PRJEB7988) | marine metagenome | biome: marine biome (ENVO:00000447); feature: deep chlorophyll maximum layer (ENVO:xxxxxxxx); material: "saline water (ENVO:00002010), including plankton (ENVO:xxxxxxxx)" | depth 150 m | reverse complement strand
CAGTAAAGGCACTTCCACTCGGAGCACTCGTGGAAATTGAGGCGATTGCTCAGATACCAAGCTGACTCAGGTCGAAATTTCGACCGAAGTAAGCCCGTTGATTGAAAGCTCAAATTCTTAGCTAATTCTCCTCACAGTTCGTTCCGTGCGCTGATAGTAGCTACCATCTGAAATATGGTCGGAGGAATAGCTATAGCCGTCATTCTGCTTTTAAGTCCGTTCTTGATCTCGATGAGCCTTGTTGCTGTGGCGGCCTTGCTTGGGAACTCTCTAAAAGATGATGCGGAGAGCAGGCACGAGGGAAGCAGCCTGATCGAAACTAACTATTAGAAGTAACTCTGGGGCGAACTATCAGCGTCGCCGGCTCTCACCGAATCGATATCCAACACTTCGTACGGTCTGAATCAAACCGGCGTACTCTTCGCCCAGCTTTGCTCTCAGTCGCCTCACATGAACGTCGACTGTCCGAGCGCCTCCGTAGTACTCGTAACCCCAAACTCTGCTGAGGAGCACCTCTCGGGTGAAAACCCTTCCGGGTGTGGCGGAAAGAAAGCGAAGTAATTCATACTCCATAAAGGTGAGATCTACAGGCGTGCCATCCACTGAAGCTTCATAGGTTTCCAGGTCCAGAACTAGCGGCCCGTACTCAATTTTCTCGCTCTCAGGGCGAACCTCAGATGACGCCAACATGTGTTTGATCCGAGCTTCTAACTCCCTTGGGTGAAAGGGATCTAAGCAGAAGTCATCGAAAAGATCATCGCGTAATTCGAGCTCCTGAAGCTCGTTGCCTCTGATGATCAAAAGAAGAGGAGAAACTGGGATATCTCGTTTCCGGAAAGCCCGAAGTATTCCCCAACCAGTTTCGCTGTCATCACCTATTTGGACTATGGCTCCGCCCCAGCCGTCTTCAGGTTCTAGACGGTCTACATCGCCTGCTTCAGCGATGCCTTTCCATACGAAACCGCTCAGATCCAGAAGTTGAGCTAATTCCGGAGAGGGGTCGGCGGGGAATATTGCTAAGACAGTCATCACAGGCTTGTGTAATAGCGGTCAAGTTCGAATGGAGTTACTTGAGCCTTGTACTCATTCCATTCTCTGCGTTTATTTCTTAGAAACCAACTGAATAAATGGTCGCCCAAAGTGTCAGCAACCAAGTCGCTCTTTTCCATTTCGTCTAAAGCTTCATCTAAAGACTGCGGAAGTTGGGCTTGGTCAATAAGGCCGCCGTGCTCTGTGAAGCCTGTCATTGATGGCGGCGCCTCAAGAGGTAATTCGTAGCCTTGTTCGATGCCTTTCATTCCAGCTGCCAAAATCACAGCGAAGGTTAGGTAAGGATTACACGCGGGATCGGGAGCTCTGTATTCGATTCTGGTGGTGTCATCTACACCGGCCTCGCGTGCCGCAGGGACTCTTATTAACGCGGCGCGGTTGGCGCGCGCCCAAGACACATTGACCGGCGCTTCATACCCCGTCACTAAACGTTTATAACTGTTGACGAGCTGATTAGTGACCGCCGTGATTTCCCTAGCATGGTGCAGCAGGCCGGCGATGAAGCCCTTTGCGACGTCAGAAAGACCATCAGGACTTTCGGGATCATGAAACGCGTTCGAGCCGTCTTTGAAAAGAGATAAGTGTGTGTGCATGCCCGAACCTTGAACTCCGGATAAGGGCTTTGGCATAAAGGTGGCGTGAACCCCATGTTCGAGGGCTATCTCCCGGACAATCAGCCGAAACGTCATCACGTTGTCAGCCATTGTTAAGGCGTCTGTGTATCTCAGGTCTATCTCGTACTGGCTCGGCGCATCTTCATGAAACGAATATTCAACAGGAATCCCCATTGCCTCCAAAGTGGTCAATGTCTTCCGGCGAATATTGCTAACGACGTCCGACGTGGTGAGGTCAAAGTAGCTACTGCGATCAAGGGGCACTGGGTCACCGTTGCGGTCGGCCTCAAAGAGAAAATATTCAAGTTCTGGAGCGGTAAAGAAAGTGAAGCCTTGCGCCCGAGCTTTATCCATGGAGCGGCGGAGTACCTGGCGTGAGTCACCCGGAAATGGACTGCCGTCGGCTCGCTCAATATCGCAAAACATCCGGGCAGCGTTTTCGTCACTTCCACCCCACCGTGTGAGTTCGAATGTCGCGGCGTCAGGTCGAGCGACCATATCCTCTTCCCGAATTCGACTAAAACCATCGATAGAAGACCCATCGAAGATCATGCCATTCTCGAAAGCCGTCTCAAGTTCGGCCGGTGAGATTGAGAATGACTTTAATTGTCCCTGAACATCAGTGAACCAAAGACGAACTAGTCGAATTCCACGTTCTTCCACCCGGCGTTGGACGTAATCCTGTGGTCGTTCCATCTGAATTGATTTCCTCGGTCGGGGCACAAAGCCGCATTTTGTTTACCCTATTCTTGAGGCTTGACAAGGTAAATCAAACCTCTCCGCCTTTGTTTACATGACGTTCATAATTGGACTAGAAGGCTAGAACTAGGCCTCTAGGCGTTCTTAACCTCTTCATATTGCGTTTCAGCGACTAAAAATTGTGTGATTCGTGCCGTCGAATTGTTAGTTTGCCGTTCGTTCCCGCCTCATCTTTTAGGAGCAAACAAGTGGCTTACCGGGCTGAATATATATGGATTGACGGAACTGAACCGACGGCAGCGATTAGGTCAAAGACCAAAGTCTTGGCTGACGGTGACACCCCAGGAATATGGGGTTTCGACGGATCAAGCACGAATCAGGCAACGGGCGACAATTCTGACGTCGTCCTCGACCCTGTTTTCCAGTGCCCTGATCCAATCCGGGGAGGTGACAACATTTTAGTTTTGTGCGAGACGCTGTTAACCGCTGACATGTCACCGCACCCAACTAACACTCGAGCCGGAGCCCGAGCGGCTCTCGACAAGTACGGAGACCAAGAACCGTGGTTCGGTTTAGAGCAGGAGTACACGATGCTCGACCCCACGACCGGCTGGCCCGCAGGGTTCCCCGATGGTGGTTTCCCGGGACCGCAAGGCCCTTACTATTGTGGTGTAGGCGCCGAAAAAATTCGTGGACGAGAAATTGTTGAGCAACACACCACCTGGTGCATCGACGCCGGTCTGGCCATCTCGGGTACCAACGCAGAAGTAATGCCAGGTCAATGGGAATTCCAAATTGGCCCAGCGGACACAGTCACGGTCGGCGATCATCTATGGATGGCTCGCTACCTCCTCTACCGAGCTGGCGAGATGCATGGCCTCACTATCAGTATTGATGCAAAGCCGATGAAGGGCGATTGGAACGGTGCCGGAATGCACACCAACTTCTCTACAAATGCCATGCGAGATAGCTATGAAGCTGTTGAGAAGGCTGCTCAATCAATGGGTGCGCCTGGAAAGCCTGAAGAGCACTTAGCTGGGTACGGAGTTGGCATTGAAGACCGCCTCACTGGTGAGCATGAAACGCAACGCTTTGACCAGTTCAGCTACGGGGTTTCAGACCGCGGCGCATCTATCCGTATTCCGTGGCAAGTTGCCCGCGATGGTAAGGGATACCTCGAGGATCGCAGACCAAACGCGAATGCTGACCCTTATGTCGTAGCGGCTCTTCTTACCAACACGTGTTGCGAAGTGCTGGCGTAGTTAATCCAACTGGTTACTTATTTGGGCGAGGCATGTTGCCTCGCCCAAATTGTTTTCAATTCATGGGTGTAGCCTTCTAGCCTCGTACTCATGGCATTAATTAGAGTGGCCTTAGCGCAACTCAATATGAGCGTTGGTGATTTAGAAGCCAATGCTCTAAAACTTATGGATGCCTATGAGCAGAGCTGCGATCAGGACGCTGACCTCGTCGTATTTAGTGAGTTGGCGATCTGTGGATATCCACCTGAAGACTTGCTGCTCAAGCCACGTTTTCTTGAAGATGCAGCTGGTGCGTTAGCTCGCGTCGCGAAGGCCACGCGTGAGGCCGTGGCGGTAATAGGTTTCCCTGAGCTAAGCAACGGAGCACTTTATAACGCTGCTGCTGTTTGCTCTGAGGGGCGCATTGCAGGCACTTATCGGAAACAGTTATTGCCGAACTATTCAGTATTTGATGAGAAGCGCTATTTCGTTGCCGGAACTTCTGATCCCAGTGTTTTTCGGATAGCTGATATCAACGTCGGTATTTCGGTCTGTGAGGATCTTTGGTTCGACGATGGGCCTTTGGAAGGTCAAATTGAAGCCGGAGCGTCATTGGCCCTATCAATTAACGCTTCGCCATATCAAAGAGGTAAGGACAAGGTACGAGCTTCGACCGTTGTTGAGCGCACCGCGAAACATGAGACTCCAGTCGTTTATCTCAATCAAGTCGGAGGCCAAGACGAACTTATATTTGACGGAGCGTCTTTTGTAGCCGGCGCTAAAGGGGAAATTCTGACGCAGCTTCCCCAATTTGAAGAGGCCTACCAACTAATCGATATAGAAGTTATGGATAGGCCATCGGCTGCAGAAAAAGTTGTCTATGTCTCCTCCGCGCGGCGGGGGAAGGTAGCAATTCCCTCCCCGGCGATGGCGCCATCTTTCGGTGACCTAGAGGAAGTTTGGTCAGCGCTGGTTCTCGCCACCCGCGACTACGTCCACAAAAATGGCTTTGACGAGGTCGTGATCGGTCTTTCTGGCGGAGTCGATTCGAGCTTGGTGGCAGCCATAGCAGTAGATGCGCTTGGTGCGAAATGTGTGCATGGAATTTCAATGCCTTCTCGGTATTCAAGCCAAGGTTCCGAGGATGACGCAAAGCAACTCGCTTTGAACTTAGGTATCGATTTTTCCACTATCCCAATCGAACCGGCACACGCAGCGTTTACCGAGATGCTTGACCCCTCCTTCAGCGGTCTTGCCTCGGACTTAACAGAAGAAAATCTTCAAAGTCGAATTCGGGGCGTCATCTTGATGGCGCTTTCCAATAAACGAGCATGGCTTGTTCTCACGACCGGGAACAAAAGTGAAACTTCGGTTGGCTACTCGACGCTTTATGGTGATACCGCAGGCGGTTTCGCGATACTTAAAGACTGTCCCAAGTTGCTGGTGTACGAACTCTGTCGCTGGCGCAATGCGCAGGAAGCTAGCGAGTGGATTCCTGAATCGTCTATATCGAAGCCACCTTCAGCTGAATTACGACCTAATCAAACTGACGATGAATCTCTGCCGCCGTATGAGCTGCTAGACGGGTTGCTCGAGGCTTACGTAGAGCAAGATCAAACTGCTGATGAACTTCTTTCTCAAGGTTATGACTCGGCGATCGTCGAGCAGATAACGCGTCTAGTAGATCTTGCTGAATATAAGCGGCGCCAGTCTCCCCCTGGCCCTCGCATCTCAGAGAAGGCATTTGGTAAGGACCGTCGGCTGCCTATAACTAATCGTTATCGATAGTTCGAAATTTAGGCGTTCGATTGGGTTCCTTTTTTAGCTAAACGACCGGTAAGCTCTCCCACACTCATGTATCAGAACGATTTATCTAGAGAACTGCCGCTCTTAGAGGAACTGAAGCAACTTTCATGACTGACATCAAGCGACCTCGAGAGCCGTTTGCGCCGTGGGATCGGCGAACCTTACCTGGCCTGTTTGACGTTGAAGAAACAGCCAAGCGTGTTGGCAATTACAAGTGGCTCGAAATCAAACTCTTTGAAGCCTTAGGCGGTTGGGTAGCGACTGTGCCGGAACTTGATGTGAAACTACGCTTGGGTACACACTGCTATCACCACGCCTGGCATGCGGAATTGTTCGACAAACGCCTTCCCGAGCTGCGTGAGATGAAGACAGAACGTCTTACAGTTCCCGCTAATGACGAAATAGCGACTTTTGTTGAGGCAATGACTGCGCCGGAGGATGCGCACATGACCATCGAAAAGCTCGTTGGCGTTTATCGGGTACTCATCCCGCACACGATTGCCGCATATACCTATCACCGGAATGCGACCTCGGAAATTACCGATATGCCTACAGTGCGAATTCTCGATTTCATTCTTCAGGACGAGTTCAACGATTGGCGGGAGGGCGAGATGCTCATTCAATCAATGCTTGAGTCGGATGAGGAAGTTGATAGGGCAATGACTCACCAAGCGAAGCTTGAGAAGCTTATGCTGGCTGCAGGTGGCATTGCAGGCCCAGGATCGATTGGCGATCCCTACGTCGAAGCAATGGAGGATAATTAATGCGAAAAATTTTTCCGGCTGAAGAGTTGGCACGCGATGCCCGGTTCATTCGTCAAACAAACGAGCAACGATTAGGTGACCCCAGAGGTGCGAGAGTTGCCGGCGGTAGTAGCGGCGATCGATTAGCTAAATTGACGCCTGAACTAGCCAACGGCCCGGACCGTGCTCGTGCACTCATGCACGGCATCTTTGTCGGCGAAATCCAAGCTCTTGAAGGAGCGGGTCGAACTTGCTGGGATTTTGAATTAGATGAAGAAGTTCCGTTGGCTTTGAAACTCGATATGGCGCGTCAGTGCTGGGATGAAGCTCGCCATTGCGAAATCTCGGTGTCGTTAGCAGAACATATGGGAACCGAACTTGGTGAGTTTGCTGAAAATGGTCTCCTTTACGAAGCAGCGTGCAACCCTGACCCCGTTCTTCGACTTACCGGTGTAAATAGAGCTCTTGAGGGCTTAGCTATAGATGTTTTTAACACCATGAAGGAATTCGGCAACCTAGCTGGCGATCCCGTTTTGGAGTTTTGCGAAGACTGGATGCTTGCCGATGAGGTAACCCACGTAAAGATGGGCTCTGACTGGCTACGTCGCTTAACGGCAAACGACAAAGAGCGGTTAGACAAGGCCTTGGAATTCCAAAAGATAGTCGACCGACTGTTCTCGTTTAATGGCTTCCGAGGCGAAGATGACGACAGTCCTATCCAGCTGACTAGGCGCTTTCGGGAACTGGCTGGCTTTTCAGACGATGAAATTGACGAAATTGCTGACATGTCTAGAGAAGCCCGAGTCGAGGCACCCAGCTGATGAGCGAGATCTCGGTGACGCCCAAGTCATTCGAGATGGTCTTTTACGACTCAGCCGTGATTGGCGAAGTCGTAGGAGAGGTTGCCGAGCGGCTTGGCTTTAGCGAACCAATTGTTTTGGAAATAGATGAGGCTTCGCCCTTAGGGCGAAGCAAGATAACTGCTTATGACCCTGTTGAATTGTGGGTGGATGGCGGAGCGCTTGAAAACACGCAACGTCCACGGCACTTCGGTAAACAGCGAACTCGCGACACAATTGGGCGGCTTCTCATTCGGATTCTTGACCGACGGTCAGGTCGATTTGATGATGCGCCAGCCGACGATGAGTTAAGTCTCAGCCAATTTGCTGCATGGGACGCTCATTGTGTTGGCCGTCTCGAACGGCTCGGCATAGGCGGTCAACGTAAGCGCCGGTTATACCAATTTCGCAATCGCCACGGCTTTACAGACGTTGCTGATGAGGCTTTTGATCTCCTCTGGGACTCAAGTGAGCTCAACTGGCCAGAAATTGAGCGGATCTCAAGCGAGTGCCGCGCTGGATAAAGGTGGATTAAAAATGGGTAGTTGTTACCCGCCCCTGACCTGACGTTCAATCCAGGGGTAAGTTCTTGAGATGCCCTCACTCAGACTCACAGTTGGCTGAAACCCGGTTGTCTCGATCCTGTCGTTAGAAAAGTTCCTGTTTTGAACGCCTACCGGACCCGGAACCCAAACCGGCGTAATGGATTTGTCCGCGGCGCTGGCGACGAGCTCAACCAGCTTCTTGATTGAGACGTACTCGCGTGTCCCGATATTGGTTGGCTCATCGATATCGCTCCTCATTAAGCAAAGAACGGCGGTGACTAGGTCATCTACATAAATGAAGCTGCGGACCGCAGATCCATCACCCCAAACTTCGATTGTTCCATCGGATGACTCGGCTACCTTGCGGCATAGCGCTGCTGGTGCCTTTTCTCTACCCCCGGTCCACGTCCCTTCCGGTCCATAGCAATTTTGAAATCGTGCGATGCGTGCTTGGAAGTGTCCTTCGCGAGCGTAAGAAGCGACGGCTCGTTCTGCGTATAACTTTTCCCACCCGTATTCGTTGTCAGGCATAGCCGGGTAGGCGTCGCGTTCCGATAACTCTCCCTCTCCTAATTGCATATCTCGGTAAACACAGACCGAACTGGCGAGAAAATATCTCGCTACTTCGGCTCGAGCTGCGGCCTCGGCAACATTTACGTTGATCAACATGCTGTTGTGCATTATTTGAGTTTCAGCGGAGTGGATGAATCCCATGCCTCCCATGTCCGCGGCGAGCTGGTAGACCTCGTCAAATCCGCCCGTTAAAGCCTCCGCAGCTTTTTGTGGGTCCCTCAAGTCAGCTATTACGAATTCGTCTGCCTCAGTGGTGCCCCACCCGGGCTGTTTGACGTCGATCCCTCGAACCCAGTATCCCTCGTGGGCCAAACGTCTAACCAAGTGACTTCCGATAAAGCCCCCTGCACCGCAAACTAAAGCTCGCTTCGTCACGTTGACCCCTCAATTCAAATCGTGGGCACTTAACCCTTGCAACAAATCGATTTCAGGGCGCCCAACGAGCAGCCCTGAGCACGCTTCAGCCATTTCGACCATAACAGGGGAGTCGAAATGTGCACGTGCAGCATCCTCAGAATCCCACTTTTCGATAATCACGAATTGGTTAGGGTCGGTGAACGATACGCATAAATCAACATTCCGGCAGGCTTCCTCGTTGCGAGTCATCACCACATACTTCGCCAATACTGGCGTGAGTTCGCTAGCGTTCGCGGCATTGAAAATGAGATGCAGGAGAGCGATTTCGAGGTCGTCGTCTGGTAGCTCAACTGGGTCCGTCATTTTCTGCTTCCATAGGGGGTCGGAAATCGCGATTCCAGCCGGTAGTTTCCAGGCAAGCGATTAGGCTCGTAATTCAGAGTCTGGGAAATAGTCGTGTCAGTAACGTCACGAGCGTACCGGCGGAACGTATCACTTTGTGATCGGGCCGGTCGGTCAGGGGAAAGAAGGTCGGCGGTGGCCAAGAATCGGGTTGAACGAGACGAAGAAGATCTAGTCCGTTTATATCTGACCGATATTGGACAGTACCCGCTCTTGACCAAAGATGACGAAGTCCGCTTAGCTCAAGAAATAGAAGCTGGTACTGAAGCTCGAGTCATTCTTGAAGCGGAACAAATGCCTGACGGCACGGAGATCAGTTCGACAAAGAAGCGCGAACTCAGGCGCGCCGACCGAAAAGGTGAAAGGGCCGAGAGGACATTCGTTCAGTCCAATCTGCGTCTTGTGGTGTCTATTGCTAAGAAATACCAAGCCTCAGGCCTCCCCCTCCTTGACTTAATACAGGAAGGAAATCTTGGGCTGATGCACGCTGTCGAAAAATTCGACTGGCGCAAAGGTTTCAAGTTCTCCACCTACGCAACTTGGTGGATACGTCAAGCTATTACCCGCGGTATTGCTAATACCGGGCGGACGATCAGGTTGCCAGTCCACGCAGGCGACACTCTGGCGAGACTTCAAAAAGCTCGTTCTCGACTCGAGCTCAAATTCGGTCGTCCCGCGACTCTCGCAGAGCTTTCGGTAGAAGTAGACATGCCCGAGGACAAAGTTTCTGAAGCTCTCCGATTTGCGGCAGAGCCGCTTTCACTCTCGGAGCCGTTGAGAGAAGACGGCGATGCTGAGTTAGGCGATGTCGTTGAAGACCGAAATGCCGAAGACCCCGAAGAGGCTGCGGCAGTGGCGCGACTCCCCGATGAAATCACAAAACTGTTAGGCCCTCTTGACGAGCGAGAAAGAGAAATCCTCAAACTCAGGTTTGGGCTCGATAGGGGCGAACCGCGAACTTTGGAAGAGGTTGGTGAGCACTTCAATCTCACTCGTGAGCGAATTCGGCAGATTGAAGCCAGAGCGATGTCGAAGTTGCGTCACCCCAGTAGTGATACGGGCGCGAGAGACCTACTGGGCGTCTGATAAGTATTTCCGACAACTCTTGTCAGAAAACTTTTCTTAGCTTTCGGACAGTTTCCTAGCAGCGATCGCCACTAAGGCTCCAACGACGATTGCTAGCAGTAGCTTTTTCACGTGGTTCCTCTCGTTTCTATTTTTAATTGTGAGAAATTGCTGTAGATAAAATTGGCGGAGGTGGACGGGAATCGAACCCGCCGGACGGGGATCGCCCGTCCCGCCCGCTTTGAAGGCGGGGGAGCCCACCAGGCGCTCAGACACCTCCTCCGCCAGTCTGCCCTGCGCGTGACCGAATTGAAAAGCAGAATCTTGAATCTCTTGATACGACAGATTGCTTGTCTATTGAAAAGCAAG
>CEQQ01025474.1_pt1 | contig 10371 bp, 12 predicted proteins | sample 531041 | NCBI WGS metagenome assembly CEQQ01 (sample SAMEA2621222, study PRJEB7988) | marine metagenome | biome: marine biome (ENVO:00000447); feature: deep chlorophyll maximum layer (ENVO:xxxxxxxx); material: "saline water (ENVO:00002010), including plankton (ENVO:xxxxxxxx)" | depth 150 m | reverse complement strand
GCTCGTCGTGCTCGTCATGCTCGTCGTGCTCGTCATGGTCGTCGTGACCGTCATGGTCGTCATGTTCAGGTGTGTAGCTAGGAATAGTAGTTATATATTCTCCTAAGCGAAGACTGTTTAACTGGGGGTTTTCCTCTATGATTTCGTCTAGCCAATATTCTTCATAATTTAAACCGATAGCCAGTACAAGATCTGAATCAATGAGCTCAGCCACATCTTTGGCTCCTGGTTGAAAATCGTGAGGGTTAGCCCCACTTGGAACGATCGATTTGACTACAACTCGGTCTTTTCCTATATTTTCAACCCAGTCTTGGATTATAGATGTAGTTACACCTACACGTATTGGGTCTACTGTGCTGGTCATGTCCGTGGCAGTTGTTGGGGCAGTTGTTGGGGCTACTGTCTCTTCAGTATCTCCACACGCCAAGACAAAAACGCTGAACATAACCATTAATAAAAATAAAGTTTTCTTCATTTTGTTTCCTCTAAATAACTTGTAAATAAATGAGAATGATTCTCATTTTGTATAAATTATCGCGCTCAACAAATCTTTTTGTCAATACTTTATTTTTATTCTGTTATTGGAAAGTAAATTCTTTTTGAATTTACTTTGATTATTTTGCCAAAGCCCGGGAACGCAAAATGACCTGCTGCAATTAAAGCCTGTTCTTTCTCTATGTAGCTGATTAATTTATCTCTTGATTTAGCAGATAATTTTTTATCTCTATCGGGTGAAGGGCTCCAATGAATATTTCCTGATTGTATTGGAATATGTATAGCATCCCCAGTTATTATTGCTTTTTCATTTTTAGATGAGATTAATACGCTTGTATGGCCTGGAGTGTGCCCCGGTGTAGGAAAAGTTGTAACCTCTTTCGTTAGTGATATTTCTTCGTCAAACTTATCTAATAGATTTAACTCTATTAGTGGGTTTACTTGTTCTTTAATGTATTTAAAATTTTCTGTGTTAATAAGTTTGCTAAATAGTTTCCAATCTTTATTAGAGACAAAATATTTGGCATTGGGAAAAGTAGGTTTCCACCCCTCTTTCGTCAATGTCATATTGGTTCCTACGTGATCTAAGTGAAGGTGTGTCATGAAAACTATGTCAATATCTTGTACTGAAAATCCCGACTTGGACATATCTGAAATTAGGTTTTCTTTTTCTAATTGTAGAATCCCATGATCTAATTTACCTAGTCCAGTATCTACTAAAATATTTTTAGATTTCGTTTTAATAATGAAAGAACCAACGTTTAAATCTATGGTTTCTTTTGCATAGTCTTTATAGGGCTTCCAGTCAGATTCTTCTAAATCTGCAAAAAATTCATTTTTAGGGAATCTTAATTTTCCGTCAGAAACAGAATATATTTCGACCTCACCTATGACTACATAGTTCAATATTATTTATACCCCTAAAAGATCACACAGTTCAGGGAAATTTTTAGTTGTATAGTCTGGCATATGTAACTTGTAAACTTCAGATTCATCATAAGGTAAATCATATCTGTCTACGTAAGCACCACGATAACCGCTAATTCTTGCCCCTAAAGTATCAAAAGAATGTGCAGCTACCATCATTATTTGACCTGGTTCAAGATTTAGTTCTCTGGCAGCGAATCTATAGACTGCAGGATGTGGTTTAAACTGTCCAACTGTTTCTGCAGACAAAATCGCGTGAAAATCGCGCTTTATACGATTTTTAGCTAAATGTTCTAGGTAGTGCTGTTCCCCATTAGATAACATGACAAGATCGTATTTTTCACTTAATCTGTTTAACCCTTCTATCGCATCCGGAAAAGGCGATAAATATTGATAAGCTTCCATAAAATCATCTACTTGCTTATAAGTGAATTCTACTTTCAGGGTTTTTAAGCTATATATTAAAGCTCTGCGCTTAACAGCTAAATACCCACTGTGGCCTAACATAAATAGATTGTCTTGGTATTGTTCAATTCGTTGGCGTAATCTCCACTGTGCCCATACATCAGAACCTTGTAAGTTTTCTGCGTTGCCACATTTTTTTAGGAGATCATCCAGAGGGGGAATCAAGCTTCCAGCTAAGTCTAATACTGTTCCAAAAATGTCGAATGTTAAAGTAGTAACTTTTTCTACAGGGTTTTCAGCCATTATATTACTCCAAAGTGGTTTGTTTGATTAAAGTTTATATCCCTAGTTTAGACATGTGGTCTATTAGCATTTTTTTCCCGTCTGAACTTAAAGGAGGGGTTGGTAGACGAGCGCTACCACAATTAATGCCCAGTCTTTCACTTAACGCAGCTTTTGCAGAACTATGAGGTCCTAATTTTCTCAATAGTGATGCAAAGTCCGAAGCTTTCTTTTGGGCTGTTTGAGCGGTTTCAATATCCTTTTTTTGCCAAGCATTCCATATGTCTACCCATAATTCAGGAATTGCACATAGAGGGCCATCTATACACCCAACAGCTCCGATAGTTAGTGCAGGAAGCATTAATAGTGCATTTCCCGTAAAACACTTCAAGGACATTTCTTCCCAGATAGGGATATTAGTAAAACTAGGATGAGCAGAATGCTTTAATCCCATAAGCTGTGGAACTTTATCTGCAATTTTTTTCATTAGATCAGGAGTTATTTCAACATTTGTTGATTGCGGTAAGTTATACAAAAAAAGTGGAAGATTGGCAGCTGAGGCTATTGCTCTATAATGTTCAACTATAGCGTCTTCTGACTGAGGATAAAAAAATGGAGGAACAGCGCAGATAGCTTCTGCTCCAACTGAAGCAGCATGCTCAGCTAATTTTACAGATCTTTCAGTTGTTGATGCTCCCACATGCATAATATTGTTAACTCTGCCTTTGTTTTGATCTGCAGCAGCGGAAACAATTCTCATATTTTCTTCGTCAGATAACAAAATGCTTTCTCCGTTACCTCCGGCAACCCAAAACCCGCCTACACCAGCATTTATGTTAAATTCTATTACTTTTCGAAATGCTTCTTCATTGAAGTTTCCGTTATTATCCATAGGTGTTACCACCGCAGGAAACACGCCTTCATATTTGTTCATTTTATCTCCTCTATCCTCAAATGACTGTGATGAATTTTAGCATGATCATTGAAAAAATATACAGGTATTCTGATAAAGTAGTGATAGGGGCAAGAATGATTCACTTAATTGAAAATAATAGAAATTCTGTCTGGTCAGAAGTATGTACGGTTATAGGTAGATACAAACTAGACCAGATTTCGTTTTATATTAAAGAATTTACTTCAAATAGTAGTTCTATTTTAATTTTGGGTTGCCCTACTGATATTCAAAAAGATATAAATAAAACATTTAAAAATGTTGAATTTCTAGATTTTTCAAATAGTGATGGATTAAAAAAATCTTTAAAAAATAAGGATCAATATCAGCTTATTTTGATTCCTTTTTTAGGAATAATGTCTGTTATAGATCACGAAGAACAAGAAAATATTTTAAAGATTTTGAGAGATTACATTATACCTTCAGGAAAACTTGTATTTGATGTCGATATACCAGATATGCAGGTTATGTTATGTGATCCGGCTACAACTTTTTTTGAACATCAGATTTATAACGATCAAAAATCAGGGTCCATAATTATCAATACACAAAGAGATTATGATGAATATACCCAGACTATAAATCTTAATATTTTTGTAGAGTTTTTAGATCCTTCTGGAGCTGTTGAAAGAAAAATTATGAATCAAATTTTCTCGAGATATACATTTAGGTGGGAAATGTATAATCTGCTTCTCTTGTGTGGATACAAATCAATTGATTTGTATGGAGACTATGAGGGGAATTATTTTTCTGAAAATAGCCATAGCATGATCTGGGTCTCTTCGTTTTAAAGATTTAATAGTATTTTGCAATAAATCTTTAACGTTTTTACACTTGACATCACATTACGTATAGTCCAAACTAGTGAACCCTACTTCAGTAATTAATATTACCGAAGTTTAATTAATGTATATAAAATGTAAATGCCGGTGTGGAGAATATAATTAATGGTTTACTATAGATCTTGTCCTAAATGTAGAGGTGATATGCACTCCCGAGAAGATGTTTATGGCAACTTTCGCGAATGCCTTCAGTGTGGATTAATCCAGGACCTTAAAGAATTAGCTAATAAAATGAAACAAACAGTTTCTGATAGGTCCGATAAAAAAGGTGCTGCCGCTTAACCAAAATAAGTATTGTATTTATTTTGTGTAGCTGTCAAAAACGATATAAACTAGCTGTCACATATTGACTGTGGTTCTATGTCTGATTAAAATCATAGTATCTGATTATGTTCCGGTTAGAAGAAAATGTGATCTTACGGAGTTAAGAATGGCTACGAAAATTACCCCAGAACCCCTAACAATTACGATAAGTGAAGAGGCTGCTAAGCATGTTAAACAATTTGCTGCTGCTGAGGGAAAGTCTGACGCAAGCTTAAGAGTTGGTGTTAAAGGGGGCGGATGTTCTGGTCTAACATACATGTTGGAAATTATTGATGATGAACCAAATGGTGAAGACAAATTAATTGAAGAACACGACGTTAAGCTATATGTAGATAAAAAATCTTATATTTTCTTAGCGGGCACAGTTTTAGAATATTCTGGTGGATTAAACGGAAAAGGGTTTGTATTTAATAATCCTAATGCCAAAACAACATGTGGGTGCGGAACATCTTTTAGTGTCTAATGGAAACATTTTCCTTTATTGACTTAACATCTATTCACGGAAGATTAAAACTTTGTGGTGATGACAAAGTAGACTTATTAGATCGTCTTAGTACAAATGATATTTCTAAGCTAAGTGAGTTAGGTCAAGGCATGTCTACAGTTTTGACTACTAATAAAGGAAGAATCATTGATCTGCTAAAAGTTTATTATTTTGCAGATCACCTAATGCTTATTTCTGACATGGAATCCATTAATAAAGTTTCTGAATGGATTGAATTTTACACAATCATGGAAGATGTGACTCAGGTTGTTATATCTGATGAAACATTTCAAATTAGAATATTCTCAGATCAACCACAAGCTATTTTTTCAGAAATTGAAAATTATGAAACGGATGATTTTTTTATAGGAAATTTAAATGGGGTAGAAGTAGCAGTTATTTCCAATAAGATGAATCAAAAAAACTGTATAGATATTATTGGGCAATTATCTGATAAAAAAATAATTGTTGAGTATCTTAAGACTCACGGAACTCAATTAGATTCAGATCAATTTGAGAATATTAGAATCTCACTAGGGTATCCAAAATTTGGGACTGAATTAACAGAAGAATTTAACCCTCTAGAAGCTCTTTTAATTGATCATATTAGTTTTAATAAAGGGTGCTATATTGGCCAAGAAGTTGTTGCAAGACTTAATACTTATGATAAAGTTCAGCGTCAAATGGTAAAGCTGTCAGGAGAGACTGAGTTGCAATTGGGGGATTTGAAATTTCAGGGTAATGTTGTAGGCAAGATAACATCTGTTTTTAATCACGAAGGTATTGGGTTTATTAAAAAAAATGTCCTTGCTAATACGAATCAACTTGAATTAAATGAGTCTATAGTGGAGATTAATCCAATTAAATCATGACTCAACCTAATGTTATTCACTGGTTTAATCAAGATTTACGTTTATTAGATAATCCAGCGTTATTTGAGGCAGCAAAGAATAATAATGTTCTGCCCGTATATATATTAGATAATGTTAATAAAGGTTCTAATAATTTTATTGGCCAAGCAAGTATGGTTTGGTTGCACCATTCCCTTGAATCGCTAAATGAGAATATAGACGATAAATTGTCATTTTTTAAAGGTGATCCACTATCTATTCTTTTAAATCTATGTGCTAAATATCAAATAAATGACATTTTTTTGAATCAAGTTTATGAACCACATATTATAGAAAGAGACTCTCGCATTAAAAAAGAGATGACTTTACAGGGAATATCACTGCATAGGTATAATGCATCACTTCTTTGGGACCCAGATAATATAAAAAAAGAAGATGGGACTCCATATAGAGTTTTTACCCCTTTTTACCGTAAAGGGTGTTTGCTCAATTCGCCTGGGCCGCGAAAACCTTTACCGCTTCCAGAAAACATACATTTTTTAGATAAAGATGAAGACTCACTCAAAATAGATGATTTGGGATTAATACCGAATATCCGTTGGGACAAAAAAATAGCACAACATTGGAATATGGGCGAGGTAGCTGCGCATATAAACTTGTCCCAATTTTTAAAAACAGGCATAAAAAACTATAAAGAAGGTCGAAACTATCCTTCAAAGCCTAATGTTTCTAAATTATCTCCACACATGCATTTTGGAGAAATTTCTCCAAATCAGATTTGGTACAAGTTGAAACAGGAAGAACCTGACAAAAATATAGATCATTTTATGAGTGAACTGGGATGGCGAGAATTTTCTTATAATCAACTTTATTTCAATCCCGATTTACGTACAAAAAATCTTCAATCTAAATTTGATCGATTTCCATGGAAAGAGGATAAAGACAAGCTACTGGCATGGCAAAGAGGATTAACTGGAGTTCCTGTAGTTGATGCTGGAATGAGAGAATTGTGGCAGACAGGATATATCCACAACCGAGTTCGCATGATTGTCGCGTCATTCTTAGTAAAAAATTTATTATTGCATTGGCATTATGGCGAGCAATGGTTTTGGGATTGTTTAGTAGACGCTGATTTAGCTAGCAATAGTGCGGGTTGGCAATGGGTTGCGGGTTCAGGCGCAGATGCCGCTCCTTATTTTCGTATTTTTAACCCTGTGACACAAGGCCAAAAATTTGATCCAGACGGAGTATACATTAGGAGATATGTACCTGAATTAGCAAAAATGCCCAATAAATATTTATTTAATCCATGGGAGGCGCCAGATCTTGTTCTAGAACAAGCAAAAGTGTCTTTAGGTGTGGATTATCCTAACCCTATTGTGGATATAAAAGAATCTCGTAATAAAGCATTAGAAGCTTTTGAGTCAATTAAAATAACTTAGAGATTTATACGTTTGATGAAAGGGTAATTCCTCCATCAACGACAATGACTTGCCCTCTAATCATCTCTGCGTCTTTTGTACATAAAAATGCAGTTACCTTTGCTATATCTTCAACTTCAAGAATTTTATTGGACGGATTGTTTTTTCCGGCATCCAACATTTTTTCTTTGTTGGGGAAACTGTCTAGGGCGCCAGTTTCTACATATCCTCCTGAAACCGCATTAACATTTATTTTTTGGTCCGCTAATTCTATTGCCAAGTATCTAGTAATAGACTCTAATGCAGCTTTTGATGCCCCCACAGCTATGTAATAAGGCAAAACATTGCGGGAACCTTCAGAGCTTATATTTATGATGCTTCCTCCGTGAGGCATAAGTTTTGATGCTTCAATTGAGCATAACCATGGAGCTCTAGCATTTATATCCATTGTCCAGTTCCAATGTTTCGGGGTTAAATCTTTTGCATCTCTTTGTACACCGGAAGCTGCGTTATTAATCAAAAAATCTAAAGTACCAAATTTTTTGGATATTTCGGTAAAAAGTTCTTGTATTTTATCGGGATCTCCCAAATGAGCCTTAATTTTGAGGCATTGAACACCTAAATCATTTAATTCATCTTCAGTTTTTTGAGCCGCTTCATGATCTTTAAGATAGTTGAAAATTATATTTGATCCACGACGTGCAAACTCCAAAGCTATCGCTTTTCCTATTCCTCTTGACCCTCCAGTTATTAATGTGTTTTTACCTGAAAAATCTGTCATAGATAAGTTATCGTCTCCGTTTAGGTTTTGTAGGATTGATATCTATTTTATTGGTTTATATAGTACCAAACCTGTAATCATTTATAAAAAATCATTAATTAACAATTAAATCGCCATTCCGCCATCAACGCTTATGACTTGGCCAGTTACATATTTAGCTTTATTGCTAGCCAAATAACCTACCATGTTGGCAATGTCTTCTACCTCTCCAAATCTTTGCATAGGAATCCACGTCATGATGGCTTCCTTTTGCTTGTCGGAAAGCGTCGCAACAGTGTCAGTACTAATGTAGCCGGGAGTTATAGTATTTACAGTGATATTTCGAGTTGCCACTTCTTTTGCAAGCGCAAATGTAAATCCGTTAATTGCTGCTTTTGAAGCAGTGTAGTTGGTTTGGCCAACATTTCCTCGTAGCCCGACAACTGAGCCTATATTTATGATCCTGCCCCATTTGCTTTTAAACATAGACTTTAAAGCAGCTCTTGAGCAATAGAAGGTACCGTTTAAGTTTGTATCAATAACTCTTTCCCAGGCTTTATCTTTCATTCGAAGGAGCAAACTGTCGTCAATAATACCTGCGTTATTTACTAATATATCTATTTGTGAGAAACGATTCAGAGTTTCATCTATCATTGCATTTACTTGATTTAAATCTCCTACATTTGCTTGAGTTGCAAACGAATCAACTCCTAGGGATTTAATTTCAGATACTGTTTTTGAAGCTTCTGATTCAGAGGAATTGTAATTTATAGCAACATTAACACCCATTTTTGCTAACTCTAAAGCAGATGCCCTACCGATACCTTTAGCAGCTCCTGTTACAAGCGCAAATTTTCCAGATATAGAATCTTCGTTATTTTCTTGATTCACTATTTCTCCTAAATTTGAGCATATTAAATATTAAGCTCTTACTAGTTTATCGTAGACATTACTTTGGGAACTCTTTTACCCATTTCTTCAATTAGTTTTGTTTCTATACACATACGAGCTAAATCTACAGCCCTCTCTACAGTTCCCGATGTTGCGCTTCCATGACCAACGATGCTTATACCGTTTACACCGTAAACCGGGCCTCCACCTCTTGAATCAGTGACATTATTTTTTTGATATAAGTCCTTGAGTAATGATTCAATATTGCTAGGATCTATTTTGCCAGATAAATAATCTTGTAATTGATAAGCAAGACCTTTTCCTAATCCTTCAACTAACTTAAGTATGATATTTCCAACAAATCCGTCGCACACTACGACATCTGCTTTACCTGTTATCAGGTCATTTCCTTCAATATTTCCTATGAAGTTTAAATCACTTTTTTGAAATAAAGAAAATGTTTCTTTAGTTAATGAATTTCCTTTTCCTTCTTCGCTACCCACACTCAATATTCCAATTTTTGGGTTTGTTACTTTTAATAATAGTTCGCTAAATACAGATCCCAAAACGCCAAAACCAAGTAATTGAGATGGCTTGCAGTCGATATTTGACCCTAAATCTAAAATTGTTTGGTTTGGGGCAGAACCAATTACGGGCCCTCCAATAGCAGGCCTTTCAATTCCTTCAATAGTTCCCAATACAACTACGGCAGCAGCCATAGTTCCTCCCGTAGAACCCATTGATATTATTGCGTCTGCTAGTCCTTTTTTAACTAAACTGGTGGAAACTAGAATAGATGATTTAGGTTTTTGCCTTAGTGCTAATGCTGGCGATTCCCCATCTTCGATTTTACCTTCCGAAGGAATTATTTTAATAGGCAGATTAGGGTTATTATGTTTATTGAGCTCTGTTTGTACTTCATCTTGATTACCTACAAGCAATATTTGTGTATTGGTATTTTTTGATGCTAACACTGCGCCTTCAACAGGCGCCTCTGGCGCATTATCTCCTCCCATTGCATCTATTGCGATAGTTAATTTTTCTTGCATATAGCCTCCTAGTTATTAGGTATAGATATAAAAGAGTCACAAGATATGGCCACTGTTTCGCCGGAAGATATATTAACAATGCAATGGATATCATTAGTCTTTTCTGTTTGTATTATTTTTTTTACATGTCCTGAAGCTTTGATTGTGTCATTTGGATATACAGGTGACTTGAATCGTAATTTCATTTTTCCAGAAGATTGCCACACCTCTCCAAAATTAATAAGCATTATTTCAGAAATTGTTGCTGCAACCATCATTCCGTGGGCAATATTTTTACCAAACTGTGACTGTTTCCCAAATTCTTCGTCGATATGGATCGGATTGAAGTCTCCTGATACTTCAGCATATTGCCGAATGTTATCGTGAGTTATTGTTTTCTCAATAGATTTTAATATATCGCCTTCGTTCATAAGTACACCAAATTTGTTATGCTGGAAGCATAATGCTACTTTTCCCTTCCATAACCAAAGTATTATTTTTATTTCGAACTTTAATTCCTACAGAGATAAATCTCCAATCTTTTCTCACAGTGTTTGATATTAAATGAGCTTCGCATTGCAGTGTTTCGCCAATCGAGACACTGCTTGTGAAATTTATCTCTTGGCCAACATGGAGAGTGCCTCCAGGAATTTTCAAATCATTTACCACACCCCGTAAACCTAATGCTGCTATTATCATAGATGGAATG
>CEQQ01061099.1_pt1 | contig 10399 bp, 8 predicted proteins | sample 531041 | NCBI WGS metagenome assembly CEQQ01 (sample SAMEA2621222, study PRJEB7988) | marine metagenome | biome: marine biome (ENVO:00000447); feature: deep chlorophyll maximum layer (ENVO:xxxxxxxx); material: "saline water (ENVO:00002010), including plankton (ENVO:xxxxxxxx)" | depth 150 m | reverse complement strand
ATATAGGCAGATCCTATAGGGATGCTACTGGTGGTTATATGACCTATAAAAACTCTTTGATATTTACATATTTAGTTCTTGTCGTTTCCTACGTGGTTGGATCTCTATTTAATATCCTATTGTATAATGTCATTGATCCATCTTTAACAGAAGTGGTTACAGAACTCACAATTCAAAATACAATTCCTATGTTAGAGTCTTTTGGAACACCACAGGAAGCTATAGATGCTGCAGTTATTGAAATTGAGAAGGGTGTTGAACAGCAAGCAACACCGATGGGAATTATAAAAGCTACTCCTTGGGCACTTTTATTTATGCTTATTTTCGCTTTAATTGTTTCAATTTTTGTGAAGAAGAACGAGCCTGTTTCAGATAGAATGAACTAAATTTTTTATTATATAATTTAAGTCCTTTGCTATTGAATTTGAAGTTTTTAAATACTCTTCTTTTTCCTTTTCTGTGCCATCAAATTTTTTAGGATCCTCATAAAGCATTTTAATATTTTTTATTGATCTTGGGTCGGTGGGGCAAGATTTTTCAGCGTCAGAACATGTCATAATAGCTATGAATTTATCTTCCTTAATTTCATTCAATGTTTTTGAGTGTAAGTTTATTATTAAATCTTTAAAAATTACTTTATTGTTTTCAACTTTGATTCCTAAGTAGGATAAACAATAAAAAATATTTTCATGTACTTCTGTTTTCTGCGACCCGGCAGAATTAAAGATTAAATCTACCTTATAAATATTAGCGAGGATGTATCCCCAAATTTGACAGAGTTGACTTCTTCTCGAATTATGTGTACAAAGAAAAATTATATTATTTGTGTTTATTAAACCCTCTTTAATCTCTGAGATTATTATATCTAAATGCGTTTTTTTATCCTTTTCAGGTATGTACTTATTTATTTCAGAAAAAAAACTATTTAGTTTATCATCCATTGCATTATAATTTTAACAAATTTTAGCATGAGCTTCGGTGTTTCATAGATTAATTAATAGTTAAATTTGCTCAAATTTTTTAAAATGAGTAAAAATTATTTGAAAATACAAAGTGTAATTACCGAAGTAAACAAAGTAGTTGTTGGGCAAGAATATATGATAAAAAGATTACTAATGGGTCTTTTTACTCAGGGGCATATTTTGTTAGAGGGAGTACCTGGTTTAGCAAAGACGTTAACGGTAAATACTTTGTCAAGTGTTCTTAAGCTTAATTTTAAAAGGATACAATTTACTCCCGATCTTCTTCCGTCAGATGTAATTGGGACTATGATCTACAATCAAAAGAAATCATCTTTTGAAGTAAAAAAAGGTCCAGTATTTTCTAATATTATCCTAGCGGATGAGATTAATAGATCTCCTGCTAAAGTTCAGTCTGCCTTATTAGAGTCCATGCAAGAAAAGCAGGTAACTATTGGTGATGATACATATAAATTAGATTTACCTTTTCTCGTGTTAGCTACTCAAAACCCGATAGATCAAGAAGGCACATACCCATTGCCAGAAGCACAAAGAGATAGATTTATGATGAAATTGAATATAGATTATCCATCTAAAGAAGAAGAGTTAAAAATTATGCAAAGAATGTCTGATTTAAATTTTAAAAACTCAACAAAGACTATTTTGAACAAAAAAGATATAAGTGCTATACAGAATGAAATAAATAAAGTTTCCATTTCAGAGTCAATCGAAAAATATATAATAGAAATTGTTAATGCAACTAGAAAGCCTTCTTCTATTAATTTAAATGATTTGGATGAATATATTTCTTTTGGAGCCTCACCAAGAGCAAGTATTAATTTATCCTTAGCGTCAAAGGCTAATGCATTTTTGTCTAACCGAGATTACGTAATGCCTGATGATGTTAAAGAAATTGCTCATGATGTCCTAAATCATAGAATAATTCTAAATTATGAAGCAGAGGCAGAAGGTATTATGCCAAATATGATAATCAATAAAATATTAGATAAAGTAGAAATTAATTCTTAGTTTATTTTATAGAATTATATATTTTTTTTGTATCCTCTAACTCTTCGTAAAGCGTTTCAAGAGCAGATTTTAATCCCACTTTTTTTGATTCCTTTTTCTGATATATTTTATAAAAGAATGTAGAATTCATCAATAAATTATTAGGGTTATTTCTAATTATTTTATTTTGTTTTTTGTCTATTTTTTTAATATTCTTTTCTAATTCATTTATATAATCATTTACAAATTTTCTCATTAATATCTTTTTGAATGATTCCTGTAAATTATTAATTGATGCTTGTTTTTTTAGATCTTCTTTATCACTTATATAAATAAAAACTCTTTTCTCTTTCTTTACTATTGTAGTAACTAAGGATAGAAGCTCACCTTTCGTTTGAATTGAGCTATTATATACCTTTTTCTCTTTTTCAAAACTACCCAGCTCACCATAAAAGCTTTCTAATTGCTCAATTACTATTTTTTTTGGCATCAAAGTTGAAAAATAAATTGATTCGAAACGTAAATCATTAAATGTAGTTTTAATCTGCTTAGTTTGACTAAAAACATTATTTGGTATAACCCTATTAATATTTGTTTGTGCTTCAGCAAAATTTGCATTAATTAAAAGGAGAAATAAAGTAAAAACTCTATGTATTGACATCATTAATCAAATAACTACGTATTAGAAATATTTGCAATAATATGAAATCTATTTTAATTACAGGAGGAACAGGATTAATTGGCTCTAAGTTGTTAGACTCAATAGATAAATCAGTTTATAATGTTTATGTGTTAACCAGAAAAAAATCATTTAAAAAAAATGGGGTTAATTATATTAATTGGGATCCAGAAAATTCAGTTTTAGATATTTCCCAAATTAAAAATCTTTATTCTGTCATTAATCTTGCAGGAGAGTCTATTGATGGTTCGAGATGGACAAGTAATTATAAAAGAAAAATATTAGATAGTAGAGTTAATTCAACAAGGTTACTTTTTAATAAAGTTAAAGAAATGAAAGAATTACCTAAGTCATTTATTTCTGCATCAGCAACAGGGTTTTATGAGGTTAATACAGATAATCCCCAAGCAGAAACTGATCTTCCAGGTAATAATTTTCTTAGTGACGTAGTTCAGCAGTGGGAAAAAGAGATATTAAAGTTCAAAAGCTTAGGTCTACGCACAACCACATTTAGAATAGGTTTAGTTTTATCAAAAGATGGAGGTGTATTGAAAAGATTATACCCGATATTTAAATTCTTTTTAGGAGTTCCTATTGGTAGCGGAAAGCAGATGATAAGTTGGATTCACGAATCTGATATGATAGGTTTAATTAATATGGCAATAGAAAGTAATAAACTTGAAGGTATATATAATGCTGTTGCTCCTGAAATAATTACTAATACTGAATTTACTAAATCCTTATTGAAATCTTTAAATAGATTTTCGTACCCAAGCATTATTAAAGCTCCCTCTTTTATTGTAAGGATCTTATTTGGTGAGCAATCAGATTTAGTTTTAAATGGTTTAAATATTTCATCTGAAAAAATAATGCAATCAAATTATAAATTTAAATTTACCAAGTTATCTTCCGCACTCAACGCTATCTACAGAGACTAAAAATAATGGAAAAAAAGATTGAAATTTTTGGTGCCAGAGAAAATAATTTAAAAAATATCGACGTTGAATTTGATAAGAATAATTTAGTCGTTATTACAGGAGTTTCAGGTAGCGGTAAAAGCTCACTTGCTTTTAATACTATTTATTCAGAAGGACAAAGAAGGTATATGGAAAGTTTTTCTGCCTATGCTCGCTCTTTCATAGGAAATATTGAAAGACCAGATGTAGATAAAATTAATGGTCTATCTCCCGTTATTTCAATAGAACAAAAAACAACATCAAGAAATCCAAGATCAACTGTTGGAACATTAACAGAGATATATGATTTTCTTAGATTATTGTTTGCTAGAGGTTCGATTGCATATTCTTATTTATCAGGCAAGAAAATGATCAAGCAATCTCAAGACCAAATAATAGAGAACATAAAAAAAGACTTTAAAAATTCTAAGGTTATTATAACAGCACCTATAGTTAAAGGAAGAAAAGGACATTATAAAGAACTTTTCCTCCAAATTAGAAAAAAGGGTTTTTCTAATGTTAGGGTAGATGGAGAGGTTATGGAGATAACTAAAAACATGCAGCTGGATAGGTATGTTATTCATGATATAGAAATAGTTATTGATAAACTAGTTATTTCTGATAGTGATTCAGAAAGATTAGCTAACTCAGTTGATATTGCAATTAAAAGTGGAGATAAAACCTTATATGTTATTGATGAGGATAGTAATTCAAAATTTTATTCTAAGAGTTTAGTTGACCCAGATACTGGAATCTCTTATGAAGAACCATCACCAAATAGTTTTTCATTTAATTCTCCTTATGGTTGGTGTGAATCCTGTAAGGGGCTAGGTGTCCAAGATAAAATTTTGAAAGAAAATATAATTGCAGATGAAAACTTAAGTATAAGTAGAGGAGCTATTGCCCCATTGGGTCAATATAGGGATATGTGGGTTTTTAAAAAAATTGATGCATTTCTAAAGCAACATGGGCTCGATATATCAACACCAGTAAAAAAAATACCTGAAAAGATTCTGGACACAATATTATTTGGTGAAAATATTGATGTTGCAGTTGAATCTACTAAATATCCAGGCACCTTGTGGCATACTAAATTTAATGGGGTTAGTGGATTTATTAAAAAGACACTAAAGTTTAGATCAGGAAAAACTAAAGATTTTATGTCTGATTTTATTTCTGAATCAAACTGTGATACATGTTCAGGTAAAAGACTAAAGAAAGAGTCTCTATACTTTAAAATTAATAAAACCTCTATATCAGATTTGAACTCTATGGATATAAAAGGTTTGAGAAATTGGATTTCATCAATTGAAAATAAATTGAATAAAGAACAACAAATTATTGCTCAGCCAATAATTAAAGAAATTAAACAGAGAGTAGAATTGATGTATAATTTAGGTTTAGAATATCTAAGTTTAGATAGACCCCTTAGAACATTATCTGGTGGTGAAGCTCAAAGAATTAGACTTGCCACTCAAATTGGAACGAAATTAGTTGGTGTGTTATATATACTCGATGAGCCAAGTATAGGTTTGCACCAAAGAGATAATAATAAACTGATTGATTCTTTAAAAGAATTACGTGATCTAGGCAATACTGTAATTGTTGTTGAACATGATAGAGATATGATGGAATGTGCTGATAATATTATTGATATTGGTCCGGGTCCTGGATTAGGAGGAGGGGTTGTAGTTGCTCAAGGTAAATTATCTAAATTTTTGAAACAAGACTCAATTACCTCCAAGTTTCTAACTAGAGAGCTAGATATTGATGTGCCTTCAAAAAGAAGAACTGGAAATGGAAAAACTATAAATATACACGGGGCTAGTGGTAATAATTTAAGAAATGTTAATTTAACTATACCTCTAGGTTGTATGGTTTGTATAACAGGAGTTTCTGGTAGTGGAAAATCTTCATTGATTCACGGAACGCTTTCAAATTATCTGAAAAAAGAATTATATAATTCAAGAAAACAATTCTTGCCTTTGGATAAAATAGAAGGAACACAAAATATTAATAAATTAATTGAAGTAGATCAGTCACCTATAGGTAGAACCCCAAGATCAAATCCAGCGACTTATACAGGTGTTTTTACTGATATAAGAAATCTTTTTTCCTCTTTGACTGAGTCAAAAATTCGTGGTCTAAAACAAGGTGCATTCTCTTTTAATGTTAAAGGAGGTAGGTGTGAAACATGTAAGGGAGCAGGCATAAGATTAGTAGAAATGGATTTCTTACCTAATGTTTTTGTTAATTGTGAATCATGTCAGGGAAAAAGATATAATAGAGATACACTAGAAGTAAGATATAAAGGGAAATCTATTTCTGATGTTTTGGATATGACTGTTTCTGATGCTGTAATTTTTTTTAAAAAACAACCCAAAATATCTAATAAGCTAAAGGCTTTAGATGAAGTTGGTTTAGGATATATAAAGTTAGGTCAACCATCGACAATGTTATCTGGAGGTGAAGCTCAAAGGGTTAAGTTAGCTTCGGAATTATATAAAAAAGATACAGGAAGGACATTATTTGTTTTGGACGAACCAACTACTGGCTTACATTTTCATGACATACAAAATTTAATGGTAGTTTTAAATAGACTAATTGATAGGGGTAATACTGTTTTAATTATTGAACATAATATGGATGTAATTAAGTGTGCTGATCACATTATTGATCTTGGTCCTGAGGGAGGTGATAAAGGGGGTTATATTATTGCAGAGGGTACTCCTGAAAGAATAATAAAAAATAAAGATAGTTACACAGGTTATTTTTTAAAGAAAGAATTAATTAATAAGTGATTTTTTCAGTTATATAGTCACAAAGTTTTTTTCCCTCATTTGTTAGCGATATTATATTTTTCTCAATTTTAACTAGCTTTTCATTCTTGAATAACTTTAGTTCTTTCTCTCTTTCCTTTAAAAGATTAACATTAAATGATTCAAGCAATTCGTTTTGGTTAACACCTTTTTTAGTTCTAATTCGAGTTAATATGTATTCATTAATTTTTTCAGTTCTTGACAACTCTTCCTTTTCATAAACTTTTTTCTCTTTATCAATTAATTCTATATACTTTTTATTATCACTTATATTCCAGTATCTAAATGTTTTGTCATAAGAATGGGCACTTGGACCGAATCCAATATACTCCTTGTTATTCCAGTAATTAGAATTATGTTGTGAATGAAAGTTCTTTTTAGCAAAGTTTGATATTTCGTAATTTTCATATCCAAAAATTTCAAGTTCATTAAGTATTAGGTCATATTGATCTAATACAGAGCTTTCACTAGGAAGCGATATTTTTTTCTTTTTTAAAAGATTATAAAAAACAGTGCGTTTTTCTAGTGTCATGTTATAGATAGAAACATGAGGTGGAGATAATTCTTTCAGTATAGAAAGGTCATATTTTATACTATCTCCTGATGAGTTAGGAGTTCCAAACATTAAATCAATCGAATAGTTATTAAATGTATTTTTAATTTTATTAATAGATTTTATTGCATCTTTTGATGTATGAATTCTATTAAGTTGTTTAAGTAAATTATCATTAAAGGTTTGTACCCCAAGACTAAGACGGTTTATTCCAATTTTTTTCCAGGAATTTAATTTTTTTGTAGTCACATCATCAGGGTTAACCTCAAGTGTTATTTCACAGTCTTTAGAAACTTTATAGTTATTGTTTATTTTAATTATAATTTTTTTAATAAGTTCATTTTCAATAATTGATGGTGTGCCGCCGCCAAAATAAATTGTTGATATGTTTTTATTATTAAATTTTTTTTGATTGATTTCAATTTCTTTGATAATTGCATAAACAAGAGTTTTGTAATTTTTTTGAGTGCTAAAGTGAAAATTACAGTAATGACAGGCTTTTTTACAGAAGGGGATATGAATATAGACACCAGCCATTTTAATCTAATTTTATTTCAAATACAAAAAAAATCAATTTATGATTATAACTCTATTTTATTATCTTTTTTTATAATTTCTCTATTAGTAGCTTATTACAAAATCAATTATCCTCTATTTTTTAAAAAATACTTTAATATCAGAAGCGTACTTTATCTTGGTAATAAAGAAGATTTTTTCTTTAGAAGTGATTTTTTTTCTTTTGGAAACATTATACCTCTTATTCTTTATTCTACTATCATTTCTTTTTTTTCTGTATTCGTTTTTGAAGATGCGAACTCAATACTTCTTGATTCTGCAAAAAATTTTAGTGTTTTTCAGAAATGGCTTCTCTTTTCCTTCCCATTTTTTGGATTGATCATTTTGAGAATTATCATCATCTTAATTACTCTAAGGTTTTTTTCGTTTTCATTAAAATATAAAAAAATATACCTTTTGAACTTTTTGAGACTAACAATCTTATTGAGCCTATTGAACATATTTTTTTCTTATATAATTTATCAAATTTCTTCATTTGATTTAGCTTTCGATTTTTTAACAATAGTTAAGCTTATTATTATTTTTATTAGACCTATAATATTATTTAATTACTTTAAAAATTTTGCTCCAGAGGTAAAATCAAAAATTTTGGTAATTCTTATTATTTCTGATATAATTCCCTCATTATTATTATTTGACAGTTTGATGTTAATTGATTTGTTTAATTATTTAATTTCTCTATTTTGATTTCATTGTATTAACTTTGTTCCTTAAATAATTCAAGATGAGCGAAATAAAATACGATAAAAAAAGATTAAACCCAGTAAAATCAATATTAGTTTCCCAACCTGATCCAAAAGACGATAATTCACCCTTTCATAGGTTAGCAAAACAATACGACTTAAAAGTAGATTTTAAACCTTTTATAAAAATTGATCCTGTTTCAATAAAAGAATTTAGAAAACAAAAGATCAATATATTGAATCATACTGCTATAATTTTTACTAGTAGAAATGCAGTTGATCATTTTTTTAGAATAGCAGAAGGAATGAATGTTACTGTACCTACCGATATGAAATATTTTTGCATATCTGAGCAAACTGCAAATTATCTTCAGAAATATATAGTAATCAGAAAAAGAAAAATATTTACAGGACAAAGGACAATTGCTGAACTTTTGGATGTGATGAAAGAAACAATGGAAAAGTTTCCTGATGAAAAATATCTATTTCCTTGTTCTAATATTACTAGAGACACTATATCTGAATTTTTAAAAGAAAATAAATGTACTTATTCAGAGGCAATTATTTATAATACTGTACCTAGTGACCTTAAAAGGTTAAAGAAAGTGTTTTATGACATATTAGTTTTTTATACGCCATATGGTATAGATTCTTTAGTTAAAAATTTTCCTGATTTTGAACAGAATAATACTAGGATTGCTGGATTTGGAGTTAACACAGCTAAAGCAATTAAGGAAAATAAACTTAAATTAGATATTAAAGCTCCAATGAAAGACGTACCTTCAATGACAAGAGCTATAGAATTATATATTAAGCAAGCAAATAAAGTTTAGTTTATGAAAAAAGCATTCTTTTTAATTTTTTCTTTTCTACTAGTTAAAACTAATGTTTATTCTCAACAGGACCCATACTTTAGTACTTACCTTGTAAATCCTACTGTTGTAAATTCTAGTTTATCGTCCCTTTACGAAAACAATAATGTTGTTTTGATCTACAGAAATCAATGGGCAAATTACAATCCAAATAATTTAGCTGTATCATCAGATTCACCTAATACTGGAATTTTATCTTTAAATCTTAAGAATCGAGATAAAAGTCTTTCTTTTGGTATGACTGTAATTTCTGATAACCTTGGACCAAAAGAATTTTTTAATTTTTCTCCCTACATCGCTATTAGAAAAAAACTAAATAATTCTTTTTTAAGTTTTAGTGTATCTCCTTCATTTAAAAGCACAACTCTTAATTTTAGTTCTTTAATTTTTGTGAATCCTAGTGACCCGTTCAATGTTGGAACAAAAGAAACTCAGTCACAACCTGATATTAATTTTGGTATTTCCTATTATAATGAAAAGCTTTTGTTGAGCTTATCAGCAAAAAACCTTGCGCAGCCATCTTTTAGCTTTGGATTACCTGAACTGAAAAATACTGAAAACATTAATTTGTCTTTTTTAGGTAAGTATCAAATTGAGGTAGATAGGGACTTGATAATTGAACCATATTTACTCTTTAGGTCTGACTTATCTTCTTATACTTTTGATGTAAGTGGTCTTGCTACTTACAAAAAAACAATGAGTATTGGTGCATCTTACAGGTACGATGAAGCTATTGTTGGTTTCTTAGGGTATCATTTTTTAAAGAAAAATAAATTATTTGTTGGTTATGCTTTTGATTATGTTGTGCATAACGTAAATGCTAAAGCCCCTATATCTCATGAACTCGTTGTAAGATATGATTTACCAACTCCTCAAATGAAAAAACCTATCAGAACTCCTAGATTTTTTTATTAATCATGATTTTTCTAATTAGTATTGAAATGTGGCTTTCATAGTTAGTTTCATTATATTTGTTTAACTTTCTAACTAAATATTTTATCGTTAAAAACAATAATTTAGATATTTTAAAGTTAAGTTTTAACTTTGCGTTTAATTATGTTTAAAGCTAACTCAAATATTTCCTTATTCATATATTGCTTTTTGGCAATATTCATTGGTGGATGTGGCCTGCTTGGCGGAGGCTCTAGTAAAAAAAATCCTAGAGGACAATTAGTAGGAACACTAGACAGAGATGGGTTTGAAATGTCTGCTCAGTATGGAATGGTTTACATCCCAACGGGAAGATTCTATATGGGTCAAGCTGATGAAAATATTCAAGCAGATCAAAGTAACT
>CEQQ01122577.1_pt1 | contig 10413 bp, 8 predicted proteins | sample 531041 | NCBI WGS metagenome assembly CEQQ01 (sample SAMEA2621222, study PRJEB7988) | marine metagenome | biome: marine biome (ENVO:00000447); feature: deep chlorophyll maximum layer (ENVO:xxxxxxxx); material: "saline water (ENVO:00002010), including plankton (ENVO:xxxxxxxx)" | depth 150 m | reverse complement strand
CAAAAATCGAACTCACTTTAATGTGTGACGACAAGATATTTCCAGCGATTGATTCAGCACTGGAAGAAGAAGGAATGAAAGGTTGGTATTACAGGAGTGGTAATGAAGAGGAGTGGCTCACCGGAGGGTCTCAGGTTCGCATAGGTCGAAACTACGGTGGAATGGTTAACAGTGTAGGCATCCTATTTGAAGCTCCAAGGCAAGAACTTGAATTGGGAGCAAGAGCAGGCTATCTGGGCTACTACTCGGTTTTAGAATGGGTTGCAAACAATGCCACACACTTGATGGATGAGGTTGAAGAGGCGCGGAGAGAAACTATCGCCATGGGCTCTGCGCCAACAGGACAGATTGCGGTAGAGATGAAGTATGAAGCCGAGGATTATCCAGTAGACTACGAATTGGTAACGGGCGGACCAAGGATGAATGCAGACAATTCCCCTATCGATACGGTCGCAGTCACGGGTGCGCGACTCATGAAGAAGCCTGTCGCAACTAAGCTACGTGACAGGCCTTGGGCTTATTTGCTCCCTAGGGATGCGGATGATGCAGTAGCTCTTCTCCTCAAACATGGTATCACCGTAGAAAGACTTTCGAAGCCAGTGTCCTTGAGTGTTCAAGCATATACCATAGCTGGAGTTGAGTACGAGCGTCAGTATAACCACGCTGCGGTGACCCGCATTCAGGTTGGTGAAGTAGTGACCCAAGAGAGAGATTTTCCTACAGGAACATACGTTGTACCTACTGCACAAAACCTGGGGAGACTAGTAGCACATATGCTCGAGGTAGAGACCGAAGATAACGTTGTATACTGGAATCGGATGGATGCTTGGATAGAGCGTCCGGGCGAAAATGGTGACTTACCAGTCGCACCGATTTTTAAATTGATGGTACCAACGACTTTTTCTTCGTCACTGGTGAAAGGAGTTAATTAAGGAGACTCTGATCCGGCGGAGACTGGCCAAGGAAATCGTGAATACCAGAAGAGAATTTGTTAGAAAGGTTAGTTGTGCGAGTGCTGGTTTAGCACTGGCTGGAAGTTGGACTTGCTCAGAATCAACCAAGAAGATTTTAATACTTGGGGGGACAGGCTTTATTGGTCCTCATATGGTTAGCTATGCCATTGAAAGGGGCCACGATGTCACAGTCTTCACGCGGGGAAGATCACCAGTCGAGTTACCAAGTGAGGTTGAGCATTTACTAGGTGATCGCAACGATGATTATTCAGCGTTGATGGGCAGAGAATGGGACACAGTTTTGGACAACAATGCACAGGATTATCGATGGGTGCAGAAAAGTACTGAACTGCTGAGGGATGTAGTAGAACATTATGTATTTGTTTCGTCGATATCAGCATATGCAGTAGAAGGAGGATTTGGCTGGGAAAATGCCCACCGAATTCTAACGGAGCCCATCATAGATGAGGGTTATCCAACTATTGAAGGGCCCGAAGGATGGAAGTATGGTGATGATGCTCCTTATGGATTGATGAAGGCTTTATCGGAAAAAATTGTACAGGAAACATTTCCAGGAAGGGCAACAGTAGTACGTCCTGGTTTGATCGTAGGACCAAGAGATCCAACAGACCGGTTCACCTACTGGCCAGTTCGGATGGCTGAAGGTGGGGAAGTGCTAGCTCCAGGAAATCCTGAGCACGCGATTCAAGTGATTGATCAAAGGGATTTGACAGAATGGATAGTGAGGATGGCGGAGACCAAAATAGTTGGAGAGTTTAATGCAACGGGGCCTGCTGAAAGAATGTCCATGCAGGTTATGTTGGACCAAGTGGGATCTTCGTCTTCCAGTTGGCTGGCCGGAGAAGTAAGCCCATACGAGTTGACTTGGGTACCGGAGGTGTTTCTCGAAGAACAGGGGTTGTCTCCTTGGCGTGATTTTCCAGCTTGGACACCTGGAGATCCGTTGCAGTTTGTAGATATCGATGCAGCGATACAAGCTGGTCTAAGTTTTAGACCTTTGTCATTGACTGTGACCGACACACTCGACTGGTGGGAAACTCTTCGGCCAGATCAGCGCAATGATCCTAAAGCTGGAATGAGTCGAGATAAAGAGAGAGAAGTCTTGGATCTCTGGAGAAATCAGAATCTAAAGTCGTAATGGACACCTGACGGAGAAGCTGTGAAAAAGATACTGTTGATATCGCTAGGTCTGATGGTGGTGACTTCATGTGTTGGGGAAGGTGAGCAGCGCATCGTAGCTTTCGGAGACGTACACGGCGATCTCGAAGCCGCGCGAGGTGCACTTCGTCTCGCTGGTGCTATTGACGAACAAGACCATTGGATCGGTGGTGACCTCATCGTAGTGCAGACTGGTGACCAACTCGACCGAGGCGATCAAGAACAAGAGATTCTGGATCTTTTTGAGAGGCTAAGGATTGAGTCGGCTGCCGCTGGCGGAGCGTTTCACGCCTTATTGGGCAACCACGAACTCATGAACGCGCGTCTTGACTTACGCTATGTCACTGACGGCGGTTATACCGATTTTGTGGACGTCGTGGAGTACGATGCTAGTGACTCCGTTCAAGTTTGGGACCGATCATCTGCAAGCTTTAGATCTTCCACTCTCGCCGAGTTTGAACCGTATCAGCGTGCCCGCGTGGCCGCACTCATGCCTGGTGGCCCTTACGCAAACCTACTGGCTGAGCGACAGGTGATTCTCCAAATCGGAGAAAACGTGTTTGTTCATGGAGGTGTACTCCCAGAACATGTTGCGTACGGTATCGACGAGATTAACAGTGCAGCACAAGCATGGCTCCGAGGAGAATCCGATCTTCCCTCAGTGTTGTCGGGTTCGAGTAGTCCTCAGTGGACCCGATTGTACTCTGATGATCCTGATTCTTCGGCGTGCTCAGTTCTCGAAGAGGCATTAGGTGCGTTAGGGGCCAAAAGAATCGTTGTGGGGCATACGATTCAAGAGTTGGGGATTGCCAGCGCATGCGGAGGGCAGGCTTGGCGCGTCGACATAGGTATGGCCCAGTATTACGCTTCGAGGACTGAGTACGGGGGCTCGGTAGCGGTCCTTGAAATCGTTGGAGACTCAGTCAGGGTGCTCGAGGATGGTGGTTGACCGAAGTGAACTATACCAGGAGAAAAATGACTTCTATAAAATCGATATTTAGTAGGCTGGGCAAATTCCTTGAGAAAGCTAGAATGGTCCTGCTCAATCTGGGGACTGCGTTAGTATTAATCTTTATTACGATAGTAATCGTAGGGAATTTTCCTACCTCAAAAAAAGTTGATCCCGCAGGCAAGGTTTTAATTTTCAACCCAGAAGGCATAGTTGTTGACCAAGAAGCATTTAATTTAGCTGACGGTTTTCTTAGCCTTTTTAATGAAAATGCAAACCAAATTCAAATTAGAGATTTATTGGAAGTGATTGAAAATATAAAAGCGGACGAAGCAATTTCGGCCGTCCTCTTAGATTTTAGTAATACTGACTTTGCTGGCCCCACTACCCTACTGACTGTCACCGATGCAATCCATTCTCTAACTGGAACTGGCAAAGAAATCATAGTGCATCAAGATAGGATGTTTACCTCTGATTTTATGCTATCAGCTGCAGGTGATGAGATATGGGTGCATCAATCTGGTGCTTTTAATATCTCTGGTCTTGGTGGGTATAGAAATTACAACAAAAGATTATTAGAAAATCTAAAACTGACTATTCATAATTATGCTCAAGGCGACTTTAAATCTGCTGTAGAAGGAAATACTAGAGATTCAATGTCTGAAAACGACAGATTACAGCAAACTGAGATGCTAGATCCTATTTGGACAGCGATGAAGGAGAAAATGGCTTACAGAGAGAATGTTCAGCCACTCGATATTCAATACTTTGCAGATAATTATTTCTCCTATCTCCCTGAGGCTGCATTTACAAATATCAAAGCAGCGACTGATTTCAATCTTATTGATGGGACAAAATCATTTCCCGAATTTAGGAATCATATGATAGAAAAGTTCGGTGAAAATGAGGACGGCGATTCATTTAATAGTATTTCACTCAGTGCCTACATGAGCACCTTAGATAAGCCCCAAGATGATGCAGAAGAAAATGTTGTTGTGATAACTGCTGAAGGAGCTATTTCAGAAGAGGCTCTTTCACCTGGAGTAGTGGGTTCAGATGAACTAGTAGACATAATTCAGGATGCTCATCAGTCTGAAGAAACCAAAGCAATTGTTCTGAGAGTTAATAGTCCTGGTGGATCAATCATTGCAAGTGAAATGATTGCCGATGAACTCATGGAAGCTAAAAGGAAAGGCATTCCAATAGTTGTATCTATGGGTGACTACGCAGCATCTGGTGGAGTCTATATTGCAACTCCTGCTGACTATATTTTTTCAGAACCAACCACAATCACAGGATCTATTGGAGTTGCGATTACTATTCCTACTGCTGAGGATGCCTTCGATTATGTTGGAATCGATTTTGATGGTGTTGTCACCTCAAAATATGCTGGTTGGGATGTAAATCTACCAATCGATGAAGATCTGGATGCGAAATTTGCAGAATGGGGAAATGATGCCTATGACAAGTTTATTACTCTTGTGGCATCCTCTAGAAACAAAACATTTGATGAAATTAAGGCAGTTGCTGGTGGCAGAGTTTGGATTGGTACCAAAGCATTAGAATTGGGATTGGTTGATGAAATTGGTGACATCAAAGACGCTACTCAAAAAGCTGCTGAAATTGCAGAATTAGAAACCTATAAAGTTGTATATGCAGGGCAAGAAATGTCTGCAGAGGACCTATTTTTTCAAGAGCTACAGAAAATATTTGATATAGGCATAAAAAATACTGAGGCTTATGTATTTTCTAAGAAATTTATAGAATTTTTTGATACGGTTATGGAAGACGCCAAGCTCAATGCATCTTACACATGCACAGAATGCTTAATTGAAATCGATTAGTTAATCCTGGGTATTCATTCTCTGGCAGAGTTTCCGTAAATGTGCCTCTTGCTTTGTATGCTTTATAACCAGTATTTAGTGGGACCAATTCAAACATTAGTTAAGGTGATCAATGATATCTCGAAGAAGGTTCCTAAGCTCAACAGCTGCTATATCCGTAGCATTTCCAGCTCTTCGATGCACTTCTCTTGATACGAGTGCTACAAATGTACAATCCGGATCTGGGTCCAGGTTTGGTCCGTTGCTTAGAGACCCTGAAGGTATAATTGCACTCCCCGAAGGTTTCAGCTACAAAATTATTTCTCGTCACGGCGAAAAAATGAGCGATGGATTTTTCGTACCATCCAAACATGATGGCATGGGTACCCTGTCGGGTCCTAATGGCTTAACAGTTTTAATAAGGAACCACGAAGTCGTTCGTCATAGGCCAGAGGACGGTCCCTTTGGTCATGACCTTGAACTGCTAAGTCAAATAGATCAATCCCTCCTATACGATGCAGGTACGGGTGGAGCTCCTCCAATGGGTGGAACTACTACCCTGCTCTACGATACAAAGAATAAAGCCCTAGTGTCTCACCACCTAAGCCTAGCTGGAACCATACAAAACTGTGCTGGAGGGGTTACTCCTTGGGGGTCTTGGATTAGCTGTGAAGAGATCGTGAATGAACCCGGAGAAGGACGAGCTAAAGAACACGGCTATAACTTTGAAGTGCCTTCCGACTTGAACAATCCCTTAGTTCGACCCGAACCACTGAAGGCTATGGGTAGATTTAAACACGAGGCTATTGCAGTACATCCGGGTAGTGGAGTGGTATATCAGACTGAAGACCTTAACGATGGTCTGCTTTATCGTTTTATCCCCAATATCCCAGGCCAATTAAATCAAGGAGGACGACTTGAAGCTTTGTCAATCAGAGGGAACCCGAGCCTAGACATTCGCAATTTCAACGGGAAAAACATAGAGAAAGGAGAAGTACTGGAGGTGGACTGGATTGAGTTGGATGATGTTGAATCTCCAGATGATGATCTTAGGCATAGAGGATTCGATGCTGGTGCAGCTCGTTTCGCACATGGAGAAGGGATCTTCTACGGAGAGATGAATGGTACGGAAGAAGTGTACATCGCATGTACAGAGGGTGGAGAAGCTAGACTTGGTCAAATTTGGAAATATCGGCCTAGCAGCGCTGAAGGCACTCCGCAAGAAAAAAATAGCCCGGCTACATTGGAGCTTTTTGTAGAAGCTGATTCTGGAACCATTTTAGAAAACGGAGATAATTTAACCGTATCGCCGTGGGGAGATCTAATAGTCTGTGAAGATGGGACTGGAGATGACTATCTTCTGGGTATAACTCCTGCTGGAGAAGTTTACAAACTAGCGAGAAATCTCAATGGTAACGGAGAATTTGCTGGGGCCTGTTTCTCTCCTGATGGTTCGACGTTCTTCGTCAATATGCAAGTCGATGGATGGACTCTAGCTATAAATGGTCCTTGGTAGGAAGGTAGTTACTCCTAGCAGTGTTACTCCGAGTGATGTTGCTGCCATAAGAGATGCTAAGAGGCCCGCTCATCCTTCACAGAATTCGCGGGCCTCTTTTACCTTGGGCGATACCGATCAGTTTACTTCCCTAGGACAAGCTTTGAACGACCGCTCTCGTCTCCGCATCATCTAAAACGGGGGTAACTTCGATATCACAGACGTGATTCCAGTTCAAAAGGAAGGCAGTCACCGTATCCATGGAGTCGGCTTCTACAATCGCTACTCCTGTCCCAGACACTGGTTCGTGCCACCTACCAATTTGTGTCATAGACGGACCCCTTTGGGCCGCGTCATCCTCAGGTGTCATTGAGCCAAAGGTTTGAAGCACTTCGTGTCGCTTGTCTTCGTGTACTGTCCAGTTGATCATGAACTTCATATTGTTGCTCCTCTTCTCTATTTTGCACTATAACGACTGGCAATTATTGATGATTAACGGTTTGCACTGAAAGATAACTCATTATTTCTGTTCAATATGAACCGTTCGATTTCTCGAGCACTCCCCATTAGGCGCCTTTGGACTTCCATCCACTCTGGAACAGCCTGCCGAGCTTGCATTCGTCGGGCTCTTCCAGTTTCGAGGTCGGTCATATTCTCGTAGTGCTGCATTACCAGGAAAGCTGGACTTGGAGTACCAATCATACCTTGGTAAACTCGCATGATATAGTCGTCAGCTCCCAGTTCCCTGTCGAGCTCATTTCTTCTTGCTAAGGATTCCCTGAATGTCTGAATTTCCTGGGGTTTGAGAAAGTACACTAGTACATCCACAAAGGGATTATCGGCTACTGAAAGAACTCCGAAATCATCGGGGATCAAAGATAAATCGGGAACGTTTGCGAGGATCATTGTTTCTCTGCTTGTCCATGCATCTTCCCAGAGTTCTACTTCTGCATCGGTGAATTCACCGAACACTTCCTGTCTCACTGTCAGAATTTCTTGTACCCCCTCGAGGCCACCAGTTTGAACTGGAGTAACTCTATACCCGATTGTTGGTGACCGCCCATAGAGCCCATAGGTATTTCCTGTAGATGGTGCGTATTTGTCTTTTACCATCTGAAAGTATTCTGTCATGATTGGACCATTGATCCCTGTATATTTCTCCCATATCAGCAGACCACCTTCCTCCATTTGAGCAGCGACGGATGAAAATGTGATCGTAATTAAAGTCAATAAGACTGATGTAAACCGTTTCATACCTGTAGGCTCCTTTGATTACCTATGTAACGTAAAATATTTACGGAACAATGTATGGAGTGGTAATGGGCTTGGTCAACAGAACAATGCTATAGATATTGAGGTGTTATAAAGGGAAGATGGGGGTGACTAGGGGGATGTTTGGGAAGGACAGTTACTAGCAAACCGTAATATTTATACATTGGCAAGTCGTTGTAATAAGGCACTCTACTTCATTATCGTTCCGACAATTAGAGAACGAGCGTGTGCGTAAATTTGACGGCGAGATTCTGAGCCCGTTGCAGTGGACGCATAGGCACGCCAAGTATTTCTCGTTCTAGATTAAGGCTCTCATTCCAAACGATCCAGAGATCTCTACCTTCACTGAAGTTGTATCGTATTCGAGTGTTGGCAGTCATCCCCTTGGAAAGGGAGTTGTACTGAGTGAACCCGTCGACGGATAGGTTCGTGTTGACAGCTCCAGTCGCTGTTAATCTTAGCAAATGAGACTGAAATTTCTGGCCTCGATCTTGGAAGTTAATATGATTCCATTCCCAACCGCCTTTCAATTCCAAATGCTTGCCTAAACTCCAAGTAACGTCGGAACCGATGCTGTTTTTCAGGCCATCGTAAAAACGACCGGAACTTACCGTTACATTTGGTCTAAAGATCCAGCTACGACTCGCCCTAAATTCTCCTACCGCCTCTGTAAACCAGTACGATCCGGAGGGAATATTAGCATTGTCAGATAGCTCAAAGTCTGTCACCACATCTTCAAATTGTGTTTTTGAAGACAACTTAAAAGTGACACCAGTCTTAGTTTCGATTTGTAGAAACGGTTCTACTCTTGTGGTTTCAAGTTCTCGATCCGAACCATGTTGTTCGTTAGGGTTACGACTCCAAAGGCTAGATTTCATACCAACCCATGTCCTGCGAATGTTCGAATCTGAATCCGGAAACCATTGATAGTTCCAGTCACTCTGAGCCCTTACGAAGTCGGATCTAGGCTCGAATCCCACGGCTGGATCATAACCAGGCCCGGACCATGTAAATGCATGTTGGTAGGTGAGTCCCCCAAGCCTGCGCCGCGTCCAATCAAAGATGAAACGGCCCGAGTTGGCGTCATTTGAATCGAGATCATCTTTAAAGGTTTGAAGCCATTTGAGTGTTAGGTATTCATCTCCAGAAAGATTGAATAATCCATCTGCTCCGTACGTCAAATTATAAGCTCCACTCCGATCTGTCCGACTCGTCCCCATGGCTCCGATAGTTGAGTTTTCGTTCAGCACACGGCGCTTCAATCTTAAGATTCCAAAGTTTTCGGAGAGAAGATTCTCCAGGGAACGGGTTTGCATACTAATGAGCCCTAGGTCCCATAAACCGATTCGACCTACTAGCCGGGCACCACCAAACAAGGGGACTGGCCGACCATCACTGAGTCCGATTCTTCGAGAGTAGAAGAGAGTACCCCTCTCCGCTCCAGTAGCGAAATTGAACAAACCAGCTCGTTCTTGGAAAAATGGACGTTTCTCTTGGAAAAACAGTGAGAATCGAGTCAAATTGACTTGCTGTTGATCAGCTTCAACTGCAGCGAAGTCTGTGTTAAGAGAAAGATCGAGTGTGAGGTTAGAAGTCGGATTTATCTTGAGATCCATACCGACATCCCCATTACTGGCCGTTTTAGTATCCCAAGATTCCCCTGTGTCGTTTAGGTATGCCTCCTTGGATTGTCCGGTCAAAACATATGGAGCTACATACACTGGGTTCTGAGGTCTAATGCCTTCTAGCCTCACCTTCTGCCATCTCATCATCTGAGTGTAAGGAAAATCCTGTGGAATGGCTGGATACGTCCATCTAAAAGATGAACCTTGTTCAGATATGTAGGCCATCAATCCCATAATGACCGATCCATCTTCCTCCTCTTCAAAGCGGAGAGTAGAAAACGGAACTCGCATTTCACCGAACCAACCGTCTTCGTTGGTTGTAACCTGGTAATCCCAAAATGAATTCCACGCTGAGTTTCTCATCCCTCCGGTACCCTGAGTGCGTCCCGAAGCCGCAATTCCCCCCGCAGACAACGCGTGATCCATGCGGGTTCCGAGTGCTAACCCGACGAAATTGACTGCGTTCTCATTATCGTTGAACGTGTCTAGCATAATCCCAAACCCATCATCACCACTCCACCGGTCACGAGTCAATGAAAACCCTCTTATTTGGTCAGGGTCTTGGTGATAGAAGCGTCCTGCTATATACATCGCCTCCGAATCGTAAGCGAGAAGGAGTTCGACTTTGCGCTCCGTTTCACCCCTGTAGCTGGGCGTATACATAGTTAAGGGAAGAGCTGTTACACCTTGCCACGCAGGCTCATCGCTCAAGCCATCCAATGTGATCGATCCATTTATCCTGATCAGATCTACAATATCCTCTGCTTCTGTTGCGGTGCGACCCATATCTAAACTAGGAGTTTGCGGATACGCTGCAGTGCTTGTCAGCAGAATGAATATGGCTACTAACCAGATTGAATAAGTTGATTTCATAGCGAGAAGAAAACCAACTAGCTACAAATTCGCCACCCCCACCGCACGGGAAGCGCACATTTGCCAATACGACTATTTCCTTCCTACGTTTCATCTCTTGGATCTAACTCACCCCTCACGAAAAGGAACCTCTACTATGACCATGTACTTGATTGCCAACATCGAAGTGACCGATGACGCGTGGGTGCCACGATATGCGGAGCACGTTCACGAGATCGTGCACAAACATGGGGGCAAATACATT